>Ga0222654_1001245_pt1 | contig 10991 bp, 10 predicted proteins | sample AntAcemetagen421_FD_179805 | JGI IMG/M metagenome (GOLD analysis project Ga0222654, IMG submission 179805) | Saline water microbial communities from Ace Lake, Antarctica - #421 | ecosystem: Environmental > Aquatic > Non-marine Saline and Alkaline > Saline | place: Antarctica: Ace Lake... | reverse complement strand
TGAAGCGCCATCGTCTCGGCCCGGCGGGGGCGCCCGTGGCCGGGGGACCAGTCGCCGGTCAATCGGAAATGGCAGATCGACGCCTCGACGGCGGCGCTGCGGGCCCGGCCTGCGAACGCGGTACCCGGAAACAGCAGGATGCCGTCGGGCGCGGTCAGGTCTGCCGGTGCATCCTGCCCGGCAACATCAAGCAGAACGGCGCCTTCATGAATCCACAGCAGATCGAAATGCGGCCAGCAGACCGGCCCGACCGGAAAGCGGCGGTCAAAACGGCCGGTGTCCTGACGGATGATCTCGAGTCCCTCCAGGGCAAGCAGGATTGATCCCTCCAATCGGATTTCCTCATCTTGCACCGATCCGCCCTGTCGATCAAGCCAGACCAAAGGCCCTATCCTGAACCCAGCAGGGAGAAACCGATGAACCAGCACGCACCCGAGTCTGCAACGCTCAGATCCGATTTCGACCGCGACGGATATGTCGCAGTCGATCCGCTTTACGGCCCCGACGAGATGGCCGCGATCAACGCCGAAGTTGCGCGCTTCTTGCGCGAGGGCGTCCCGCAGATGCCGCCCGAACGCGTCTATCTGGAGGACCGCAACGACCCCACATCGATCAAGCAGTTGCAAAAGCTGTTCGAATACAGCCCGGTCTTCCACGCGATGATGTTCGACGGCCCGATCCGCCGCATCGCGGCCGAGGTGCTCGGCGACGAGGCGGTGCCGGTGAACATGCAGTTCTTCAACAAGCCTGCGGGCATCGGCCAACCCACCCCGCCGCATCAGGACGGCTACTATTTCCACCTCGATCCGCCTGCGGCGGTGACGGGATGGCTCGCGCTTGAACCGGTGGATGCCGAGAATGGCTGCATCCACTATGTCCGCGGCTCTAACCGGAGCGAGGGGTTTCGCCCGCATGGCTTTACCGGGGTGCTGGGGTTTTCGCAGGGTATGACGGATTTCGGCACGCTTGAGGACAAGGCCGGCACCGTCGCCTGCCCCGGTGGTCCCGGCACCTTTCTGATCCACCATTCCAAGACGATCCACTGGGCCGGGCCGAACAATTCGCTGACCCGCTCGCGCCGCGCGCTGGGGTTTATCTATTACGGTGCCGGGGCTAGGCTCGATGTCGCGGCGAAAGAGGCCTATAAGCAGGCGCTCGATGCCCGGCTCAAGGCCGAGGGCAGGATCTAGGCCCGCCATGACCGCGCCGGTCGGGCGACAGTCGCTGGTGCCGGGATGCTGACCCGACCCTTCGGGCGCACAGGCTGGCAGGTCAGCGCGCTGACCTTTGGCGCCTGGCAGTTAGGTGGCACATGGGGCACGATTGACGCAGGCGAGGGGCAGGACGCGCTACTGGCCGCCATGGATTGCGGGATCAACCTGATCGACACCGCCGCCGCCTATGGCAAGGGTCGCAGCGAAGAAATCGTGGGCCGCGCTTTGGCCCTGCGGCCGGGGGCAGAGGTGCGCGTCGCGACCAAGGTCCTGCCACTCGGGCGGCAACAGGGACAGGGCCGGATCGACACAATCCGTGGCCAGTATCCCGCAGCCTACCTGCGGGGCGAGGTCGAGGCCTCGCTGCGCCGGTTGGGCCGCGACCATATTGACCTCCTGCAACTGCACCTCTGGGTGCCGGACGGACTGGAGGATCTGGGGTGGCGGGGTTTTTACCTTTTGTGCGCGGTGCCGCCGATGGTGGCCCTGCCACTGTTGTTTCTGGTTCCGGCCGACCTGCCTCGCTTGCGCAAGGCCTCATCGCTGGGGCGGGCGCGGCTGCCGGGTCTACGCAACCCTGTAGGCCAGATGGCGCTGGTCTATTGCATGTTTTCCGCCTCGTATCTTACCTTTGCGGGCTTTTTGCCCAGCGTGGCAGTTGACGACTTTGGCTATTCGACGCGGGAGGCGTCGATGCTGGCGGTCTGGGCCGCGCTTATCATCGTTCCGGCGAATGTGGCGACGGCATTTGCCTGCAAGCACGGCTTTGGGCGCCGTCGGCTGCTTGGCATTTCGCTGATTGGAATGGCGCTTTTCGGGGCCGTATTCTTTAACGGAGACGTTCTGGTGCAGGCGCGTGTGCTAAGCGGTATCGCCTTCGCCATTTGCGCTGGAATGGCCCCCGCAATCTTCTGGGAGTCGATACCCCGCCTCTCGGATTCCTCGGGCATGCCTGCGGCGATCATCTCTGGAATTTTCTATCAAGCGTCAGGTCTCGGCCAGCTTGTAGGCCCTATTCTTGCAGGGCTCGCAGTTGACGCTGCAGGCGCATGGTACGCCGCCGCCTCAGCGCCAATCCTGTCCGGTTTCGTCGTCACAATGCTTCTAATCCGACACAAGTACGCATAGGTTCTGGCACAAGAACTAAAACCAAAAGTTGTGACGGTGTGATCAGGCCGCTTTGGTTTAGCGCTTGATCCCGTCGCGGAATTGAACGCCCTGGAAGAATTTGGGTATGGGTGGACGACGAGATTGGCTCTGTTGATGGCTTGGATGCCCCCTCCCAACGGCATCGCAATGTGCCACTATGATGAGTGTCGAAGCCATCACAGAAGGAAGGAGCATCCATGTGGCGTTGTTGCACAACTCTGACTTTGGACGATTCACATCGTGAATCCATGCGGTTAGACAGGCTACATTAGGAAGCCATTACCAGGCCGATGCCGCACCACGAACTGATGCAGCTACACCGCGTCACTGAATAAGCGCGGGTCGTTGCTGATCTGGCTGGACAAGGAGATGACCTGGCTCGCGCCGCATGACGGGAGCCCCGACCGCCCTGCGGTGTTCTCTGATGCCGCGATACAGTTTTGCCTGAAGATCAAGGGCCTGTTCAAACTGCCGCTGAGGCAGACGACAGGGATGGTTGCCAGCGTGCTGAAGATGGCGGACCTAGACTGGGCCTTTCCGGATTACACGACTCTGTGCCGACGGCAGAAGACGCTCGCCGTTCAGATTCCATATCGACGCGCCGAAGGTCCCTTGAACCTGTCGTTGACAGCACCGGGATCAAGTTTCTCGGTGATGGCGAATGGCAGGCGCGCAAGCATGGCGTTCAGGGCCGACGCCAGTGGCGCAAGATGCCCCAGACCGCCAAACTGCCGAAATCCAGATCCGCATCGCACTGGTAAATTGCTTCAACGCTCTCGGCACCGCCGAGATCGTTCGTGTGGCCTAACGTCAGCAGGGAAAGGTGAAGTCATACCTCAGCCGCGAGTTACGCAACAATGCCCCACCAGCATGTCGTCCGGAACAGATTCGATCCCAAAACCTCGCGGCGGATGCGGCCCTTGTCGCAGAAGCAATCGCACGGTTCTCCGTGGTCCAGACCGTGATGATGCGCCGGAATGTCTAAACGGAAATGGACGAGACCCACAAAAAATACCTTTTAGTAACAACGGTTAGCGATGGAACTCCCGGATTGCTTCTGACTGCAAGACACAGGGGCCCTATTTTTTAAAAATCTGGTTTGCCACACGATCGAATCTTGATATATTTACGTATATCAACAGGGAGGATCTAATCATGAAGTCTACACGTTCGTTGGCTGTCGGCGTTGCGTTCGCTGCCAGCCTTCTTGCCACGGCTCCGGTCATGGCCCAGGATTGGCCAGTGCGGCCGATCACGATCATCGTGCCTGCAGGCGCGGGCGGTGGTACTGATGCTACTGCGCGGCTTCTGGCGCAAGGACTGGAGCGGGAGCTTGGGCAGGCGGTCAACGTAGTCAATCAGGGACAAGGCGGGGGTGTGGTGGGTTTCACCTCGATCACAACGGCCGTTCCCGATGGCTATACCCTTGGTGTTATTTATAATTTTGCCCATTACAGCCCGATGGGACAGGGCGATTTCGACGCCGAGGACATGACGCCAATCGGCCAGTTCAACTTTGATCCTGCCGGCTTTCACGTGCGTGCTGACTCTGAATGGACCAACATCAGCCAGGCGCTTGACGCGATCAAGACCGATCCTGGTGTCTATGATTTCGCATGCGGTGGTGGCTGTGGCGGGTCGTGGCCACTGGCCTTTGCCAGTCTGCTTGATGCCTATGACATCGACCTGTCGCAGGTGCGCATGATTTCGGGCCAAGGTGCTGCGGCGGCCTTGCAAGAACTGGTGGCAGGCGGCTTTGACGTGGTTCCGAGTTCAGTACCGGAAGCTGGTGCGCTGATCGAGGCGGGGCTGGTGCGCGGGCTCGCGGTGTTCGGGCGTGAACGCCTTGCCGCGTTTCCTGATATTCCGACCCTTGAGGAAGAGACCGGCATGGTGCTTGAGCTCGGCGCCTGGCGCGGTCTGGTCGGACCCACTGGTCTGCCACAGGATGTCATAGAAAAGCTCACAGCGGCCCTCACGGTTGTCTATAACGATCTGGAATTCCAGGCTGCCATGACGGGGCGGGGCTTCGGCTTGCGCTGGCGCGATGCCGATGAATTCGGCACGTTCATGGCCGACCAGGAGACCAGCGTGCGCGACTTGATTGGCGTGATGGGGCTTTGAACGGCTTGGCCCCTCCCTCCTGCTCGGGAGGGGCCTTTACCTTTTGACGGATGTGAAGCAAGGGAGCTCATTCATGCAACTCGGCCACATGGTCATGGCGGGCGCATTCGGACTGCTGGGTGCCATCCTAATCGTCAACACGGCCAGCATGCCGGCTTTGGCACATATCGAATATGGACCGGCCCTTTTTCCCGGCATTGTCGGCTGGGCGTTGATCGGGCTATCGGCGCTGGCGGCGTTGGATGCGTTGCGGGCCACTGCCAACCGTGCCGCGAGTAACGAGAGTGACGGCAGCGCTTCAGCCGACGACAAACCGGGGATGGCGAATTTTATCATGTTCGGCGCGTTCGTTGGGGCACCTTTGGTGTACGTGGCCCTGACTCCGGTGCTGGGCTTCTTGCTGGCCATGCCCCTGATTTTTGGGGGCCTTGCGTTTATCGCGTCCCGCAAACCTGTCTCGGCGATTTTGCTTGGCATCGGGCTGACCCTGTTCTTGCATGTTGTCTTCTACCAATTGTTGCGGGTGTCGCTGCCTTGGGGCCTATTGACGCCCTATGCGGGTATACTCACATGGAGGTGATGCTTCAGGCCGTGGAGCAGCTTGCGGATCCTGTAGTTCTCATCGTCATGTTCTGCGCCGCCGTCTACGGGTTGACCGTTGGGGCAATTCCAGGCCTGACTGCGTCGATGGCCGTCGCGCTGGTGATACCCATCGCGTTTTTCCTCGATCCGGTGCCGGCCCTGGCCGGGGTGATGACGTTGTCGGCGATGGCGATCTTTGCTGGTGATCTGCCCGGCGCGCTGCTGCGCATTCCGGGCACACCGGCCTCCGCAGCCTATGTCGACGACGCCTATCTTTTGATGCGCAAGGGACAGGGGGGATTGGCGCTCGGGATTTGCGTCGTGTGTTCGGCTATCGGGGGCGTCATAGGCTCGTTGGTGCTTATGGGCGCCGCCCCCTCCATCGCGCTGATTGCGCTGCAATTTTCCAGTTATGAAAAATTCTTTCTGGCCTGCCTGGGGCTGACGGCAGCGATCGCGGTGAGCGGGGGCAAGTGGTACAAGGGTGGTATCAGTCTTCTGCTCGGGCTTGCCGTCGCGCAGGTCGGGCTTGACCCTGTTTCAGGCCAGCCGCGCCTGACTTTTGGAATGAGTGAATTGGTGGGCGGGCTGGCGTTTGTGCCGGTGCTGATCGGCATGTTCGCCGTACCCGAGGTGTTGCGCTATTCGCTGTCGATGCGCGAGATCAAGCCGCCGCCGATCCAGGCGATCGGCAGTCTGCTTTCCGGTGTCCGTTCGGTGCTGATGCGGCAAAAGCGCGACGTGGCGCAGGGCGCGGCTGTGGGCGTGGTGATCGGGGCGATCCCAGGCGCAGGCGCGGATATTGCGGCCTATATTTCCTATGCCATCTCGAAGCGCTTTTCCAAGAATGGTGACAAGTACGGGACGGGTATCCCGGATGCGTTGGTGGCACCGACGACGTCCAACAATGCCGCAGTGGGGGGCGCACTTATCCCGGCCACGGTTTTCGGTATTCCCGGCGACAGCCTGACCGCCATAATTATCGGGGTGTTTTTTCTGAAGGGGCTAAACCCGGGGCCGATGGTCTTCATCGAAAACGCGCTCCTAATTAACACTGTATTCATGGCATTTTTGCTTGCAAATCTGATGATGGTCCCCTTAGGGCTGCTTGCGATCAGTGCCTTCCAGCGGGTGATCCGCGTGCCGCGTTCCCTGTTGATGCCGACAATTCTCGCTTTTTGCATCCTCGGGTCTTTCGCAGTCGAAAACACGCATATCGCCATTGTTACCATGCTGGTGCTCGGCCTCGTCGCCTTTGCAATGGAAAAATTCGGCTATCCGTTGGCACCTGCGATTTTGGGGTTGGTCCTCGGGCCGATGCTTGAGGAGACGTTCCTGAACTCGCTTATCCGGGCGCGCGGAAATCCCCTGGCCTTTGTCGAGCGCCCGCTGTCCATGTGGCTGGCCGCCCTGACACTTGCGATCTGCCTAGCCCCCTTGGTATTGTTCTCGTGGCGCAAATTGAGGAGTTTACGAGCCGAATGAGCATCATGAGTTATCCGGCCGAAAGCATGGCGGACACTGCCTTTCAGGTGATCGAAGAAAAGATTGTCACGCTGGAACTAGTACCGGGTAGCCGGGCTACAGAGAGCGCGTTGTGCGATCTGACCGGTTTAGGGCGAACACCGGTACGCGAAGCGTTGCTGCGCCTGGCACAAGGCTTCCTGATTGAAATCCTGCCACGCAATGGCATTCTGATAGCGCCTATGGATTTCGATATCATTGTCATGACGCTGGAGGTCCGGCGGCATGTCGAGAGGCTCATTGTCGAGCGCGCCGCGCGCCATTCTGACGATCGGGATCGGCGCAAACTCGACAGTCTGCGCGCGGCCTTTCAAGATGCGACGGATCGGGGCGATGCACTGGCATTCATTCGGACCGATAATCTCCTGAATCAGACTCTCAATGCTGCGGCGCGGCATCCGGTGGCGGCCAAAGTCGCTCAGCCCTTGCACAGCGTGAGCCGTCGCTTGGGTTTCGCACTCGGACGCGCAAATGGTGCCGGTTTCGACGTGACCGGGCCGACCCACCAAAGGCTTATCGAGGCGGTTGTCTCAGGAGATGTTGCGGCAAGCCTGAGGGCCCTGGATCACCTTCTGGATACTGTCGATGCGCTGACGAAAATCCATGCCTCAATAGGAGACCCGCATGCCACTTGATCCTTCATCCCGTCCCAAGCGCATCGTCTGCTATGGCACCGCCTTTGCCGACCGACTGGGGCAATTGAAGGCGCTTCTCGGTGAGGGATATGAAACCGTTCACGTTCCGGCGGGTCTGACAATTGATGCCATGGCCGAGGGGTTTGCCGATGCCTTTGCCGTCATTACGGTCAACACCACCGAAGGACTTCCGCTGCCGCAGGATCTCAAACTGCTTCAAGTGCCGGGAATCGGTTGGGACGGCGTGAAGGTCGAGCATGTTCCGGCATCGGCGGCGATTGCCAATGTGGCGGGGCACGAAATTGCCGTGGCCGAATATTGCCTCGCCCAGATGCTCGATTGGTGCCACAGACTGCGCGAAGCCGACGCAGGTTTTCGAGCCGGGTCATGGGCGCGGTCCAGCCGATACGGCGCGGCGCCGCATCGCGAGTTGAGCGGCGCGACCGTGGGCATCGTTGGCTATGGAGGCATAGGGCGCGAACTTGCGCGGTTGCTGAAGGCATTTGGTGTTCGGGTCCTAGCGGCCAATCGACGGGCCACGGCGTTCGACGGGAATGTCGATGCCAGGTTTGCCCTCGCGGATATCGCGATGATGCTCTCCCAGTGCGATTTCGCTGTCGTCGCGACGGCCCTGACGCCGCAAACCGAGGGGTTGGTCGGCGCGGCGGCGCTCGATGCGCTCGGCGCGACAGGGGTGCTGGTCAATGTGGCGCGCGGGCCGGTCGTGGACGAACAGGCCCTATACTCGGCACTTTCCGAAAAGAGTCTAAGCGGCGCCGTGATCGACGTTTGGTATCGGTATCCGGAACGGTCTGATGATACGGATCTGTCACCATCGCGGTTCGACTTCTCCGCCCTGCCGAATGTCGTGATGACGCCGCATGTATCGGGGTGGACGGAGGGAACAGTGTCACGCCGCGTCGCTGTGATTGCAGAAAACCTGCGGCGGGCGGCGATGGGCGATCCGCTGCTAAACATCGTCGCCATGGGCACGCGCAAGATTTGATCCAACCGGGCGGCCAGTTCCGGCACGCCACTTCACGAGGGAAAAAGATGTCACTACTTCCAAGGGGTGTTCATACCATCGTCTATGCACTGTTTGACGCCGAGAGCAGGCTCGACAGGCACGCCATGCGCCGCCAGATCGAGGTTTGCATCGCCCAAGGGGCCGTCGGCATCACGACGCTCGGTCTGGCGACAGAGGTGCGTCATCTGAGCCCAGAACAGCAGCGCCAAATCGTCGAATGGAATGTCGAAGACATTGCCGGACGGTTGCCGCTTGGTGTGACAATTTTTGCCCAGACGCCAGATGAGCAGATCGAGCGCATTCAGCATGCGTCCATAGCAGGCGCCGACTGGGTCATATTGCAGGCTCCCGCTAGCGCTACCGATGAGGCAAGCCTCGTCGACGCGTTCTCGTACGTGCTTCAGGCTTCGCCCATGCCTGTGGCGCTACAGAACATGCCACAATTCATCGGGGTGGGCCTGAGCGTCGAGTCAATCACCGATCTCGCCACGCGGCATCCGCGCATTGTTGGAGTGAAGCAGGAAGTTTCGGCAACGGATACCGCCGAGCTAGTTGCGAGTCTTGGAGGACGGGCGCAGGTTCTGTCCGGCCGGGGCGGGCTTGAGCTTGTCGATTGCATGATGGCCGGGGTCGACGGGCACATCCCGGCACCAGAATATGCAGACTACCTCGTCGAGTTGTGGGACCATATGAGCGCCGGGCGTGAAGACGAGGCGCGCGACATCTATGCTAGGGTGCTGCCGATGGCGACCTTTGTGCTGCAATCCCTTGAGGCATTGACGACCTATGGCAAGCTGCTGTTTTGCTTGCGCAACGACATCGCCTTCCATCAGCGCGCGGGAGCAATGGCTCCGACTGAATTCGGGTTCAAGGTCATGACGGCGCATGCACGGCGGCTCGGGATCGGCACGTCCAGCTGGGATGACCGTTTTGCCCTTGTTTCCCAACCGAAAATCTAGCGTGAGGTTCGCAGAATGAAGATTACCGCACTCCGCACCTTTGTCGTCGCACCGCGCTGGCTGTTCCTCAAGGTCGAGACCGACGAGGGTCTGTCAGGCTGGGGCGAGCCGGTGCTGGAAGGCCATGCCGAAACCCTGGCCGCGAAGATCGCCGAACTGGCCGATTTCGTGATCGGACTGGATCCGCGCCGGATCGAGGATATCTGGCAAATGCTCTATCGCAATGGCTGCTATCGTGGTGGGCCCGTGCTGATGAGCGCCATTTCAGGACTGGATATGGCGCTTTGGGATATCAAGGGCCGCGCGCTTGGGGTACCGGTGCACGAACTTCTCGGCGGGCCGGTACGCGACAGGGTGCGCACGTATTGCTGGATCGGCGGCGACCGGCCAACGAACCTGATAGAGGGCGCCCTAGCGCTGCGCGCAAAGGGATATGACGCGTGCAAGTTCAATGTTTGCTCGGAACTGCAGATCGTCGACAGCTATGCGAAGGTCGATGGCATCATCCGAAACTTGTTCGAACTGCGTGAGGCCGTGGGGACGAGCATGGACCTCGCCTTCGATTTTCACGGGCGCGTGCATGCTCCGATGGCGCGGGTACTGCTCAAGGAACTGGAGCCGCTGCGCCCGATCTTCGTCGAGGATGCGGTGGTGTCGGCGATGGTCGAAACACTGGCAGATCTAGCGCGGTCGACCTCAATCCCGCTGTGCATCGGTGAGAGGCTGCACAGCCGCTATGATTTCAAGCATGTGTTCGAACTCCGCGCTGCGCAAGTCATCAACCCGGACCCTGCCCATGTCGGGGGTATCTCTGAAATGGTGCGTATCGGGCACTGGGCCGAAGCGTATGATGTCGCCCTCGCGCCGCATTGCCCGCTGGGGCCTATTGCTCTGGCCGCGTGCCTGCAGGTGGATGCGATCTGCTACAATGCCTTCATTCAGGAGCAAAGCCTGGGGATCCATTACAACCAGAAGGGCGATCTGGGCGATTACACACTGCCCGGCCAAGGTTTCACGTTTGAGGGCGGACAACTGCTGATCCCGACTGGCCCCGGGCTTGGTATTGAGATTGACGAGGCCGCAGTTGAACGCGCGGCGGCAATCGGTCATCGCTGGCGCGCGCCGGTGTGGCGGCATGCAGACGGATCAATTGCCGAGTGGTAGCGCTTGCCCGAGGCTGAATGAAGACGGCGGGGATTGTAGACACGCTTGATGTCGTCGAACCCATCTGCCCGAGCGCCGCCGCGGGTGCGGCAGAGTTTACCGGCTGCCCGTTCTGCGTTAAAAGATGCGAAAAAGCTGCACATCGCCCACCTCACCAACGGGCCCAACCGGGTATTTCCTCCAGCCATTTCATGCGTTTTTACGGGCGGGGTAGTGTCTGAATTTTGGAGCCGTCATTGCCTGCCACTTAATTAGGGGTTCGAGGTAAGCGTCCGGCCTGCTTTCAATCAACCACAAGTTTTGTTTTGTCGGATGGGCCGGCCACTTCGAAGCCTTCGGCGAGGGCTTTGAGGCGTTCGAAGCCACGCCAAATGACTGTTGTGCTTGGCGGCGCGTCGCGAGATCTATCGAGATAGCCGCCCAGTCTTGCGACGGCGGTGACACATTGGCTCAAAGCCTTCGGTGCAGTGTTGGAGACAGAAGGGCAACTTGCCATAGGCCGAAGGTACGATGTCGATCCTTCACCAAGGTGCATAATTTTACCTCTTTCGATGCGTGACTTGCGGCGGGGTTTGATGCAAGGATTAAGGCTGTGTCGGATCGCTTCGTCCCG
>Ga0222654_1001236_pt1 | contig 11052 bp, 12 predicted proteins | sample AntAcemetagen421_FD_179805 | JGI IMG/M metagenome (GOLD analysis project Ga0222654, IMG submission 179805) | Saline water microbial communities from Ace Lake, Antarctica - #421 | ecosystem: Environmental > Aquatic > Non-marine Saline and Alkaline > Saline | place: Antarctica: Ace Lake... | reverse complement strand
CGCCGCGACAATCAACTGCGACAAACCCCTTGCCCGCGACAAAGTAATCGGCCAATCTCAACCCGTCGCGGCCAAGGATTATCATCCTGATTGACGCGCTTCTCTCATCCAGATTGTCGCGCTACATCGAGCAAAAAGTTATCTGTAAGCTTCAGTTACTGGCCCTCGGACAGCCGCGCGATATCGAAAATCGAAATTTGATGGCGCGAGATTGTCAATACGCCTTCCTTTTCCAACTTATCAAGCGACTGCGTTACCCACTGCCGCGACGCTCCGACGATAGAGGCGACTTGTTCATAGGTTATCGAACGGTCGATAAGGATCGCATCGCCTTCGTGGCGCCCACGGGTGCTAGCAAGAATAACTAGCAGCTGCTCCAACCGCTCTGAAACTGATCGCGTCCCGAGCATTTGGATAAGCGCGGAATAACAATTCCCTTTGGCGACAAGGCCATCGATGATCTTGAGGGCGACAGCTGGAATCTCTCTAACCAAGTCACGCAAGACCATGCCAGACAAAAATAGGACTTCACTGTCTTCTAGGGCATCACCTGACCAAACGTGGCGACCCCGGCCAAAAACCTCCGGCCCGCCGACAAAATGGCCCGGCGTCCAATATGCGAGGGTCAGTTCACGACCAGAAGGGGCGATATAATAGGATCGCATGCGCCCCTTTTCGACAATCCAAATTCCGGTATGGGCATCACCTTGAAAGAACAAACCTTCGCCCTTGGAAAGGACTCGGCGCGACCCGCTCTTTCGGATTTTGGCAAGCTCCATGTCATTGAGACCGCTAAGAAATCCTGCTCCGGAATTGATGTCCAGAATGTACTCAGACAAATAGATTGCGCTTTGGTCATTTTGCGGGAGAGGTTGCGGAACGGTTGTCATTGGTTCTGAAGTTCAAACGCGCGCAGGCTTTCTGCACGGATGTATTTCAAGCATTCCTTCTTTGCTTCAATATAGATCGGATCAGTTGCCATTTCGGCGTCTCGCGGACGGGGTAATTCAATCTTCAGATCGCGAATAATTCGACCGGGTGCTGCGCTCATCACCAGAACGCGATCCGAAAGAAAGATTGCCTCATCCACGTCGTGAGTGACAAAAAGCACCGTGGTGCCAAACTTCTTCCAAATACCCAGAAGGTTTTCCTGCATCATCAGGCGCGTTTGCGCATCTAGCGCGCCAAACGGTTCGTCCATCAGCAGAACTGACGGATAATTCGCAAGCGCCCGCGCAATGCCGACGCGTTGCTGCATGCCGCCCGACAGCTCTGCCGGATAGCGGCTGCCAAATTTTTTGAGGCCAACCATGTTCAGAAACGTATTCGCGATGGATCCTGCTTCAACCCGGCCCTTGCCCGCCATCCTAGGCCCGAATGCCACGTTTTCGTAAACAGTTTTCCATGGCAACAGCGAATATTGCTGGAACACCATACCACGGTCTTGGCCGGGCTTGGTGATCAATTCACCGTCGACGCGGACCTCTCCTTCGGTCGGTGTTACATAGCCTGCAACAGCATTCATCAAGGTTGATTTCCCGCAACCGGAGGGCCCCAAAACACACACGAATTCACCTTGCTCGATGGTGATCGACGTCGTCTCGACCGCTCGGTGTGCATCTGCGCCTTTGCCAAAGGTGATGCACACAGCGTCGATGACAATTCGACCTTTGCCAGACGAGCTTGTCGCGCTGTCAGGGCGTTCATATTTCAGGACATCATGCATGTTGTGGCTGCTCCTTTAAGGCGTTGCGCGAAGAGGGGTGTGAAATTGACCATCAGCGTGTCTTACTTTGCCATTTGAGCATTGGCGCAGTCAGCAGTTTGATCCCAAACGTAGACGCTGTTCCAAGCGCACCGATCGTCAACATTCCAAGGACAATATCCGGCGTGCGCACCATGGAATAAGCGTCCCACGTGAAATAACCGATACCATATTGGCCTGATATAATCTCTCCTGCCAAAAGTGAGAACCACGCGACGCCCATCCCGACGGCAAGACCTGCGGAGATTGACGGCAATGCCGCAGGCAGGATCACATGACGAAACTCATCAAACTTGCTGGCGCCCAGCGACCTGACAGCACGGACCAAAACCTCGGGCGTTTGTTCGGCCCCGCTGATGGTATTAAGGACAATTGGGAAAAACGCCCCAAGATAGGTGATGAAGATGATTGAGGACTCTTCGGTCGGCCACATCAGAATGGCCAGTGGTATCCAAGCCACCGCCGGGATCGGGCGCAGGATTTCAATATAGGGCAGAAACGCTGCCCGGATGATCCGGTTGCGCGCCATCAAAAGGCCAGTGGGCACCCCCAACACGACCGCCAGCGCAAAGCTGAGCATCACGCGTCGGATCGATACCGCGATGTGGACGTAAAAATCGGGATCGATCACGTTCTTTAGCGTCGCGTCCAAAACTTTGGACGGCGGCGGGATGTTGGAAAAGTTGATGCCCCAATTCCAGCGCATCGTGCTGCCGATATGCCAAATGGCGATACCGATTGCGATTGAGCAGATCATCACAAGCGCTTGATTTGTCCATTTTGGCAACGCAAAGGCAAAAGCAGGTGCGGGTTCTGGCCTGACCACTTTGGTCGGTTCTACGTCGTCGGGCAAAGACACCAGAATGTCCGGCACTGCTTTGGCGTGACTTTGTTCGGCTTGCTCGGACATGCTCTCTTCCTTGCTGTAAGGGCACCGCGCAGGTTGCGCGGTGCCGAGTGTCATTAATGTGCAGGCACCCGTTAACCGGGAGGAGCAATGCTGGCGATGATGTCGTGAAAGCCCATGACTTCGCCGAATGCTTCGGCATCCGCCTTTTTCATGAAGGCGTCATAGGTTCCGTCCCCGTCCACCGCATAAAAAGCGGCATGACCAAAGAGCTTGAGGCCGGTATTCCCATCATAGACATAGCTGGCTAAAGGGGCAAAACCGGTGTCGCGGATTGCTGCCAGGCCGGCAAAGTAATCGGCCATCGTGGCGTACTCTGAGATACCGTCGCGTGGATGCCAAATCTCAGCTGGCTTGCCAACATTGGCGATAGCAGTGTCGACGACTGAGGCTACCATGGCATCATAATCATCGCCGCGCGCTGTAACGGCGGCAGTCACATAGCTATCATCCACCCACTTGGCGAAATCGAGCGGTGGCACGTCCCGCTCGCGCATCAAGAGAGCATGGCTTGCCTGAAGGCTTTCGACCCATTCCGGTTTGATTGAGCTTTCGAAGGTCGAGATACCGCCGTCGCTGAAGTAGAGATACAGAACCTCTTTTTCGATCCCGGTCCATTCCGACACTTTGATGGCAGCATTGAGAGGATCTTCGTTAATCCAATCTTGTGCTTCCAACGTCGCATTTACGTAAGCGTTGATGATCTCGGGGTGTTCTTCAGCAAAGGATTTCAGGACAACGGTGCCGTGGAAGGTTGGGATCAACGCCTCGCTGCCGTCAAAGATCTTACGACCCGTTCCGCGGAATTCCATCACTTCGGACCAAGGCGTAAAGTCGACATGGGCATCAATGCGACCAACGGCGATGTTGTTGACCCCGACAGGTGGGCTTTGGTTCACAAGCGTGATGTCTTCGGTCATGTCGTATTTGTCCATAACGGCAAGGAACATGCCCCATGCCGCAGATCCAAAGGGGGCGGATACGGATTTGCCGCGCAGATCTTCCAGCGTGAAGACATCTGAATCAACCGGAACGACGACACCATTACCCGTGCCCTTTAGATTGTAGCCCGTGATCTGGATCAAAAGTGATTCATCATTGCCTTGGTCTTGGAAGACAGCGCCATTCACGATGAGTGGATAATCACCCATGACACCAAAATGTAATTTTTCGGCAACCATCTGATTGGTAATCGGCGGGCCAGACGTATAGTCGCGATAGACCAATTCGTATTCGATACCTTCATAGCGGCCATCAGTTGGTAGGTATTTTTCCAGCAGTTCCAGTTTCTCGATAATGATGCCGCCGGGGACAGTGTTCGTGACCGTGCTCTGGTGTCCGATACCAATCGTGATTGTTTCGGCCCATACGCCTGTGGCCAAAGTTGAAAACCCCACGGCAAAGACGGTTGCGCTAAATTTTGGTAGAGGTGTCATAAGATACTCCATCTGTAAGAATGATACTGTGTTATTAACGTTAGTATCCGGACCACAGGCGGCGCGTGTCTATTACTGCAGGTGCGAAGGCACCGATTGTGATGACAAATCAGCCCGATGCGCAAGAATGCCGCACTTTTTTGCGTTGAATGTCAAAAATGCGCCGTTAAAGAATCAAAAAACAGGTCAATGCCCGATTCTTAAGCTTATATTTTATACTATATTTCAAGGACTTATGTGATTTGATCGACGCAAATATGGCTACCAAGATATACTTGGTAACCTTTGTTTAGATCTGTCGTTTCAGACGCTTTTAGGCAGCGCCTTTCGCAATTTTGTCCAACGCCCAACGAACGTTTTTGCGCACGTCTGGATCAGCGTCATCTCGGTAGTCTTCCAAGAAGACAACACTTCCCGGATCAGCCAGCTCGCCCAAGACTGCTGCACACTCTTTGCGCAGGTTAGGAATATCCAAGTTCATCATGGGCCCAATTTTTGACGCCGCGGCTGTGAGGCTAAGCTTTCCCAAAGACCGCACAGCCTTAAGGCGTACTTGCCAGTATTCATCGTCCAATGCTGCCATCAAATCATCTTGGACAGCCGCCGATCCGGCCTTTGCCAAGGTCTCAGCCGCGGCTTCCCGCACTTGCCAATTCTCATCGCCAAGCGCTTTTCGCAAAGCTTCTTCGGCATGTGGACCCGAGGTGAATCCGAACGTTGCCACAGCCGTGCGTCGCACATTTGCATCAGAATCACGGGCTGCAGACATCATTGCGGGCAATGCAGTTTCATCCTGTAGCCAACCAATCACTTGCACGGCTGCTGATCGCACTTCGGGTGATGCATCTTGTAAAGCTTCAATCGCGGAGGCCAACGCATCGGGCCTGCGCAGTTCTTTCAAACCACCCAACGCAGAGATTTTCACGAATTCATTCGTACTTGCGATACATGGCAACAAAGGCGTGCCTGCTTCGGGATCTTTCAATTCAGTCAAGCTGATCGCAGCGGCCTTGCGGACCTCTTCATCGACATCCGTCAAAGCAATGACGAGCGCAGCTGATGTCTCAGGCCCATCAAAATCCGTGAGCACTGTCGCAGCACGCAGGCGCACCCCAACATCTTCATCCGTGATCGCACTGGCGATATAGGGAATGGCGGCAGGATCAGCGCTGTCGGCCAATTCGATCACCGCCATGATCCGCCTACCAGGAGCAGGATCATTCAAATCTTCGGCCAGATCAGCAATATCGCTGAATGCATCAAAAACCATGCTCATGTCGGTCTACCTCAGCAAAAATGGAAGGTTCACAGTTACGGCACCTGTCGGGCAATCCGTCTCGCAAGGCATGCAGTACCAACACTCGTCGTATTTCATGTATGCGGTTTTGGTCCCGTCAGCAGTTTCGGCGATGCGTAGCACATCCAAAGGACAGACATCGACGCAGACGGTGCAGCCCTTGTCGGCGATGCAAAGCGCATCATCGACAACGACAGGAACAGCGGTAGAGGTTTGAGCGAGAGGCATATTTTTGCGTCCTTATTCTGCAGCGACAGTGTCGGCGGTGACACGTTGATTGGCGTAGGCGACCTTGTCGGCCTCATCGAGAGGGACGATGTAGTCTTCAACGTCCCGCTTCATGCTAGATGGCTTACCGTCGTCGCCCTTGGTCATGATCGTATGGCAGAACCAGTCTTCGTCGTTCTGGGCATATTCGACGCGGTTGTGGTACAGACCCCAACGGCTTTCAGTCCGGTACAGCGAAGCGGAAGCTGCCATATCGGCGCAATCCATCACGGATGAAGCCTCAAGCGCGCGCATCAACTCGTGGCTGTCTTTGACCACCATTTCGGTTTCCATGGCGTGGCGCACTTCTTCGAAACGCGCTTGGGCTGTCATCATCTTTGCGGTGACTTTCGGCGGCTGCAGATAGTCATTCACAAGACGGCGCGTCTTATATTCGATCTGGTTGGGTGGAATGCCGTCGTCACGCTTGGTCGGGGCCAAGACGCGCTCGCGTTCTTTGTCGACCTCGCCCATGTCGAAGTTTGCGAAATCAACGTCTTTGATAAAGTCGACTGCTTCGGTGCCTGCAATCGCACCGTTGGTGAAGGCACCCAGCATGTAGTTATGCGGCACATTCGCCATGTCGCCAGCAGCATAAAGTCCCTTCAACGTCGTCTCGGCATTGCGATCCACGAACACCCCAGACGCAGAGTGACCCGAACAGAACCCGATTTCAGAGATATGCATCTCGATCATTTGCTTGCGATAATCTGTGCCACGTCCTTCGTGGAAATGTCCGCGTGTTGGACGCTCAACGATGTGAAGAACGCGTTCAATCTCGGACACTGTTTCTTCGGCAAGGTGGTTCAACTTAAGATAAACCGGCCCCTTACCGCCTTGAAGTTCGTCATAGAATTCCTGCATCATCTGGCCGGACCAGTAGTCGCATTCAATAAAGCGATCACCCTGCGCGTTGGCCGTGTAACCACCCAGCGGCCCCGCGACATAGGCGCAAGCCGGACCGTTATAGTCTTTGATCAACGGGTTGATCTGATAGCACTCAAGGTTCGCGAGACCAGCACCTGCGTGATAAGCCATCGAATAGCCTTCGCCGGAATTCGTTGGATTCTCATAGGTGCCATAAAGATAGCCAGACGACGGCAGGCCCAAACGGCCCGCAGCACCCAAACACATGATCACGGCCTTGGCGCGGATCACAAGAAATTCGGCACTGCGCGTATTCACACAAATAGCCCCAGCAACACGGCCTTCACCCGTCAAAAGACGGGTCGCCATGAAGCGGTTCGAGATATTGATGCGGGCTTTGCGCAGCTGGCGATATAGCGCCTTCTTCACGGTGTCGCCGTTCGGCATCGGCAAAACATAAGTGCCAATGTGGTGGACCTTTTTAACGTCATACTCGCCGTTCTGATCTTTCTGAAAGCGAATGCCAAACTGATCTAGCTCTTGGATAATGCCATAGCATTCTTCCGCATAACGATAGATCGGGGCCTGGTCGACGATGCCATCGTTGGCGATCGTGATCTCTTTTGTGTACTGCTCGGGCGTCGCGTAGCCCGGAATAACTGAGTTATTCAGCCCGTCCATTCCCATTGAAATCGCACCAGAGCGTTTCACATGTGCCTTTTCCAGCAGCACCACATTGGCGTCTGGGTTCTTACGCTTTGCTTTCAAGGCAGCCATGGGGCCAGCGGTCCCGCCCCCGATGACAAGGATATCGCAATCGATTTGATCGATGCCGTCGAGGATGTCGTCCATGAGAGAATCTCCTAAGTGTTTTGTCCAGCATGCGCCGCAGCGCGGCATAGGAATGTCAGTTAATTGTCAAAGCGGTCGCTGAGTTCTCGCAGATAGACGAACGGATAGATGCCGCGATCATGTCCGTCCGAGAAATGGATATTCACACCATGTGCGCCAACTTGTTCCAAAGCGGTGATTTGAATGTCTGCTGCAGCTGCAAAAGAGCCGTTGTCATAGCGTGCGCGAACCGAGGCCGAGTCGCGTGCTTCTTGGCGCAGTGTTTGCGCCGTAAGCTCAGACGCGCCGCCATCAATCCAACTTATTTTGAGGCGTGTCAGGTCATCTGATACTTGAAGTGAGTCGAGCATGGCGTCCTCCAGTGATGTTGTTCCTCTAGTTTTGCCGCAGCGCAGAAACCTCCAATAGCAATTAGTTGACGGACAGGCGTTTTGGTTTCTGGGAAATGTGGCCAACAGCTTAGAAAGATCCCCTATGACCTACGCCGTGACCGACAATTGCATTGCCTGCAAATACACCGATTGTGTCGATGTCTGCCCCGTTGATTGTTTTTACGAAGGCGAAAACATGCTGGTGATCGACCCGGAAGAATGCATCGATTGCGGCGTATGCGTCCCTGAATGCCCTGCCGATGCCATCATCGCAGACACAGATCCGGATGCAGAAAAATGGGTCGCCATGAACACAAAATACGCAGCCCTGTGGCCTGTAATCCTTGGCTCAAAAGAGCCGCTACCGAACGCGGATGACCACGAGGGCACACCAAATAAATTTGAAACCCTGTTTTCGGATGCTCCCGCCGAACAGGCCTAATCAATTGAAAGTTGCTATGAACGTACAAGCCGTAAAAACGATGCCCGACGCCCAGACCGTGACATCCGTAACCCATTGGACCGAAACGCTGTTTTCGTTTCGCGTCTCGCGCCCGCAATCGTTGCGGTTCCGGTCCGGTGAATTTGTGATGATTGGATTGCTCAAAGACGACGGCAAGCCATTGCTGCGTGCCTATTCAATTGCCTCGCCGTCTTGGGACGAGGAATTGGAATTTTACTCCATCAAAGTGCCTGACGGGCCGCTGACATCACGCCTGCAAAAGATCACACCGGGTGATGAAATTATCCTGCGCCCCAAACCGGTTGGCACACTTGTTCTCGATGCCTTGCTGCCGGGCAAACGTCTTTGGATGATCTGCACGGGCACTGGTGTCGCGCCGTTTGCATCGCTGCTGCGCGATCCCGAAACTTATGAGGCTTACGACCAGGTAATCCTCGCCCATACCTGCCGCACCAGAGGGGAATTGGCCTATGGCGCAGAACTGACAGTCGGCCTGCCAAACGATCCATTGATTGGTGAGTTGGTGGGTGACAAACTGCATTATTATCCCACGACAACACGCGAGCCGTCAGAAAATGAAGGCCGAATTAGCGATCATATTCGCTCAGGCGAGGTGTTCGAAAAGCTTGGGTTGCCTCGGTGGATCCCATCGGAAGACCGTGTGATGATCTGCGGGTCGATGGCACTAAACAAAGACATCATGGCGCTTTGCGAAGCACAAGGCCTGACCGAAGGTGCCAATAGCAACCCCGCAGAATTCGTTGTCGAGAAAGCCTTTGTCGACTGATACCGCTATCCGGCAAAAACGGGTAACAGACGGGCAACACGGTGCAACTCAAACTCTGATGCAACGAAATGGTCAAAATCTCGATCGAAACATTTTGAATTTCTCAGTTTGTCATATGTTGTTTGGGGGACATCACAAGCCTCGTAAACGAGCCCATTAAAGTATTCGAATTGTAGGGCTTTGGTTGTACTGTCGTATCCGGCAGCAACGATGGACAACGACTGAACAAAATGCCGGTCAATCTCAGCCGCTTTTGCCCAGGGATTGATAAGGGCAGAAAGGGACCGCATGAGCTCTATCAACATTAGTTTCCCCAGCCCCTATCATCGCGGAACATTAACTTTGCGTTTTCAAAACAATTGCAGCGCCCTCAGCGTCAATTTTGATAACGCGTTGATTCAATTATTGCGTTGATTTGCCGGACCAACAATATCTGTCAGGCCATGTACCTATCAAGTTTACGAATGATCGATATCCAACCAACATCTACGGTGTTAGCCAGATTATCGGGCAAGAAACAAATTGCGAAGCAATAAGGAAGCAGCGGCGCTGTAATCCCAACGAGAGGCGAACTAAGAAACGAATTGAACTAAGACGGAAAAGGCAGATTGATCATGGCACAAAATAACGAAACGATTCTGGCAGCGCTCAAAACAATTGGTCTGGTCGACGGCGGCGATCTGGTGTCGCGCGATATGATCCGCGCACTCAACACTGCAGACGACAAGGTGCGTTTCGTTATCGAAGCCCCTGACGCGGCCATGGCCAGTCGGATGGAACCAATCCGTCAAGCCGCCGAAATGATCGTAGCCAAAATGGATGGTGTGGCATCCGTGTCTGTGGTTCTCACCGCGCACAGCCCAAACACCGACCCTACCAAACAACCGCCACCGCCTGCCGATAAAACACCGCCAAGCCTGACCATCGGGCGCCACCCGACCCCGCAAGCCGGCCCCTTAGGCGTGCCCGGTGTAGACCGCATCGTTGCAATTGGATCCGGTAAGGGCGGCGTTGGCAAATCAACGGTTTCAAGCAACCTCGCCGTGGCGCTGGCCAAACAAGGTCGGCGCGTCGGCCTGCTGGATGCTGATATTTATGGCCCCAGCCAGCCGCGGATGATGGGTGTGAACAAACGCCCCGCCAGCCCTGATGGTAAAACGATCATTCCATTGCAGGCCCACGGCGTAACGATGATGTCGATTGGTCTGATGATCGACCCTAACAAAGCTGTCGTTTGGCGTGGCCCGATGCTGATGGGGGCGCTGCAACAGATGTTGACGCAGGTCGAATGGGGCCAGCTGGATGTTCTGTTAGTGGATTTACCCCCCGGTACGGGCGATGTGCAACTGACGCTGTGCCAGAAAACCCACCTGACCGGCGCGATTGTCGTGTCGACGCCGCAAGACGTGGCACTGATTGATGCGCGCAAAGCGATTGATATGTTCAACACGCTGAACACGCCGATCCTTGGGCTGATTGAAAACATGTCGACCTATATCTGCCCACAGTGCGGTCACGAGGCGCATTTGTTTGGCCATGGCGGCGTACAAAAAGAAGCGGAGACCATCGGCGCACCGTTCCTTGGCTCACTCCCAATTGATCTGGATACACGGCTAGCAGGGGATTCTGGTACACCGATTGCGGCAGGCGATGGGCCGATGGCGGACGCCTATGCGACCCTTGCCAAACGGTTGATCGACGGCGGCATGAGCTGACGCATGCAGATCCGCTACACAGCTCAAATTCGCATAAGCTTCATTGTAAAAATCCTGCAGACAAGTACCGCTATAAATTCAACAACCGTCCCAAGCGCGTCTAAAAATCCGCTTTGTGTGTTTTTCTACTGTCCACTCGCTTAGATTGTTGCGCGCCTTTGCCAAGGTCCGCATCGGATGTACTCTCCCAAAGCGCCGAATGTGACAACGAGTGACCGCTTTTGGGCCGGAACCATCCCCCCTTGGCATGGTTCCTCCCCGGCCCCGAACGTATGCGGGGGGGCGCAGCGCGCCATTTCGCTAGCGCGTGGCTTTTTCACCGGGG
>Ga0222654_1001235_pt1 | contig 11065 bp, 9 predicted proteins | sample AntAcemetagen421_FD_179805 | JGI IMG/M metagenome (GOLD analysis project Ga0222654, IMG submission 179805) | Saline water microbial communities from Ace Lake, Antarctica - #421 | ecosystem: Environmental > Aquatic > Non-marine Saline and Alkaline > Saline | place: Antarctica: Ace Lake | collected... | reverse complement strand
ATGTAATGGCTGATTCTGAGGTGATTTCATCACGTATAGAATGGCTAAGGTATATTTCGATTATCCAAGCCCTGAAAGGGCAACATCTCTCAGGGATGGGTGCAGCCCATCTATAAATAGCAGCAGCCTAACCCTACCAGCCCTGTAAGGGTGCAATTACAAATCTATTTGGGATTATACTGATTTTATGTCACCCTTTCGAGGGTTTTGATTTATTCAATCCAGGTAGAATAGCCATTGCATATCTCGGGGTTAAGAATTAAAATTCGGACTTATCAACACTTTTTCCCCACTGGAACACGATTTTTTTCAATAAAGATTAAATTTTTATTTCATAATTTATCCATTGAGAAGTGCAATAAATAATGTGTGAAAAGGAGAAATCGGTATAAAAGTGAAAATTCGGTTTATTTTGATTAAAAAAAATAAAGAATTGCCTGTATTCAATTTAAACTGGTAATAGGGCTTTTTAAGGAATTTCAGTATATTTGAGGGCTTTATAAAACAGCTAAAAATTAATTAAATTCTGTACAGTGGACACTTTTAAAAGAATCAAAAAATTCTGACCGTTTTTCAGCTCATTTTAATGAATGTATCCCAAAATCTCCTTTTTAATTTATTTAAAAGGTTTCAGAAAAACATTGGATAAAATTTATAATTATTAAGATAAATCAGTAACTTCAATCAATTTATTTCGTGTTAATTGGTTTAAATTTAGTTCTTTATGGATTATTTAGAAGTTTCAACTTTTTGTTGTTCAAAATTTGAAAAAAACAGTAACGTGATTTTTAACACAATAAATTCCCCAGAATACCTATTAGGTCCTCTTAGTAGGGACCTCTATAACCAACCTTTTTTATGATCAACTTTAGCAAAAAAATCAACATTCTTCCCAGATGGATTATAGCTTTTCTGGATGGTTTTATTATGTTCCAATGTGTTATTTTGGCATTTTGGTTAAGAGCCAATTTTGACTGGGTAGCATTGGCTGATTACCCGGTAGGGAGAGCTGCCGCTGCCTATTTACTGATAGGATCATTGGTCATGTTTTTCACAAAAAGTTATGTCGGAATTGTTAGGCATACTTCGCTAAGTGATGGATTATTGCTAATGCGTACGACAACGGCTACAGGCCTTATTGCCTTTTTATTTGATATGGGCTACAGTATTTTTTTAGTGCCTGGTCAGCACTTCCTTCCCTTATCAGTTCTTGTCATCGCTTCAGTTTTTACCTTGTCCTTATTGATGGTGTATCGCCTCTTCGTAAAGGAGATTTTTAGAGTTATCAGACTCAATGGAGAGCCTAACTTGCCAGAAAAGGATGTTTTAATCTTTGGTGCTGGGGAGGCAGGTATTCTTATCCATCAAGCCATTTTAAAGAGCAGTCAATATAAATTTAACGTTCACGGGTTCTTGGATGATGACCCTTCAAAGCGAAAGAAGAAAATTGAAGGCATGAGGGTTCATGGGGGACTGGAAATGCTGGATACCTTGGTGGAAGAAAAGGGAGTTAAAGAGTTGATAATATCTGTCCTAGAACTTTCTCCTGCCAGAAAAAGGGAAATAATTGACAGGTGTATAACCCTTAATATTCATGCCCTTACCATCACTCCTGTAAATGAATGGGTAGATGGAGGAGCCAAAACAGGAAGTATCCGGGAAGTAAATATTGAAGATTTGCTCAGCCGGGATGCTATTATGTTAAAAAATAAAAATGTAACAAGTTATCTCCGTGGGAAGACCATATTGGTAACAGGAGCTGCAGGATCTATAGGAAGCGAGATCTGTAAGCAGGTGGCCCGAGCCAATCCTGGTTTTCTGATTATGCTGGATAAAGCAGAGTCTCCTTTACATGATCAAGAGATTCGGCTGGAAAGTGAGTTTCAGGATTTGGCCATGCAAACCGTTTTGGCTGATGTAACAGATGAGGATACCCTCGATCATTTGATGAAAACCTATCGTCCGGAAGTGATATTTCATGCCGCTGCCTATAAGCATGTCCCAATGATGGAAAGATATCCTGCACAGGCAGTAAGGTGCAATGTGCTTGGCACCAAAACCGTTGCAGATTTAGCCGTAAAATATGGTGTAGAAAAATTTGTTTTGGTGAGCACGGATAAAGCGGTAAATCCTACGAATGTGATGGGAGCTAGCAAGCGAATTGCTGAAATGTACATTCAAAGCCTTGATAAAAAAATTAGGGAAACTTCAAATGGCGGTACGCGTTTTATAACCACTCGATTTGGAAATGTTCTGGGTTCTAATGGATCAGTAATACCATTGTTTAAAGAACAAATAAAAAAAGGAGGCCCTCTTACCGTCACCGATACAGAAGTTACCCGTTATTTTATGACCATTCCCGAAGCCTGTGACCTTGTTTTGGAAGCTGGTGTGATGGGAAATGGTGGAGAGATTTTTGTTTTCGATATGGGTGAGCCAGTGAAAATTATAGACCTGGCAAGAAAAATGATTCACCTAAGTGGTAAAAAACCTGATGTGGACATAATGATTCGGATTACAGGCTTAAGGCCAGGCGAAAAATTATATGAGGAAGTTTTAAATGACCAAGAAAAATCATTGGAAACCCATCATCCAAAAATCCAAATTGCACAGGTAAGGCCTGGGGTTTATAAAGAAGTAAATCTTGAAGTAGCGCTTTTGCTGGACATGGAAGGCAATGAAGGCGAGATGACGTTGGTAGGCCAAATGAAGAAACTGGTCCCAGAATTTTTAAGTCACAAATCAAGATTCGAAGCAATTGATCAAAAAGCCATTGCCCTAGAGGTAAAGCCTTAAACTCAGATTATAGCACGTAATAACCTGATTTCGACCCAATTTCACAAATAATCGTCATTCCGAGGCTTAGGGGAGGCTTTGTGTGAAGAAAGCCGAAGGAATCTCTTATTACGGAGAGACTGCCACACCCTTTCCCACCGCAGCAACCCCCCAAAAGGGTTCGCAGTGACGTTTTAGATCGTCATTCCGAGGCTTAGGGGAGGCTTTGTGTGAAGAAAGCCGAAGGAATCTCTTATTACGGAGAGACTGCCACACCCTTTCCCACGCCAGCACCTACCCAAAAAAGGGTTCGCAGTGACGTTTTAGGTGATTAATTTACTTTTGGAAAATGAGAACTGAAAATTAAATTAAAATACCTTTTTAAAATGAACACCCTTTTCTATATTTGGTGATCGTTATGAAAAAACAAAATCAAAATTGGTGGTGGCTTACTTACTTCTTCTAAAGGGGAAACAGCTAACTATTGCCAAATTTTGATCAATCAGATATACTTAGGCTTGCTGGACTCCCGGCAAGCCTTTTTTTTATTTTAAATACCCAAAAAATGAATAAAATAAGAATTAAAACCAGGTATAAAAAACTATTGGCAGATACCATCACTCCGGTGGGGATCTACCTTCAGATTCGTGACAGGTACAACAATACGATATTGTTAGAAAGTTCTGATTATCACGGGAATGAAAACAGTTATTCTTATATCTGCTGTGAGCCCGTGGCCACTTTCTCCTTAATTAATGGCGAAGTTCACCAGTCTTTCCCCGGGCAGCCCTCTTCAGTGAAGAAGTTTGACAAGAAGGACAACATAATGGATGAGATAAGGCAGTTTGGCAATATTTTTCAGGAAGAAAAGCTTGATTTTAAATTTATTACCAATGGCCTATTTGGGTACATCCAATACGATGGAGTCAGTTATTTTGAAGACATCACCATCAACAATCCGCAGCCTTCTTCAATTCCTTTGATTCACTATGCGGTTTATAAAAACATGATTGTAGTGGATCACTTTAAAAACGAACTGTATATTTTTGAACACTATCTGGAAGGAGAAGAGGAAGAAAGCTCAGGGATCCCAAAAATTGAAGTGATCCTCAACAACAAGAATATCCCGAGTTATTCCTTTAGTCTGGATGGACAGGAAAGTTCCAATTATACAGATGGTGAATTTCTTGATATTTTAGCAAAAGGTAGGGAACACTGTTTTAGAGGGGATGTTTTTCAAATTGTTTTGTCGCGTTCTTTTTCTACCGGATTCAAAGGGGATGAATTCAATGTCTACCGCGCACTACGTTCCATAAACCCTTCCCCTTATTTGTTTTATTTTGATTACGGCTCGTATAAAATTTTTGGAAGCAGTCCGGAAGCCCAGATTGTGGTGAAGGGGAATAAGGCTACAATATATCCTATTGCTGGTACTTTCAAGCGGACAGGTAATGACAAGGCAGATGCTGAATTGGCAGTAAAGCTGTACGATGACCCTAAAGAAAATTCCGAACATGTAATGTTGGTCGATCTGGCTAGAAATGACCTTAGCAGGTCCTCAGAGAAAGTTAATGTGGAAGTTTTTAAAGAGATACAATACTATTCACATGTCATTCACCTGGTTTCAAAAGTCACTGGGGAGCTACCTAAGGGGGCAAACCCTTTACAACTTGTAGCAGACACCTTTCCTGCAGGGACCTTGTCCGGGGCGCCCAAATACAGGGCAATGGAGCTCATAGATAAACTGGAAAATAGTGCCAGAAAATTTTACGGTGGAGCCATAGGTTTCTTAGGGTTTAATGGAGATTTTAATCATGCCATTCTGATTCGATCATTTGTATCAGAAAATAACCATTTGCGATTTCAGGCAGGAGCAGGTGTAGTGGCCAAGTCCTCTATAGAAAGTGAGCTTCAGGAAGTTAGCAATAAATTGGAGGCCTTGCGGGTAGCATTAAAATCCGCAGAGACAATTTAAATTTTACTAGAAAAGGATTTACAGATGAAAATACTAGTACTAGATAATTACGATTCTTTCACCTATAATTTGGTGTATATTATACGTGAGCTGGGATATGGAGAATCGATGGATATCATTAGAAATGATAAAATAAGCCTTGAAGAGGTGGATGCCTACGACAAGATTCTGCTTTCACCTGGCCCAGGGCTTCCATCTGAAGCGGGGATAATGCCTGAATTGATTCGAAAATATGCGCCTACTAAAGACATACTTGGAATTTGCCTTGGCAATCAAGCCATTGGAGAGGCTTTTGGTGGAGGACTTATCAATCTTACTGAAGTAGTTCATGGTGTAGCTACTAAGATCAAAATTAAACCCGACCCATTGTTTGAGGGGCTACCCGAATATTTCACCGTAGGAAGGTACCACAGTTGGGTAATTGATGCCACCTTGTTTCCCGAGGCACTTGAGGTAATTTCGAAAACACCAGATGGACAAATTATGGCTGTAAAACACAAAGAGTTTGCGGTAAGAGGTTTACAATTTCATCCTGAAAGTATTCTTACAGAACATGGTGTGCAAATAATTAAAAATTGGATTGAAGGCATAAAAATAACTAATCAATGAAAGAAATACTTAACCACCTGATAGAACACAAAACCCTAAGCAAGGAACAGGCCAAGGGGGTGCTGAAAGAAATGACGTCTGGTGAGGTAAATACCAGCCAGATGGCAGCTTTCTTGACCATATTTATGATGCGTAGTGTGAGAGTTGAAGAGTTGATGGGCTTTAGGGAAGCCATGTTGGAAAGATGCATTGCCGTAGATATTCCTGAATATGATGCCATAGATTTGTGCGGTACCGGGGGGGACGGCAAAGATACCTTCAACGTATCTACACTGGCCTCATTTATTGTGGCTGGGGCAGGTCAGCCCGTTGCCAAGCATGGTAACGTGGGTGTTTCGTCCCTCTGTGGTTCCTCCAACCTTCTGGCGTATTTTGGTTATGAGTTTACCAGTGATGTTGACCAACTGAAAAGTAGCTTGGACAGGGCAGGGATTTGTTTTCTCCATGCACCACTTTTTCATCCTGCGATGAAACACATAGGCCCGGTAAGAAAGGAGTTGGGAGTAAAAACCTTCTTCAATATGCTGGGGCCAATGGTAAATCCCAGTTTTCCCAAAAAACAACTGGTCGGAGTGTTTAGCCTTGAACTTGCCAGATTGTACGGATATTTGTACCAAAACAATGAGGTCAGATTTAGTATTCTGCATGCGCTGGATGGTTATGATGAAGTCTCTTTAACTGGAGATTTGAAATGGATCTCCAACGATGGCGAGAAGGTAGTCAGTCCCGAAGAACTAGGCTTTAAAACCATACAGCCTGAATCGATCAAGGGAGGGAGTTCAATCAAGGAATCCGCTGCTATTTTTATGAAAATATTAGAGGGCAAAGGAAGTCCTGAGCAAGAAGCAGTAGTAATTGCAAATGCGGCCATAGCTTTAACTACTTCCAAGCCAACTTGGAGCCTTGAAACAGCCAGAGAAACAGCCCGTGACACACTTAAAAATGGCACGGCGCTTAAAGTTTTCAAAGAATTGATAAGGCCAAAAACCTCCCTAAACATCAGTTGAATATGAATATACTAGAAAAAATAATTTCCCGAAAAAAAGAGGAAATAGCTGAGCGTAAAGCCCTATATCCACAAAAATTACTGGAAAAGAGTTTGTTTTTCGAGGGTAAGGTGGTTTCGATGAAGAAATACATCATTGATCCTGAAAAAACAGGCATAATTGCTGAATTTAAAAGAAAATCTCCCTCAAAAGGTTTGATTAACGGTACGGCATCTGTGGAGCAAACGACCATTGGCTACATGCAAGCTGGTGCTTCGGCATTGTCCATATTGACAGACAAGGACTTTTTTGGAGGTAATGAAGCGGATCTTGGTCTGGCAAGAAAATTCAATTTTTGCCCTATTCTTCGCAAAGATTTTATAGTGGATGAGTACCAGATAATCGAGTCCAGGTCTAAAGGAGCAGATTGTATCTTGTTAATAGCTGCTGCCCTGTCTCCAAAGCGACTTTCCGAGTTGGCGGTCTTTGCCAAAAGTCTGGGATTGGAAGTATTACTGGAAGTGCATGACGGCGAAGAACTGGACCAAAGCCTTAATGAGCATGTAGATCTGGTGGGGGTAAATAACCGTAACCTAAAAACATTTGAGGTAGATATCCAAACCTCTTTGGATTTGGTGAAGTCCATACCGGATACATTTACTAAAATATCGGAAAGTGGTCTTTCCGATCCCGCCAAATTGGTTCAATTGAAACAAGCAGGTTTTGATGGCTTTTTGATAGGGGAAAACTTTATGAAAACCATCCGCCCACATCAGGCCGCCTATAATTTTATGCAGCAATTCAGAAAATTACTGGCAGTGTCTAAGGAAAAAGTATCCATATGATCATCAAGGTTTGCGGAATGGCCGACCCTGAAAATATTTCAGGATTGATAGGTATAGAACAAGTAGATTGGATGGGGATGATTTTTTATCCCCCATCAGGTCGCTATGTGCCCAATTTCGGACAGGATGCTGCTTTTTATAAACAATTATGCCTTCCAAAAGTTGGAGTATTTGTCAATGAATGTGCCGCCGAGATCTTAAGGAAGGTAGCTGATTACGGACTTTCTATGGTACAACTTCATGGCGATGAAGGTCCGGAACAACTCCAAGCGATCCGAGAAAAATCCAGTGTGAAACTTATCAAGGTTTTCCGGGTGGGATCAGATTGGAATTGGAAGACTTTGGAACCTTATGTAGCCTTGGTTGATTATTTTCTATTTGACACTGATGGCCCCTCCTATGGTGGTACTGGACATCAATTCAATTGGGAACTTTTGAAAACATATCCTTATGAAATCCCTTTCTTACTGAGTGGAGGAATAACGCCAAGCGATACGGAGACCCTATTGGATTGTTACCAATCCTTTTCTGCCATGGCTGGAATTGATATTAACTCAAAATTTGAAATTTCAAAAGGTATTAAAGACCTGGGAAAGATAAAGACATTCACAGCAGAACTAAGAAATAAAGCTGCAATAAAGACAAAAATGAAAAGCAATGATAAAAATTGATGAAAATGGATTTTACGGAGATTTTGGGGGCGCATACATCCCTGAAATGCTTTATCCCAATATAGAAGAGCTCAAAGAGAACTATGAGCAAATAATGGCTTCAAAAGCTTTTAAAACAGAATTCGATAGTCTCTTAAAAGATTATGTAGGCAGACCAACACCCCTGTTTCACGCCCAAAGGTTGTCTGAAAAATATGGTGCTAAAATCTATCTTAAAAGAGAGGATCTCTGCCATACAGGTGCCCATAAAATAAACAATACCATCGGTCAAATTATCCTGGCGAAGAAGCTCAACAAAAAGCGAATTATAGCTGAGACTGGTGCGGGTCAGCATGGAGTGGCAACCGCCACCGTTTGTGCGCTGATGGGAATGGACTGTACTGTATATATGGGTGCGGTAGATATAGAGCGACAAAAACCGAATGTGGAACGCATGCGGATACTAGGGGCCACCGTTGTGCCTGCAAACTCGGGAAGTAAAACACTAAAAGACGCGACCAATGAAGCGATGCGCCAATGGATAAATGATCCGGTGGATACGCATTATATCATTGGATCAGTGGTAGGGCCTCATCCCTATCCTGAAATGGTAGCAAGGTTTCAGTCCGTTATTTCGGCAGAGATCAAATCACAATTGTTGGAGAAGGAAGGTCGGGACAGCCCTGATATAGTGGTAGCTTGCGTGGGTGGTGGAAGCAATGCTGCCGGGGCATTTTACCATTACTATAACGATGAAAAAGTTCGCCTAATAGCTGTAGAAGCAGCCGGTCTTGGGGTGAATTCTGGCAAATCTGCGGCTACTACCCAATTGGGAAAACCTGGGATTCTGCATGGAAGTAAAACCTTACTGATGCAAACAGAAGATGGCCAGGTGGTGGAGCCACATAGTATTTCCGCAGGTCTGGACTATCCGGGAATAGGTCCTGTTCATGCGCATTTATTTGCCTCGGGCAGGGGAGAGTTTTTGGCTGTGGAGGATGAAGATGCCATGAAGGCAGGTATAGAATTAAGCCGATTGGAAGGTATCATTCCCGCCATCGAGACTGCTCATGCGCTTTCTGCATTGAAACAGCTAAAATATAAGGCGTCAGACATCATTGTGATCAATCTGTCGGGTAGAGGGGACAAGGATTTGGAAACATATATTAAATGGGGTAATTACTGATGGTTATGAATCGAATAGAAGAATTATTTAAAAATAAGGAAGGAAATATCCTTTCCATATATTTTACTGCAGGATTTCCTGACCTAAACGATACCATGGGCATAATGGAAGCTATCGAAGATGCTGGAGCAGATATTATAGAAATTGGAATCCCTTATTCTGATCCTGTAGCAGATGGACCCACCATTCAGGAAAGCAATACCACCGCTTTAAATAATGGCATGACATTGAAAATCTTGTTTAGCCAATTGGCTGAATTAAGAGTGAAATTAAAAATACCAGTTATTCTAATGGGCTACCTTAATCCTATAGTCCAGTATGGAATGGAGGAATTTTGCAAAAAATGCCAAGAAGTAGGCATAGATGGATTGATTGTCCCAGATCTTCCGATGAAGCAATACATCGATTCCTATAAAGGATTTTTTGAAGCCTACAACTTAAGAAATACCTTCCTGATTTCCCCTCAGACTTCACCTGAAAGGATTCGTGAGATTGATAGGGAGACAGATGGGTTTATTTATATGGTTTCTTCTGCCAGTATTACTGGAGCAAAAAAAGATGTGACACCTGAACAAATAACCTATTTTGAAAGGGTCGGGAATATGGGCCTCAAAAACCCAATACTTATAGGGTTTGGTATTTCTGACAAGGCCTCTTTTACCACTGCTGCGAAGCATGCACAAGGAGCTATTATTGGTAGCGCTTTTATTAATGTTTTGCGCGAAGCAAAGGAGCTAAAGAAAGAAATCAACGCATTTATTAAAGGCATTAAATCATGATCATACAGCTCAACTCTGACATAAGTACCCAACATAAAGAAAATTTGATCCAAAAGATCAATAGCATTGGTTATAAGGTTACCGAAGTTAAGACCCAAGCGGGAAACTACCTGATAGGGATCGGGAAAGCTGCCTATGACATTAGAAAAATTGGATCCATGGATGGTATATTAGATATCCATGTCGTTTCTGATGAGTACAAGCTGGTGTCCAAGAAGTGGAAAGCAAAGCCAACTACGATCGATCTTGGAGATGGAATAGAAATAAAGGATGGTGACATGGCCATTATTTCCGGCCCATGTTCCATAGAATCAGAAGAGCAGATTGAACGTGTGATTGCTCACCTGAAGGAAAATCAAGTGACAATGATGCGGGGTGGAGTATTCAAACCGAGAAGTAGTCCCTATGCATTTAGAGGCCTTGGGATGGAAGGCCTAAAGCTTTGGCACCAACATGCCAAAGCGGCTGGGATAAAAATTGTAACGGAAGTCATGCAGGTTTCCCAAATTGAAGAGATGCACGATTATGTCGACGTATTTCAAGTGGGTGCCCGGAACACCCAGAACTTTAACCTGCTGGATGAATTAGGAAAAATTGATAAAGCTGTTCTGATCAAAAGAGGAATTTCAGGTACTATTGAAGAGTTGCTTCAATCTGCGGAATATGTTTTCTCGGGAGGTAACGAAAAGCTTATTCTTTGTGAAAGAGGCATCCGTACCTATGAAAGGGCAAGTAGAAATACATTGGACCTAAATGCCGTTCCAATTCTCAAGTCAAAATCACATTTGCCAGTGGTGGTAGACCCTTCACATGGGATTGGTATCAGAGATTTTGTACCGCAAATGGCCTTGGCAGGAGTGATGGCGGGAGCAGACGGTATAATCTATGAATCGCATGAGCATCCTGATCAGGCCTTTTCTGATGGTCAACAAACCTTGAACTTTACCCAAAGCAGTGAATTGATAGGCTATATTAGGAAGATTTTTGAAGTGAGAAAGACTTTTGATTTACATTAAGAGGGCTTGATCAGCTAAGTCTTGCAGAAAGGAAATTAAGTCCTTGAAAGGGGCTGAGCAAATGCAAAACAGAAATGCACCTGCCAACCCTAAAAAAACAAAATTCCCCTTCAAAGAGGGAGTGACTCGTCCTGAAATAGGTTTACACAAATAATGTGTAATATGGACAAAAAGAGTAAACCTAATTTAGGACAATGGTGTGGAAATCGACTGTATTTTTCAGATCAAGAAAAGAAGCTAATTA
>Ga0222654_1001231_pt1 | contig 11088 bp, 10 predicted proteins | sample AntAcemetagen421_FD_179805 | JGI IMG/M metagenome (GOLD analysis project Ga0222654, IMG submission 179805) | Saline water microbial communities from Ace Lake, Antarctica - #421 | ecosystem: Environmental > Aquatic > Non-marine Saline and Alkaline > Saline | place: Antarctica: Ace Lake... | reverse complement strand
CTTTTCCAAAACGGTGATTAACTTTTTAGATACTGACCGGCTACTTTTTTCTTTGACTTCCTTCAAAAGGTTCAAAGCAAGTTTAGATTTCATATTCAAACCGTCTGGATTGTTGTTAAATCGATAGCTACCCAAGCACCATTCTAGTTCGGCAGTCAAACCTCCGCTGATTTTTAATTTGTTTAACTTTGCAACAGTATTTTCTACTGATTTTTCTAATAAAGATGATTCCAATTTTTATTTCGTTTAATGTTAAAGTGAATAGTGTGACAATATTATTAGTAATTATTTATTATTGAAATATTATCAATAATAAATTCATTTATGGGAAAGAATTTGGTAAAAATTTGTGAATACAGTAAATATTATTTTACTCATTATTTAAGCCTCTAATCCCTCATATTTTCATTAATTTGTTCTTTTATTTTGGTTCCAAGTTTAGGGCATTGCAAAAAAATAGATTTCGAAAATGAAAAGTTTTAGAACCACTTTCCGCTTTAAAGAGTGCGAAAAAAAAATTAACCATTCGTCCAGCGTTATAACTATAGGGTCTTGCTTTTCAGAGGTGGTAGGCGAAAGATTAAACCTTAACAAATTTACTGCATTGGTAAATCCTTTTAGGACAACCTTCAACCCTTATTCTATTTTCAATATTCTATTGAATTCACTGATATCAAAACCTGTTGACCCTGAATTGTACTTAAACAGACATGATAATTTTTTTCATTACCAACTTCATTCTTCATTTAATGCAGCTTCCAAGTTGGAACTGGCAGAAAGAATAGAAAACAACCAGTCGTTGGTGAAAAATAAGCTGGAAACAGCGACACATTTATTTATTACGCTAGGTACTGCATTTGTTTATCGATTGTTAGAAACTGAAAGCATAGTAGCAAACTGTCACAAACAGCCACAACAAAACTTCTCCAAAAGTATACTTGGCTTAGAGGAAATGATTGATAGTTTTAATACATTTTATCAAACTCTATTGAAAGTTAACCCGAGGATTCAGGTGGTATTGACGGTCAGTCCTGTGAGGCACATCAAGGATGGAATACCCGAAAATCAGTTGAGTAAAAGCTTGTTGAAAGTGTTATGCCATCAGTTAGTCTCTATATATCCTGAGATTTACTACTTCCCTGCATATGAAATAATGATGGATGATTTGAGGGATTATCGTTTTTATAAGGAAGATATGATTCACCCCAGTTCAATGGCAGAAGACTATATCTGGAATGAATTTCAAGACGCATTTTTCAATATGGAAACCAAGGAATTAATTCAACACATTGATCAAATCCAAAGAAACCTTAGCCATAGACCATTTAACCCCCAGTCACAGGCCCATTATCAGTTTCTTTTCAAACTTCAGGAATTGATTTCGCTGATGCCCTCTACCCTCGATTTCACCAATGAAAAACAAGTAATAAACGAACAACTGAGATTATTTAAAACAGATTGACCTTGCCCATTATGAAAGCCAATAAACTGATTAAAAGCAAAAGTTTGTACTTACAGCAGCATGCCCATAATCCGGTACAGTGGTACCCCTGGTCAGAAGAGGCTTTGGGTAAAGCTAAGGCTGAGAACAAACCCATATTGGTAAGCATTGGCTATTCTGCTTGTCATTGGTGTCATGTTATGGAAAAGGAGAGCTTTGAAGACATAGAGGTGGCAAATTTAATGAATGCCCATTTTGTATGTATAAAAATTGACCGAGAGGAGAGGCCCGATCTGGATAATATTTACATGGAGGCAGTGCAGGTAATGGGTTTACAGGGAGGTTGGCCTTTAAATGTTTTTCTGATGCCTGATCACAAGCCTTTTTATGGGGGCACCTATTTTTCAAAAAATCAATGGATAAAAGTGCTGTCTGGAGTTGCTCAGGCATTTACGCAGCAGTATGAGGAATTGGTGAAAAGTGCCGAAGGTTTTGGACGAAGTATTGACAGATCAGTTATAGAGAAATATGGATTAAAAAGAGAAATCGCTGAATTTACTCCAGAAAGAGTAAGAGAAATGGCCAGGCATTTATTAAAAGGGGTAGATCCTGAATGGGGCGGCATGAAAAGAGTCCCTAAATTCCCAATGCCGGTTATTTGGACCTTTTTACTCGATATGGCTATTTTGGATGACCAAAAGATCTTAGGGGAGCAGGTTTGTTACACATTAAAAAAAATAGGAATGGGTGGCATATATGACCACGTGAGTGGGGGATTTTGTCGCTACAGTGTGGATGGAGAATGGTTTGCCCCCCATTTTGAAAAAATGCTTTATGACAATGGCCAATTATTGAGCCTCTATAGCAAAGCCTTTCAATACTGTCACGATCCATTTTTTGAAGAAAAAGTAAGAGAAACGATAAGCTGGTTACTAAGTGAAATGCGAAGTACAGAAATGGGTTTTTATTCAGCGCTAGATGCAGATAGTGAAGGTGTAGAAGGAAAATTTTATACCTGGACCTATAATGAGCTCGATGAATTGCTAGGAGAAGATTTGGTCTGGTTCAGCCAGCTATATGGGATAAAAAAAGAAGGGAATTGGGAGTCTGGTGTGAATATTCTTTTTCAGACCATCGCTTATGTGGAAGTTGCCAAGGCTCATGGGTTTACAAAAGCAGCATTTGAAGCAAAATTAAAAGAAGTCAAGCAAAAGCTCCTTGTAAAGAGGTCTTTAAGAATAAGGCCTGGTTTGGATGATAAAATTATAAGTGGGTGGAATGGATGGGTCATTGATGGTCTATGTCAAGCCTATTTAGCGATTGGTGACGAGGGATTTAGTAAAACAGCTTTAGAGACTGGAAATTTTATTTGGAACCAAATGGTTTATGACAATGTGTTGTACCGAAATTTTAAAGATAAAGACGCTTATACTCCCGCCTTTTTGGAAGATTATGGAGCCGTAATTCAATCCTTTATTTCCCTCTATAAAATTTCATTTGCCCCACAATGGCTTGATAGAGCAAAATTATTGACACAACAAGTAATGGAAATTTTTTTCGATGAAAGTGATGGCTTGTTCTATTTCAATGATCCCAAATCTGAAAAATTGATTGCTGATAAAAAAGAGGTTTTTGACAATGTCATTCCTGCCTCTAATTCAGTAATGGCTAGAAATCTTCACCAGTTGGGGCTTTATTTATACAATGATGCCTACCTTGCGCAAGCAGAAAGTATGTTGCAATTGGTCAGTGAAATGTTAGTGAAAGAACCAGATTTTCTAGCCAACTGGGCAAACTTTTATTTGGAAAAATCAGTTCCTACAGCAGAAATAGCTATCACAGGCAAAGAGGCAAGTGGTGTAGGTGTATCGCTCCAGGCCGCTTATCATCCCAACATGGTGATTGCGGCAGATGCTGGCTTCAGCAATGAGCTTCCGATATTGGCTGGTAAATCAGGTGAAAGGTCTACCCTGTTTGTATGCTTTAATAAATCTTGCAAGCAGCCTGTGGAATCCATAGAAGCAGCCGTTAAGCAGCTCCCTTTTTTGCCCAAAACTAGACAATAATAGTAGCAGTGGAAGACCTCTTTGGTAATAACTACCCTTCATCAAGCAAAAATCTGTACGCGGATATTATCCTTCCGGTGCCCATTCCACTTTCTTTTACTTATAGTGTGGGATCTGAAATTCAGGAGGAAATAGGAATTGGCTATCGTGTAATGGTTCAATTTGGGAAGAAAAGGATTCTGACAGGAATTGTTGCCAAAGTTCATCAAAAGGCTCCGGAAGCATATATGGCAAAGCCAATTCTGGATTTATTAGATGAATATCCCATAGTAAATGCCCTTCAGATTAAATTTTGGGGATGGTTGGCCAGTTATTATTGCTGTCATATAGGAGAAGTAATGAATGCAGCATTGCCTAGTGGACTAAAGCTTTCTACTGAGAGTAAAATTCAAATGCATCCGGATTTTGAATTGGACAATCCTGGCTATCCTATGGATGATAGAGAATTGTTCATTCTTGAGGCATTGGAAAAAAAGGAAGAAATCAATGTTGACCAGCTGGAATCAGTGGTGCCGGTAAAAGACCTTCATAAAATAATTAAAAGCCTTCTTGCCAAGAAAGCTATCCTGGTTTATGAATCTGTTAAAGAAAAATATAGCCCAAAGATTGAAGTTAGGGTACGTTTATCCCAAGAATACCTTTCTGAACCCAATAGGCTCAATGAACTTTTTGAAGCAATAAAAGGGAAGGAGAAGCAAGAAAATGTCCTCCTCAAATATTTACAACAGGTACCAATTTTTCAGAATAGTAAGCTAAATGAAGAAGGGCTATCAAAAAAAATATTGACTGATGCAGGATGTTCGCCCTCTTCCATTGATACGCTCATTAAGAACAAGGTTTTACAAAGCTTTAAGGTAAAGATAAGTCGTTTTGACCCTATCCATATTGATGAAAAACCCATTGAACTATCTGATGCACAAAAGGAGGCATATGATGCAGTCCAGAATGAATTTAAAAGTAAAGCTACCGTTCTTCTTCACGGAATTACCGGCTCTGGGAAAACGGAAATTTATATAAAACTAATAATTGAAGTTTTGGAGAGTGGTTCGCAAGTATTGCTTTTACTTCCCGAAATCGCCCTCACCACCCATTTGGTAGCTCGATTACAGAAAGTCTTTGGAGATAAAATGGGCGTCTTCCATTCCAAGTATTCTGACAATGAACGTGTAGAAGTCTGGCAGGGGGTTATATCAGGTAAATATAATTTCATTATAGGTGTTAGGTCCTCTTTGTTTTTGCCTTTCGACAGCCTGGGGCTAGTAATTGTAGATGAAGAACATGAGCCATCCTACAAGCAATATGATCCTGCTCCCAGGTTTCATGCTAGAGATGCTGCAATCATGATGGCCTGGTTACATCAAGCCAAAACCGTACTGGGTACAGCGACACCGGCATTTGAGACTTTTAATAATGCCAAAAACGACAAGTATGGGTATGTGAGAATGGATAAGCGATATGGAAATGCAGAATTACCTCATTTTCATCTGGCCGATATTCTAAAGGACAAAAAGAAGAACCTGCTAAAGTTAGACTTTACCAGGCTCTTAAGAGAAAAAATTCAAGAGGCACTCAACCATCAGGAACAAGTACTTATTTTCCAGAACAGGAGAGGGTATGCACCCTATATTTCCTGTGATGAATGTGGCTGGATTCCTGAATGTGAACACTGTGATGTCAGTTTAACCTACCACCAGTACCAAGAGGAATTGAGATGCCATTACTGTGGCTTCAAGGACAAAGTTCCAACAAAATGCCAGGCCTGTGGGAGTGGTAAAATTACTACGGTAGGGTCAGGCACAGAAAGAATCGAAGAAAATCTTTCTTTACTTTTTCCAGAGGCCCGAATCCTCAGAATGGACCTGGATACTACCCGAAGTAAGTATGGCTATCAAAAGATATTGGAAGAATTTGGGTCTGGAAATGTAGATATACTTGTAGGAACCCAAATGATCACCAAAGGACTTGATTTTGACAGGGTTTCTCTGGTGGGGATTATAGATGCAGATCGAATTTTGTTTTATCCGGATTTCAGATCGGGTGAAAGGGCTTTTCAACAGATTACCCAAGTTGCTGGAAGAGCTGGAAGAAGAAATGTTACAGGTAATGTAATTATTCAGACAAGACGTCCTGATCAATTGATTTTCAGGCAGATAATGAGCGGTAACTATGCTGAGTTTTACCAGCAGGAAATGGGGGAGCGGCGCCAGTTTTACTACCCACCTTTCGTGAAAAACATCAAGATAATTACCAAGCACAAGGACTTTAAAACAGCAGAAACAGCCGCCCTTCAATTAAAGAACCTGCTATCCGATATTGAAGGAAGGAAGATAATACTGGGGCCGGAAAAAGCCCTGATTGGAAAGATTAAAAATCTATTTCTTTTCGAGATTTGGATCAAGCTTGAAAAAAATACCAACACGCAAGAGCGCTTTAAGCAAGAAATGGTGAGGGCCATTTCTGAACTGCAGGCCGACAAGCGTTTTCGTTCTGTCAGGTTTTTAATTGATGTAGATCCCTATTAGAAAACTATTTAAAGGGCATTGGAGCTAAACTTCTAATAGGCTGAAATCCGTAATTTTTAGACTCGGGGAAAGTAACGTTTTGTAGCTAATTTTGGTAATCAAAATACTATTGTTTATTTTTTTTATCTAGATATTTTTGATGGGTATTATGAAAATTAGTTAAATAGATTTCTCCGTGGTGTAAAAACCTTTTTTTTGCAGTAGGTTTCGTAGTCGCCTGTCACGAATTTCTCGGGAAATGGGGTATTCTTAAGAATATCAGGCGATTTGGAAACTTATACTTGGCACCGGTATGGTGACACGAAAACAGCGACAAAGTGGTGATTTTGAAGCGATTTCCTCAAGCAATAGAATAGTTATTGCATATTTCGGTATAAAGAATGTAGGAGGAAGAATTATTTACTATTATTGTAAATCTGGCAGCCTTGAATATGGGATGGAATATTTCTTTGAAAAAAAAGTGAAATATCGAAGGTTAAGTGCGGAAGAGCGCAGCTTGGAAATAATTAAATTAAAAATCTTCAAGATCATCAATAGGGACTTTTTCAAAAACTTGGACTCCCTCTAGATTTAGCATAAATGAATAAAACTGCATAGTTATATATTTGGTCGGATGATAGCAGTAATTAATAATTTTATAACTATTATTTATTTTCTACCTAAGTAAATCAGTACAACTTGAATATGAAGGTTAAAAGCACTACAGTTTCCGAAATGCTATCCCGAATGCGTGAATATTTTCTAAAGCGCGATACCTTTTTAAATGCTACTCAGGCTGATCCTATACGCTCCGAATTATTCAATTTCAATCAAATGAAAGACCATGCCGGTATAGAGGCACGGTATCATAAATTACTAAAAGGCAAAAGAAATGATAAGCTTTTAAAACGATTGGATGACAATGAAAAAACACTGTTGGAAGTACGCAATCTGCTGGTGGAAAGCATTCAATCCGGCCACTCATTAACACCTGAAGCAGAATGGCTCTTAGACAATTTTTATTTAATTGAAGAACAAATTGTTACTGCCAAAAAGCACCTGCCTAAAAAGTATAGCGAAGGCCTGCCTTATCTGTCAAATGGAAACTCTAAGGATATGCCCAGGGTTTACGATATCGCTCTTGAAATAATTGCACACGGAGATGGCGATGTTGACTCAAATGGCTTAAAAGGTTTTATCTCGGCTTATCAATCAGAAAAAGTTCTAACCCTGGGTGAGTTGTGGGCTATCCCCATCATGATGAAACTTGCGGTAATAGAAAATCTAAGGAGGATTGCTGGAAAAACAGCTCTTGATATAATTGACAATAATCTAGCCGATTATTGGAGCGAGCAAATGATTGAAACAATCAAGAAAGATCCTGCTGATTTGGTATTGACCATCGCAGATAGGTCGAGATCCAAACCTGTCTTAAATAGCCCTTTTGTTGCAGGGTTTACACGCAAACTACATGGAAAAGGACCCGCCTTTGCCTTAACTTTAAGCTGGCTGGAGCAACAATTATCCAAGGAGGGAATAGCCGGGACTGATCTGGTTTTTCAAGATAACCAAAAACAAGTTGCTGATCAGGTATCTGTTAAAAATAGCATTGGCACATTACGATTTATTGGATCGACTGACTGGCGCAAATTTGTAGATGCCTCAAGTATAGTAGAGCAAATATTGCGGAACGACATAACAGGTATTTATCCCCAATTGGATTTTGCTACTCGGGACAGATACAGACATGTGATTGAAACCATTACAAAAAGCAGTCCTTTTTCTGAAACAGAAATTGCAGAGAAAACTATTGAATTAACTGAAAGAGCTGATATAGCTGATAAGCAATATGCCAGAGAAAAACACGTGGGTTATTACTTAATAGGTAAAGGATTTGACCAACTAAAGGAAGCTGCGCAGATGCGGTTTAATTTAAAACAAAGCCTAACCAGTTTCATGGAGAAAAGGCCAGCTTTTATTTACCTTTTTTCAATATTCATTCTTACATTGGCCGTTCCTCTAGGGATGTTCTCAGTAGCTTGGATCTATGGAGATTTTAGTCCTCAAGTTCAGATACTTTTGGCGCTGTTATGTTTAGCAGGTGGGACTCATTTGGCTATTTCCTTCACCAATTGGCTGGCAACTATATAGATAAAACCCAAAATTTTACCTAGACTGGATTTTTCAAAAGGTTTCCCTCTTAAATTCCGTACCCTTGTAACCATTCCAACAATGCTTTCGTGCAAAAATGAAATTGAAGAGATTGTAGAAGCACTTGAAATTCGATTTTTAGCAAACCGAGAAAAAAAATTATACTTCAGTCTATTAACTGATTTTACAGATGCGGACTCTGAGACAAGGCCGAATGACAGTTCTTTACTCATCTTAGTGAGTGAAAGGATTCAATAGTTGAACGAGAAATACAACCAAATCGGACAGCCGGATATTTTTTATCTTTTTCACCGTTCGAGAAAATGGAACGAGAAAGAAGGCAAGTGGACGGGATACGAGCGAAAAAGGGGCAAATTTTCTGCTTTAAACGCGCCTGGTTCGACGATGGTACACCGCTTGGATCAAAAGTAAATGAAGAATGCAGCATTGATGCTATCTCCCAAAGCTGGTCTGTCCTGACGCAAGCTGCCCCAGAAGGAAGAAGAAATCCAGCAATGGATTCTTTAAACAAATACCGTTTCAAAACCACCACCTATACTATCACTGTATTTCAAGAGAGGAATATTGAGGAATCATGGTGGAAAATGGAAAATGACCAAGCCAAAGGAAATAGACTCCCATTAAAAGAGGATGGGTTGCAACATGATGTTGAGGTTCATATTTTGAGTTTACGTTTCCATTATTAATTTACTTTACTAAAAGAAGCTATAAAATCAGAAGGTGTTTTCCCGAATTGTTTCTGGAAGCATTTGGTAAAGTAGGAGGGATCCTGGAACCCCACCGCAAATGCAACCCACGCAATATTTCCAGATCCTTTCCTGAGTAATTCAGACCCTCTTTTCAGGCGCAAAAGGCGGATAAAATCTCCAGGGGGATAGTCTGTTAGGGCTTTTAGTTTTCTGAAAAGCTGTGTCCTGCTCATGCCCACCTCATGACAAAAAACCTCAGCCCCAAATGCAGGATCTGTAATATGTTCTTCTATGATCCTCATTGCATTTTGAAGAAACTTCTCATCTACAGAGGTAATGGAGATGGAAGAAGGCTGCAAATTGATTTCCTTACTGAAATGTTCCCTTAATTTCTGGTGACTATCGATGAGGTTTTTTATGCGTACCAATAACTCGGCAGCATCAAATGGCTTGATGAGGTAATCATCGGCACCGGTTTCCAATCCTTCTATTTTGTCCACTTCGCTTGCTTTGGCAGTGAGAAGGATTAATGGCACATGGGCTGTCTTTTCACTGGCCTTCAACTTACTGCACAGTTCCCACCATCCATTTTTGGCATCATCACATCACTAAGAATCAGGTCGGGAATAGTCTCTATAGCCAGTCTTTAACCTTCTTCATCGTCGCCGGCCTCCATTACCTGAAAGATGTTTTTTAGATTTTCATGGATAAAAAACCGCACCTCCGGATTGTCTTCAATAATAAGGGCCAAGGGGGCCTCCGGATCAGCATCCTCCATTAAAGGTTGGGCTAACATAAGCTCCTCATACGCTGCTTGGTCAAAAGGACTTAAATCCTTTTTGGCATTGTCCAAAGCAGGTCCGGAGATGACCGTTTCTTCAAAATCTGCCAGCTGTAATGGCAATCTTACGATAAAGCAGCTTCCAATACCAATCTGACTTTGAACCAAGATTTCCCCATTATGCAACTCTACCAGTTCCTTTACCAGAGAAAGACCAATACCGGAGCCTTCCTGTTCCCGGGTATGGGAAGTGTCTACTTGGTAAAATCGGGCAAAGATTTTTTCCATTTGATGGCTGGTATGCCTACCCCTGAATCTTGGATCTTTATTTCAAGTGTATATGTGCCTGATGCCCTATTTATTTTGTTTATTGGGTTGTGTACTGATTTATTTTCAGTTGGTCTGAGAATGGCTGTTACAGTGATCTTACCGTTTAATGTGGTAAATTTGAATGCATTGAACAGAAGGTTGTTAAGGATCTTCTCAAGTTTGTCGGCATCAAAATAGGCAATTGGATTCTCTTTGGGATATTGGAAATGATACTTTATCTGTTGCCGCTCGGATAGTGAAGTAAATGATAAGACCATGGCCTTAAGAAAAGAAACAAGGTCTGCGGGTTTCGTTTCCAGCTTCATGCTACCTGATTCTATTTTGGACAGGTCTAGGAGTTGGTTTATAAGGTGAAGCAGACGGCGTGCAGTGCGCTGCATCATTTGGAATACTGGCTTATCAGGATTCTGTTCCGGAGTGCGGGAAACAAACTTTTCAAGAGGCCCCAAGATTAAGGTAAGGGGTGTGCGGAATTCATGGGAGGTGTTGGCGAAAAAGCGGGACTTTAGATGGCCTATCTCCTACATTTTTTCGGTTTGAAGTTTTTGGATTTTAAGTGCATGCTTCATCTTTTCGCGGGTGACAGTGTACTTTCTAACCCCATATAAGGCTCAAATCCCTATACAAGCGTATATGCTATAGGCTCATTAGGTGAGCCACCAGGGTGGGCGAACCTCAAAAGGGTAAACAAATTCAGGGCTCCAAATACCCTCACTCCGTTGCATAAAACAATGCTGGTGTCTATTTCATTCCAAAAAATGATTCCTTTTTATTAAAATTTGATATTAATTTTTGATCACCTTTTAAGTTGTCCTTTCCTAAAGCTTCCCTTTTTGGGGATTACTGTAATCACAAGAAAATAGGGGAGATGGTGACTGAAGAAAAGCAGGGCTACGGTGAAGGTGTAAACAGCAACTTATGGCTAATTTTAAATTTATTCCACCACGTAATAGTAATTGCATATTTTTGGATTAAGGTAACCAATTGGGCTAATGCTGTATAAACACTTCTTTGTATAGAATACCGATTGCCATTATTAGCACCATCCAGCCGAAGCTTTTCTTAAGGTTTTCTCCTTCGATGTAGGTGGATAGGTATACCCCGATAA
>Ga0222654_1001224_pt1 | contig 11139 bp, 10 predicted proteins | sample AntAcemetagen421_FD_179805 | JGI IMG/M metagenome (GOLD analysis project Ga0222654, IMG submission 179805) | Saline water microbial communities from Ace Lake, Antarctica - #421 | ecosystem: Environmental > Aquatic > Non-marine Saline and Alkaline > Saline | place: Antarctica: Ace Lake... | reverse complement strand
CTTCAACAAACTAAAGCAGTTTCGCCGTATCGCGACCCGATACGAGAAACACGCTTTCACCTTTCTAGCCATGATTCATATCGTCTCCGCTTTCATTTCGGCTCGAAATTAGTGAACAGCTCCTAGCGTTCATTCGCTCCAGACAACCCGCGCATAAGATCGGCAATCGGCTGTGGCAAAGGCTCGTTGCGACGTAGCCAAGCCATCAGACTAAACACCGCAATCGACGTCGAAACTGGCACGGAAGTTCTGATATCAATATTCGCCTCCATCCCATAGGTCACGATCACGAAAGCGCCCAACCCCGCAAAGATCGAGGCAATGGCCGCGCGAGCATCCGCATGTTTATAGGCCGGCAATAGACCCAAAACCATCGGCACCGAAACCGGCCCAATCAGCGCGCCAAACCACGCAATGATAAGTCCCAACACGCCTCCAAAACGCTCGGCTTCGATGCCGATCATCAAGGTCAACGCCATGAAACAAAAGGTCGTAAGCCGCGCCACATGCAGTCCCTGCTTTTGATCCAGTTGCCTAAACTTCTTCGAAATCACGGGCAGGATATCCCGAGTCACTACGGCCGAAATCGTATTCGAATCGGACGACGTCATCGAAGTCGTCGCCGCAAACATGGCTGCTAGCACCAGTCCCACCAACCCCGCCGGCAGGAACTGCCGCGCCAGCATCACATACGACTGCGAAGGATCCGCTAGATCGGGCAACAGAATCGGCGCTGCCCACATCGGAAAGAAGAGAAACAATGGCCAAATCAGATACAGTAAACCGGACAAAATCGCCGTCTTCCGGGCGCTCTTCGCCGAGGGTGCCCCGATGTAGCGCGCCGCCAGATTCCACGTGCCACCATTGTAGGACAGGGAAGCCACAATCAGGAATCCCACCGCAAAGAGCGCCGTATAATCGCCGTTGAAAAAGTTGCTATTCTCAGCCGGTAATTGGGCCCAGATCCCACTAATACTACTGATCCCACCGAGGTGACTCACAACGGCGAAGAGAAGCACCAACCCTGCCGCGACCTGCACAAAGAACTGCAAAAAATCGTTATAAAGATCGGCCCACAAACCGCCCACGGTGATATAAGCGAGTGAGATAGCGCCCGAGACCAACACGCCTGTCGTGATTGGTAGTCCGGTAAAGCCATGGAGCAATATTCCGATCGAGGCCCACTTCGCCCCGACATCAAACAACTTCAATAACACGCCGCACCAGGCCATGATCTGCTGGGTCGCCACGTTGTAGCGCATCGCCAAATACTCAGTGGGTGACTCCACCCCGAGGGTGAGACGCAACCGCGCCCACCGTGGACCGAACATCGTCGCACCCAGCAAACACGCGAAAGCCACCGAACACGCCCACCACACGTAAACCGTAAACCCGTCTTCATACGCAATCGCGGCCAAGCCCACAAACACCACACCGCTGTAGCCTGAAACGTGATGCGATACCCCACCTAGCCACCAAGGGATTTTCCCACCCGCCACAAAGAAGTCTCCCGACCCTTTGATCTTCCGGTAACAATACAAACCGATGGCGGTGACTAAGAGGAAGTAAGCGAGGAGAACCGCGTAATCAAGTGTCTGCATATTCTAGAAAGAGTTTCGTATTAAAATTCCGGTGACAGGTTCGAGAGTTAACTGATGGCCAACTTCGCATGAAGCTGACGAACAACGGTCACGATGTAGTCCATGTCCTCCAACGTATGCTCCATGCCGACTGGAATTACCACAAAGCGGTGCACCAATCCCTCGGTCTGCGGAAAATCTTCTACCCGATAACCCGCCTCCGGCCAAGATGGCCCGGGCTTGAAGGGCGAGGCCGCGGGAGCGTGAGCCAACCCACTCTGAACGTATTCGCGGTTATATTGCGCGTAGGTTCCGGTCATCTGTTCACAGGGAACGTTCGCCTCCCCTAATCCCGCCCGAATCGCATCGCGAAGCTCAGGCGAACCGACCCAGAAATAAGTTTCGATGCCCGACTCGCCAGCAATGTCAGGTATCTTGCGCAGCGATATTCCCGGCAGGTCTTCGATTCCGCTGCGAAAGCGCAAGCTCATCGCCCGGCAATGCTCTCGGATCCGATCCACTTTGCGCAACTGCGCCAGCGCCACCGCGCCGGTGAGTTCCGCCATACGAAATTGATCTCCGCAAAACCCGACCTCCTTAGGCTCAAACTGGGCGGCATGAAACGGCCGCACTTGTCCCACGTCATGCATGCGCACCGCTCGCTCATGGAGGCGAGCATCGTTCGTCACCACCACGCCTCCCTCCCCGCTGGTGATCGTTTTATTGTGCTGAAAACTGAAGATCCCCATCGCTCCCATCGAGCCAACTCGTCGACCTTTGTAGAGCGTTCCCGGGCTTTCAGCGCAGTCTTCCAATACATCAATGCCTGCCGCCTCCGCTTCCGCCAGAATGGCATCCAAATCTGCGGCGACACCCTGAAAATGAACCACCAGCACCGCCTTGGTGCGGGCATTACTCAAACGCGTAATTTCGCCCGGCGCCAAACAAAGTGAATCATCGACTTCCGCCAGGACCGGCTTCGCGCCTACCCGAACAATCGAAGTAAAACACGACACCCAACTCCACGCTGGTAGAATCACTTCGTCGCCTGGTCCGACGCCCAGCGCCCCGAGTGCAACTTGCAGCGCCGCGGTGCCACTTGTGACCGCCAACGCAAATTTTGTGCCCACCATCTCGGCAAACTCTCGCTCCAACGTCGCCACCATTCTCGGCGGTGATTTCGGATCGGGGCCGTAATAACGAAACAACGCCTTACTTCGCAGCACTTCCATCACCAACGTTTCTTCCTCTTGTCCCACCAGTGACCAGCCTAGGCAGGGAGCCGGAACGATCCGGGAGTTGGGCGTAGCTTGCGAGATAATGGAGGGAAAACTCATGCAGGGATGTATTTTTTGACTGAAAACGTGGTGCATTCTTCAGAGCGACACCAGTTCGCCAAAGAAACGGTGAGCCTGCTCGTGCGTCGTTAGTTCACAAGCGAAGGTTCTAAGAATTCGCATATTTATCAGTGATTTTTCGATGAATATTCACTCGCGCGGTCGACGCAAATTTCGGCCTAAGCTTGCGTGCCGAACCACCCCACCGCGACGATTGCTGCAAACAACTCATGTATTCGATCGCTCCCTTCCGTTTCGAGATTACCCCTCCCCTTCATCACGCCTTACTCGGCGGATTGGTGAAAGCAGCCATTGGCATCGATGATTCACTGGAAGCAATTGGCTACGTGTTACTGGGCCAAGAAGATCCTATCGTTATCTGTGTCCTCGACTGGGCCGGTCTCATGAATGAGTCGCATCTCGATTTCCGCCGCGACCTTGCCGATGCCGCGCACACCACCCCAGACCGCGTGGCCCTGCACTGTGTGCACCAACACAATACTCCGTTCGTTTGCGAGCAAACGCGACAACGGGCCGCCGCCGACCCCACCCTACCGCCTGTATTCGATCCCGAGTTTTTCACCGCCTGCCGGCAGCGAGGTGCGGCCGCCGTGCGTGATTGTCTCCCGCACGCACAGCCAATCACGCACGTGGCCCATGGCCAAGCGGCCGTGCCGGAAATCGCCGCCAATCGTCGGGTCGACCGCGACGCTCATGGGCTCGTCCAGAAGATGCGGGGGAGCGCCTGCACCGACCCCGAACTTATCGCGCTACCCGAGGGCAAAATTGATCCCTCCCTGCGGACGGTGGCCTACTTTTCCGGTCCAACGAAAATCGTTTCGTGCCACTACTACGCGACCCACCCCATGAGTTACTATCGGGATGGTCGTGTGAGCAGCGACTTCTGCGGACTCGCCCGCAAACGGCGGCAAGCCGACGACCCCTCCTGCACCCATCTCTACTTCACGGGATGTGCCGGCAACATCGCTGCGGGCAAATATAACGATGGTTCCGCTGCCGCTCGAGTCGCCCTCACTCAACGAGTGTATGATGCGATCGTCACCTCCGAGTCGAATCTCCAGAAAGCCCCACTCACGACAATCACTTGGCGCCAGACCGAACTCCTCCCCGACGTAATCTGTCCCCCGTCATCCCCCTATCTAGCTGCAGCTATCGGCGGCCCCGACGCCCTCCGAAACGGAAAGATTCTGCGGGCTTACTGGTCCAGTTGGCAGGACCGGATTCGACGGCAAATTCCACTCCCGCTAAACTGCCTCCGACTAAATGAAATCTCCCTACTGCATCTACCCGGAGAACTCTTCGTCGAATACCAGCTCCGCGCTCAAGCGCTCCGCCGCAACCATCCCGTTGCCGTCGCGGCTTACGGTGACGGCGGTCCTTGGTATATCCCCGTGGCGGCTGAATATTCACTAAACGGATACGAGGTAACCGTCGCGTTCAGTAAGCCCTCAATCGACCTCCAAATCACCACGGCGATCGCTCAGCTCCTCGCTTAGCGATTTCGCGATAAACCGCCCCTGCCGTTCGCACGTGGTGGCGTCGAAATGCACATGATCAATCAAGCCATCCGGCAGGAACTGCCGGGTAAACGCGTGTAAATCAATCACCGCCACGCCCAGACCTGCCATCAGCGTATCCGCCTCGCGATTATAGCGACCAACATCTGCCTCATATCGTTGAAAAGACTGCGTTCGAGCGTTGTGAACCTCATCGCAAACCGGCGTAGTTCGCACCCAAATTACTCGCAACTTCATCTCGGCACTGACGCTTGCGATCGCTTTCAAATTTTCGCGATATTCCGGCAATGGCACCTGATTCCCGTCTGATCCGGGATTGCGCCGCACATCATGCAGTCCGCAGTTGAGCAGGAGAAAATCTGCCGAGAAACCTCCCTCCTGCCGACGCCTCTTCAAATACGAGAGGACCCTGCGCGAATCACCTCCATTCGCCCCCTCCGGATCATCGAGATCACCGACCAGACCTCCCTTACGGTCATAGGTCATGTTGCCCCTCAACGCCGCTTCCAGCCACGGTCCGTAGTGGATCGAGATACTATCGCCCAAAACATACAAACGCGGCAATGATGTCATCACCTCTAGCGAATGGCCCCAGGAGAACCGTTAGGTCAACGATGATGATACGAGAAATAGCCCTGCTTCAGGTTCGCCCGGACAAGAATCCGCATTTGATCGCGATTTCGCCTGAGCCGCCGCCTTCATCAAAGCAATCGATGGTTTCATCGCGCTCGAAATCGGGCGCTGTAGAGACGTGCGCGGCCGCCACTCCCTGCTCGTTCAATGGCGCACGCCCCCATCGCACCCGATCAACTTCCGCACCTCAGCGAACGATGCGCGGGGACGGAAACTCCGCCCCCCCGACTACGATCCATTTCCCACCGCTGCGCACTTCGAACCACTGGCAGTTGAGTGACCCCAAACATCGCCCTGCGCAAAAAATGCTCGTCTCTCGCCAAGACATGACGCGCCCAAACCTTCCGCCGGTGTTACCCTATCCGTGAACTTTAAATCGTCATGAAAAAAAACATTGGATCATTTGATGGCGGCGCCCGCTTCGTCATAGGCTGCTCGCTACTTCTCACCGGTCTCCTTGGTCTCGGCTGGTGGGGCCTCCTCGGCCTCGTCCCCCTCCTGACCTGCTTTGTCGGTATCTGCCCATTGTATTGGATCCTGCGACTGGACACCGCGGCATGGGAAGCGCGTTGGGAAACGCGCCATCCGCATCCTCCGGTCGATCCAAACTTGCTCCACTAAAGCGCAGACCGTCGGCCCCCGGCCTCAAAACTCCGCATGCCCCGGCGTGCGGGCGAATGGAATCACATCACGAATGTTACTCATGCCCGTGACGAACATCAGCATGCGCTCAAAGCCGAGACCAAACCCCGAGTGCGGCACACTGCCGTAGCGCCTCAGATCAAGATACCAGCTGTAGTCATCCTTGTTCAATCCATGCCGATCCATGTTGGCTTCGAGCACATCCAAACGCTCTTCACGCTGACTCCCGCCCACGATCTCGCCGATACCCGGCACCAGCACATCCATGGCGGTGACCGTTTTGTTGTCATCGTTTAAGCGCATGTAAAACGGCTTAATTTCCTTCGGGTAATTGTAGACCGTCACCGGACATTTAAAGTGCTCCTCCGCCAAAAAACGCTCGTGCTCCGATTGCAAATTATCGCCCCATTGCACCGGGTGCTCCCACTTCTTGTCCGCGGCCGCGATGATCTCCACCGCCTCGGTGTAGCTCACTCGCTGGAAGGGCCTCTCCATCACAAAGTCCAACCGCGCGAGTAGGCCCTTATCGACAAACTTGCCGAAGATTGCTAAATCATCCGCACAGTTTTCGCGCACGTCTTTGATGAGATATTTCACGAACTCCTCCGCCATATCCATGTTTCCTTCGAGGTCCGTAAATGCCATCTCTGGTTCGATCATCCAGAACTCGCTGGCGTGCCGCGAGGTATTGGAATTCTCCGCTCTAAAAGTCGGACCAAACGTATAGACCTTACCCAGCGCACAGGCAAAAACCTCCGCCTCCAGCTGGCCCGAAACCGTCAAGTAAGTCGGCCGCGCAAAGAAATCCTGGGCGTAATCAATCGCCCCGTCTTCCGTCTTTGGCGGGTTCTGAGGATCGAGCGTCGAAACGCGAAAGAGCTCTCCCGCGCCTTCACAATCACTCCCCGTCACAATCGGCGTATGCACATGCACAAATCCGCGATCCTGATAAAACTGATGGACCGCATAGGACAATCGACTCCGCACCCGAAACACCGCCCCGAACAAATTCGCCCGCGGTCGCAAATGAGAGATCTCCCGCATGAACTCCATCGAGTGCCCCTTTTTTTGTAACGGATAGGTAGAATCCGCCGCCCCCACCAAGGTCACTTCCTCGGCCGTTACCTCCCAGCTCTGCCCCCCCCCTTTTGACTCCACCAGTTTTCCTCGCACCGATACCGCCGCACCAGTCGTGAGTTTTTGCACCACTTCCGCGTAGCCCGCGAGCCCCGCGTCGGCGATGACTTGGAGATTTTTCAGGCACGAACCATCATTGATTTCTATAAACGAAAACGCCTTCGCATCGCGGCGAGTGCGCACCCATCCATTGATGAGAATCGAATCCATCGGACCCGCTGAGTTGAGTGCGTTCTTTACGGAAGTGGCCTTTAGCATGTGCGCAGCAAAACCACGCCACCCCGTTTCGCCAAATCCAAACGCTCCTTTTCCCCAACTACCTTGCCCCGGTTTATAACCACGCTGGTTACAAACGGCGTTTCACCGCGCCCACAAAAAAGGGCATGTTTAACCCCATCGATCCAACTCATTCGACCGCTTGCGAGTTTACGCTCAGCCCGCACACTTACCCTGACATGGATAACTTTACTTTTCACAATCCCACCCGACTCCACTTTGGCCGCGGCCAGATTAAAGCCCTCGCCGATGAGATCCCCTCCACGGCCAAAGTTCTGCTCCTCGCGGGTGGTGGATCGATCAAAGTCAACGGCGTCTATGACCAAGTCACCACCGCGCTCGGCGATCGCGTGGTGTTCGAACATTGGGGCGTAGAGGCAAACCCCGACTTCGACACGCTCATGCCCGCCGTCGAACTCTGCCGCCAGGAGTCGATCGACTGGGTTCTCGCCGTCGGCGGTGGTTCCGTGCTCGATGGCGCCAAATTCGTTTGTGCCGCCGTCAACTACGATGGCGACCCCTGGGAAATCCTCCAAAATTTCGGCGCATCCATCAAATCCGCCCTCCCCCTCGGCACGGTGCTCACCCTTCCCGCCACCGGCTCCGAAGCCAACTCCGCCTCGGTGATCAGTCGCCGCGCCCAATCTGAGAAACTGGCATTTATGAGCCCACACGTGTTCCCGGTCTTCTCCGTCCTCGATCCCGAAACCACCTTCTCACTGCCAAAACGCCAGATCGAAAACGGCATCGGCGATGCATTCTCCCATGTCGTTGAACAATACCTCACCTACCCGACCCATGCCGCGGTCCAAGATGAGTTCGCCGAATCCATCATGCGGGTATTGATCACGGAGGGACCCAAGAGCCTCGCCGCTCCGCAGGACTACGACGCCCGCGCCAATCTCGTTTGGGCCGCCACTTGTGCCCTCCAAGGCCTGATCGGCTGCGGCGTGCCTCAAGATTGGTCCAGCCACATGATTGGCCACGAACTCACCGCCCTCTACGGCATCGATCACGCGCGCACCCTCGCCATCGTTATCCCGAGTTTACTCACCGCGCAATCCGGTCCCAAGCGTGTGAAACTCCTGCAATACGGCGCTCGCGTTTGGGGCGTCACAGAAGGCGACGAAGACATTCGCCTCGCCACCATCCTCGCAAAAACGCGTGAGTTCTTCGAATCGATCGGCCTGCCCACCCGTCTCTCCGACTACGATGTCGATGCCGACGTCGCCTCGACTGTCGCAACGCGGATGACCAAGCGCGGCATGACCGCGATCGGTGAGCACAGCGACATCACGCCTGAACGCATCGAAGCGCTGCTCAAGGCAGCAGCCTAGACTGTCTCAACGACAAATCCCTGCCCTCTCAGCGTGCGGAACACCCTAACGGATGTTTCGCACCGGGGCGGCTTTGGATGCTTTACGATCACGCGCCACGATAGGTTTTCCTCCCTTAAACGAGTGAGACTCTGCGAGAACTGCCTCGCTGGGTTCTCGCCCCGGCCGCTCAGTATTTCTTCGCGACCACCGCGCCCGAAGGTTCCTTAAAGACCACCAAGTTACGCACCGGATCAACGCGTTCGAATAAAATATTCAGGTTGAAATCGACGACCTCACCCTGCTTGACGGTACGATCGTTGATCGTCGCACGAGGATCACTGCCTTCGCGCACACTACTAATTTTGGCCTCCTCGACCCACGCAATAAACTCCGCTGATGGATCGGGCACCACCGGTTCGCTCACCACTGGAGCGACTGCCGCTTGTTCAGCTGCGATCGCTGCCTTCACTTTTTTCTGCGCTTTTTCGAGGGCAACCTCTGCTTCGGCCCGGGCCACCGCGTCCGCTTCCGCTTGAGCGGCGATTTCCTCTGGCGTGGGCCCTACTGGCGCAGCAGGAACGGGCCTTTCCACCAGCTCCGGCGGTGGAGGAATTTCTGTTAAAATTTGGTAGGCATAGTAACTCCCACCGACCACGCCACCGACTACAAAAAGGATGAGGACCAGCATCGCGATTTTGAAGATGGGTCGCTGTTCGGGTCGTAACCGTTTACGGCGCACCGGTTCATCGACCTCATCATCATAATCCTCATCCCGGGCTACATCCAAACCGGGAGGGGGGGGAAGGCTCGCGGGCGAGTCCGATCCTTCGGGTGCCACCGCTTCAGTGACGACTGGCATCGGCGGCACCGGCTCACTGCCTGCTCCCTCTTCTGGCAACATTGGGGGCTGCGAAGAGTCCACATCGACTTTGGCCCCGGGAGCTGGGGGGGGAGGAAAATTCGGTTTAGCCTTAAGCTCCACCTGATCTGACGCAGCCGCGGGCTTTTTTTCATTCGAGGCGGAGGCACCACTGCCACCGAGCGAAAGTTTGAGCTTTGGTTTCGCCCCGGGTTCCTTGGCTAGCTCAGGCGCGGGCTTTGGGTCGGCCGCTGGTGGCAGAGGTGTTTCCGCTGCCTTGGCTGCCGCAGGCGAGGCCGATTGATCTTTGGTTTTCAGACCAAGTTTAAGCTTCGGCTTAGCCTCGGCCGCACTTCCCCGTTTAGATTCTGGAGCGGGAGTGGCTTCGACGGAAGTGTCCGGCTTGCTCGCGGGCTTTGGCCCTTTCGCTGCGGGCTCGCGATCAGCTGACGGAGCATCCTGCTCGGCCCCGACCTCGGCTGGTTCATCAGTGGAAAGTTTCAGCCGTGGCTTCGGTCGGGGCTTTGCTGCGGCTTTCTCTGGTTCCGACGGGGGCTTCTTCTCTGCCGGCGTCTCCGCCCTTTCAGGTTTCTTGAGCTTCGGTTTGAGTCTTAAAGACGGCGGCGCCTCATCCGCCGAAGGTTCCACGACCGAAGAATCCTTGGCTGGTTTTTCAGCAGTATCTTCAGTCTTGGGCTTGCTGCGAGGGCGCAGACGCAAAGACGGGGGATCTGACTCGTCGCTCATTCCCTAGAATATTCACCAAGCTGCCCCGTCGGACGCGATTCATTTTTTTTCCACGCTCCCGAATCCTTCCGTGATCACAACGCCCACTTCCACGAACCCGTTCAGGCTGAGAGCGTATTGACGCCCCTCATCCCTTCTCTGAACGTCCAGGCCTTGCCACCCACCGAACCTCAACCACACCAAGCTATGGTGCGCGGCGCTCTCGCCGCGTTTACGAGCTACTTCCTCTGGGGAATTTTACCAATTTATTGGAAAGCGCTCGATGGTATTTCGCTCATGGAATTGATGGTTCATCGCGCGGTCTGGACGCTCGTCGCCATTCTTGTCTTTCTCGCCATGCGCCGGGAGCTCCATTTACTGGCCGCAGCTTGGCGATCAGCTGAGACTCGCCGCGCTCACTTTATGGGCAGCCTCTTATTGATGGGAAACTGGGGATGCTACATCTGGGGAGTGAGCTCGGGTCGGATCATCGAAACCAGCCTAGGCTACTTTCTCGTTCCTCTCCTCAACGCCACTCTCGGCTGGCTCTGGTTTCAGGAAAAACTGCGGCGCGCTCAGAAAATTGCCCTCGGACTCGCCACCGCCGGCGTGCTTTTAATGGTGTGGCAGGTCGGCACCCTCCCCTGGATCTCCCTCGGGCTCGCGGTCACCTGGGCAGCCTATGGACTCGTTCACAAACGCTCGAATACCGGTCCACTCACCGGCCTCGCGATCGAAACCTCTTTCGCCGCCCCATTCGCGATCGCCTACATCGTTTGGCTCGGAATCGCCGGCCAACCCCGCTTCGGCACGGGCGACACGCATGTCACCGTCCTTATGATAGGCACCGGCATCATCAGTATGGTGCCACTCACCCTCTTCGCTTTTGGCGCCCGCCGGCTGCGCTTCACGACCTTGGGATTGCTACAATATGTCGCGCCCTCGTGCCAGTTCCTCATCGGCTGGCTAGGAGCTGTTCACTAATTTCGAGCCGAAATGAAAGCGGAGACGATATGAATCATGGCTAGAAAGGTGAAAGCGTGTTTCTCGTATCGGGTCGCGATACGGCGAAACTGCTTTAGTTTGTTGAAG
>Ga0222654_1001219_pt1 | contig 11170 bp, 7 predicted proteins | sample AntAcemetagen421_FD_179805 | JGI IMG/M metagenome (GOLD analysis project Ga0222654, IMG submission 179805) | Saline water microbial communities from Ace Lake, Antarctica - #421 | ecosystem: Environmental > Aquatic > Non-marine Saline and Alkaline > Saline | place: Antarctica: Ace Lake | collected... | reverse complement strand
TCGCGGCCACCCTCGGCGCGCTGGATGACAAGATCGAGTTGAACCGGCGGATGAACGAGACGCTGGAGGCCATGGCGCGGGCGTTGTTCCGCGACTGGTTCGTCGACTTCGGCCCCACCCGCGCCAAAATGGCCCAAAGCGCCGCTGGCGCGAAAAATCAAAACGACCTCACCGCCCCCTACCTCTCCCCCGCCCTCTGGCCCCTGTTCCCCGACCGTCTGGATGACGCAGGCAAGCCGGAGGGGTGGGAGGTCCAGCCACTCACCGCATTCTTCGCGATCATAGGCGGCGGAACACCGAAAACGTCGAACCCGGCCTTATGGGACGGACCTATTCCTTGGTTTTCGGTGACAGACACTCCGGCGCAGGGAAGCGTCTTTGTGACTGCGACCGAAAAGACCATCACCGAGGCGGGTCTCGTCGGAAGCTCTGCGCGCCTGATCCCCAAGGGAACTACAATCATTTCTGCGCGTGGCACCGTTGGCAACATCGCGGTTGCAGGCTGCGAAATGACCTTCAACCAGTCGTGCTACGGTCTGAGCGGAACTCGTCCTGTGGGCGATTGCGCAACCTATCTGATCGCGCAGAACATGGTGAGCCAGCTTCAAGCCATGGCGCATGGATCGGTGTTCTCCACCATCACCCGCCAGACCTTCGACGCGCTTTCGCTGCCAATGCCATCGCCACGCGTTCTGTCGGCTTTCGAGGACGCAGTTTCGCCGCAGTTCGAGATGATCTTGGCGAACGTCAATGAATCCCGCACCCTCGCCCAAACCCGCGATCTGCTGCTCCCCCGCCTGATGTCGGGCGAACTCCGCGTGGCCGGGGCTGCGCGGACATTGGAGGAGGTGCTGTAATGGCCGTTGCCTATCATCAGGGCCGTTTCCCGCCGGACGCGCTCGACTGGCCGCAGCTTCTGCCGCTGATCGGTCCGGCCAATGCAGCCGTCGCGCGCTATGAGGGGGTGTTGCACGGCATCCCCAACCCCAATGTGCTGCTGTCGCCGCTGACAACGCAGGAAGCCGTGCTGTCCAGCCGGATCGAGGGCACGCAGGCCACCATCGGTGAGGTGCTGGAGTTTGAGGCCGAGGGGCAGCCGGGCGACGAAAGCACCGCGAAAAAGGCCGATATCCACGAGGTGCTGAACTATCGCGCTGCACTGGCCGAAGCCTCGCGCCTGCTGGAGGAGCTGCCTTTGTCGCAGCGCCTGATCCGGTTGACGCATGAACGCCTGATGCAGGGTGTGCGCGGCCGCAACAAGGCGCCGGGCGAGTATCGCCGCATTCCGAACTGGATCGGCCCCGAAGGCTGCACCATCGAACAGGCCCGCTTCATCCCCTGCTCGGCCGAAGCGCTGCCCGACGCGATGAGCGCCTGGGAGGCCTATATCCACGCCCCCGCGCCCGATGCGATGATCCAGCTTGCCGTGCTGCATGCCGAGTTTGAGGCGATCCACCCGTTTCTGGATGGCAACGGACGGCTGGGGCGGCTGATCATCCCGCTGTTCCTGAAATCCAAAGGGCTGCTGTCGGCCCCGAATTTCTATCTGTCGGAATATCTGGAAAGCCACCGCGACGAATACTACGCCCGCCTGCTGGCGGTATCGCGCGATGGCGACTGGACCGGCTGGTGCGGGTTCTTCCTGCGCGCGATCATTGACCAGGCAGGCACCAACCAATCGAAGGCGCAGGCGATCCATGCGCTTTACACCGCGCGCAAAGACTGGATGGTGGAGGCGACGCGGTCGCAATACGGAGTGCGGGCGCTGGACTGGTTCTTCAGCCGCCCGATCTTTGTGGCCTCGGATTTCGTATCACAGGCCGGTATTCCCGAGCCGACCGCCAAGCGCATCCTGCGGCTGGTGCGCGACAACGGGCTGCTGCGCGAAATCCGCGCGTCCAGCGGCAGGCGGCCCGCCGTGCTGGCCTTTCCCGAGTTGTTGAACATCTGCGAAGGGCGGGCGGCATTTTGAGGATCACTTATGCGCATCAAATCCCTTTGTGGGTCACATTTGGCGATAAATCGGCCCACAAAACAGTTTGCAGCGCACAAGTGAGCGACAAGCCCGTAAAGCGGGTCAGGTAAGAGGTTTTCATGCCCACACTGTCAGAGGCCGAAGTCGAAGCTGTCCTGCTCGATCACCTGCGCGCGCTGGGCTATGCCTGCATCAACGATGCGATCTCTGGCCCCGATGGCCGCGCCCCGGAACGCGAGGCTTATTCCGACACGATCCTGCGCGGCCGCCTGCGCGACGCCATTGCTCGGTTGAATCCGCAGATCCCCGAAGACGCCCGCGAGGATGCGTTGCGCAAGCTGCTGGCGGTTGAGCGTCCCTCGCTGATCGAGGAAAACCGCCGCCTGCACCGCGCCATGGTCGAAGGCGTGCCGGTGGAATACCGCGCCGAGGATGGCACGATCCGCGGCGATGCCGTGCGCCTGATCGACCCAGAGGACCGCCTGAACGACTGGCTGGCCATCGCGCAGTTCACGGTTATCGAGAATGGCAACAACCGCCGCCCGGATGTGGTGGTGTTCCTGAACGGCCTGCCGGTCGGCGTGATCGAGGTGAAAAAGCCCGGCGCGGAAACCGCAACGCTGGGGGCGGCCTTCAACCAGTTGCAGACCTACAAGGCGCAGATCGGGTCACTGTTTCGCGCCAATGCGGTGCTGGTCACGACTGATGGCATTCAGGCGCGCATCGGCTCGCTGACGGCTGACCTTGAACGCTTCATGCCGTGGCGCACGACCGATGGTGTGGACATCGCCCCCAAAGGCGCGCCGGAAATGTCGGTGCTGATCGAAGGAGTGTTCGCCCGCGCGCGGCTGTTGTCGCTCATGCAGGATTTCACGGTCTTTGGCGACACCCCAGGCGGCATCGCCAAGATCATTGCCGGTTATCACCAGTTCCACGCCGTCAAACGCGCGGTGATCAGCACCGTCGAGGCCAGCCGCACAACGGGTGACCGCAAAGCCGGGGTGATCTGGCACACGCAGGGCTCGGGCAAAAGCCTGCTGATGGCGTTCTATGCCGGCCAGTTGGTGCGCGAACCCGCGATGGAAAACCCGACCATCGTGGTGATCACCGACCGCAACGATCTGGACGACCAACTGTTCGCGACCTTCTCGATGTGCCGTGACCTGATCCGCCAGACCCCGATCCAGGCCGACAGCCGGGAAGATCTGCAAAAGGCGCTGGCCCGGGCCTCGGGCGGGGTCATTTTCACCACCATCCAGAAGTTCGCCCCTGAGAAGGGCGAGGCCTACCCGATGCTGACCGACCGCCGCAACGTGGTCGTGATCGCAGACGAGGCACACCGCAGCCAATACGGGTTCAAGGCCCGCTTTGAGAAAACCGGGGCCATTGCCTACGGTTTCGCCAAGCACCTGCGCGACGCGTTGCCCAACGCCTCCTTCATCGGCTTCACCGGAACGCCCATCGAAAAGGACGACGTGAACACCCCCGCCGTGTTCGGCCATTACATCGACGTCTACGACATCAGCCGTGCCGTCGAGGACGGGGCGACAGTACCGATCTACTACGAAAGCCGTCTTGCCCGGATCGAGTTGCCCGACGAGGAAAAGCCCAAGATTGACGCCGAAATCGAAGAGCTGACCGAGGATGAGGCCGTCAGCGAGCAGGAGCGGCTAAAGCGCAAATGGTCCACAGTCGAGGCACTTGTGGGGTCCGAGAAGCGGCTGAGCATGGTTGCCGAAGATCTGGTCGCGCATTTCGAGGCCCGCGTGCAGGCGATGGACGGCAAAGCGATGGTCGTCTGCATGAGCCGCCGCATCTGCGTAGATCTCTACAATCAGATCGTGGCCCTTCGGCCGGAATGGCATTCGGATGATGATGCGGGCGGCCTGATCAAGATCGTGATGACCGGGTCGGCCTCGGACCCCGAAGCGTGGCAACCCCACATCGGCGGCAAGGCGAGGCGCGATCTGCTGGCCAAGCGCGCGAAGGATCCGAAAGACCCGCTCAAGCTGGTGATCGTGCGCGACATGTGGCTGACCGGATTTGATGCGCCGTCCATGCACACGATGTACATCGACAAGCCCATGCGCGGGCACGGGTTGATGCAGGCCATCGCGCGGGTGAACCGGGTGTTCCGCGACAAGCCCGCCGGCTTGATTGTCGATTACATCGGCATTGCCCAGAACCTCAAATCGGCGCTGGGCCAGTATTCCGCTTCGGATCAGGAACAGGCCGGGATCGACGAGGCCGAGGCGGTTGCCGCCCTTCTGGAACGGCTTGATGTGGTGCGCGCCATGTTCCACGGCTTGGATTATTCGCGCGGCCTGACCGGAACGCCCCACCAGCGCCTTGTGGCACTGGCAGAAGCGCTGGACTGGATCTTGGCGCGACAGGACGAGGCAGCACAGCGAGAAACCGACAAAGACGCCAAGAAAGCCGCGCATCGTCGGTATCAGGATGCCGTTCTGGCGCTGTCCAAAGCCTTTGCACTCTGTTCTGCCAGCGATACAGCCCGCGATGTGCGCGACGAGGTGGGCTTCTTCCAGACAGTGCGCGCCGCCATGGTGAAGGCGGCCGATACCTCTGGGCGCTCATCCGCTGACCGCGACCTTGCCATCCGTCAGATCGTGAACGGCGCTGTGGCCTCAACCGAGATCATCGATATTCTGTCGGCGGCCGGGCTTTCCTCACCGGATATTTCCATCCTGTCGGATGAGTTCCTGGCCGAAGTCGGGCAGATGGAGAAGAAGAACCTCGCCCTCGAGGCCCTGAAAAAACTTCTGAACGACGAAATCAGGTCACGCAGCAAGTCGAACGTCATCGAAACCAGGAAGTTCTCGGAACGGTTGGACGAGGCGATCTCGCGCTATCACACCAACGCCATCAGCACGGTCGAGGTGTTGCAAGAACTCATCGCGCTGGCAAAGGAAGTCCGCGAGGCCAGAAATCGTGGCGAGGAAACCGGCCTGACACCAGAGGAAATCGCCTTCTATGATGCGCTGGCCGATAACCAAAGCGCTGTCGATATCCTTGGAAATGACCAACTGAAGATCATTGCGCATGAGTTGCTGAAGGGCCTGAAGGCGAACGTCAGCATCGACTGGGCGCACCGCGACAGCGCCCGTGCGCGGTTAAGGGTGCTTGTGAAACGCATCCTCCGGAAGTACGGCTATCCACCAGATCTGGAGGACGCCGCCGTTCGGGGCGTGCTGGCACAGGCCGAGGCGTTGCTGTCGGAGATTGCGGGTTATCATTGACGCTAACCTTGCCGACAAGTTCCGATGCGGGTCGTGCCCGGAGTGCGAATGTATTGTCGAAAGCGAGCGAATCCTGCGCTCGATGAAACCTAATAAAGTCAGCGTGTTGCAAGAAATTCACCGAAATGGCGCAGGCAACAGCTTTGGAGAATATCAACCCGGAGAGAACGCTTTCGGGCCTCTCGGCGCAGGGTCCAGTGCTCAGCCCATCCTGCATAACCCTCGAAAACAACGAAAAAATCCGGCCGCAGCGGACCTCGGAGAAACTTTCCTTTAGGGCGAGTGGCGGAGGGGACGGGACTGACGTCCAACCTTCTCCAGGTCGCAAATCATTGATTTTATTATACTCGTCTCTTGGTTCGAATCCCAACTGATGCAAATGCGACTGAGGTCCAACCAGGAGTATCTTCGTCGAGCACTAACCTCTTGGCCCACCTTCCGGCGGTAGTGCCGCTCGCCATTGATCTGGAGGACTACCTTGTCGAGGTGCCACCGCCACTAGCTGGATTTGGTGCACTCAATCCGGCGCCTGCACATCTCGTCAGCGACCATCGGGCCAAAGCGATGCCACCAAAACCGGCCCATCTCGTGGCTGACATCGAGGTCGCGCTCGTGCAGCAGATCCTCGAAGTTTCGAAGCGACAGCGTGAACCGGACGTAGAGCATCACCGCCAGGCGGATGATCTCGGGGCTCGTTTTGAAGTACTTGAACGGGCTACGTTTGGTCATGGGCAGAGGCGAGCGGGCGCCCTGCCCCGCCTCAAGCCTAGTTCCTCTGAAAAGACCCCCATAAGAGCTGACGTCAGACATGTGCAGTATTCATCCCGAAAGTCGAACGCGAGTCGACACGGTTTTTTTGGCGGCGGTTGGTGGGCCGGCCCCATTGCGGGGCCGACCCCGATGCTTATTTATTCCGCAGTGCGGACATCGTAGAACCGGACCTGCCAGCGGCCGGGCGCGAACTGCCAGCCTTCGAGCGAAGCGTCGGATGCGAGGGTCTGGACTTGGTTGCGGATTGACCAGAAGATCGCCTCGTCCATGATGTACCTCTGGATATCGTCGTAGATCCGATCGCGCTCGTCCGGCGAGATCGCCGATGTCACCTCTTCCAGAAGCCCGTCGAGTTCGTCCGAAGCGATATTCGCCCAATTGAACTTGAACTGGCCGGGTCCGGAGATATTGGACGAGTGGAATGGGATATACAGCACTGAGGGATCATTGGAGACCCACTGGATAGCGCCCATGTCGAAATCGTTCGACATAACGAGTTCATCTTGCCGGGCTTTGGTTACGTTCTCTACGTTGAGGTGGATGCCGTTCTCGCGCAGCGCCGCCTGTAACGCGACACCAGTTTCGGGCTCAAGCATCGACAGGTAGTGGATGGACAGATCCTCGCCGTCCTTCTCCCAAATGCCGTCCGAGCCCAATTCCCAGCCGGATGCCAGCAAGAGCTCAACGGCCGCCTCGGGATCGTAGGGATAGTAGTCTTCTGCTCCCTCCCAGTAGTTCGGCGTGACGTTCGACAGCACGCCGTAGGCGGGATCGGCAAAACCAAAGAACAGGCTCTGCGTCAGACGCGCGCGGTCGACCGATTGGATAACCGCCCTTCGGACGTTTACGTCGTCGAGCGGCCATTGTGACGTGTTGAGCATCATCGAAAACGGCAGGCCAGATACAGTGGCCGAGACCGTATTGTACTCTGCATCTCCGCTTAGCCGACGCATGTCGAGCGGCGGCGTGCGTTCGATAATGTTGAGCTCGCCAGACTCGAGGGCGGCGACGCGTGTGCCGGCGTTCTCGACGAAACGAATGACGACACGCTCCACTTGGCTCGGGCCCTCGTTATCATAGAACTCGGGCGCCCAAGCATAATCCTCGAAACGCTCAAGAATAACTTGCTCGCCCCTATCCCACTGAACGAAGCGGAACGGTCCCGTGCCGACGGGCATGGTCGCAAAGCCGTTGTTGCCCATTTCCTGCACGGCCGTTGGGCTCACAGGAGCGAGGTAGGCCTCGGAGAGCGCCGTTAGCATCGGCGGGTAGGGACGCGACCAATGAATGACGAACTCGGTATCTGAGATTATCTCGGTCCGATCATAGGGACCAAGATAGTCGATCGCGCCCTGTGATCCTGTCGCCGGGTCTACAATCGTGTCAAAGGTGAACTGGACAGCCTCGGAGTTGAGCGGCGTGCCGTCATGAAAGGTGACGCCCTCACGCAGTGTCATTCGCAGCGACTGAAAGTCGTCGGAGACTTCCCAGTCGGTGGCGAGGCCTGAGTGTAGCTGGCCGTCACCATCGGCGGCGATCAGCGTGTCGAAGACTTGCCAGATGACCTGCATCTCGTGGCGGGACTGGGTTATGCGTGGATCATACAGCGAAGGGGTGGCGTTATCTTCCCCCCAAAGCACAGTCAAACCTTCCTGCGCCCAGGCCGATGATGTGGCAAGCCCCGCGAGAAGAGCGGCCAAACAAATCGATCGACTCATGTTTCGTCTCATTTTCATTACTCCTTGTTTATGTATCGTTATTGCTTTTCGTTACGCGGTCTCGAGGCAGCCGGTCTGACGGCCTCGCGGGCGCTCTTGAAGACCCGCAGCCGTCCAATATCGCGAAGAACGCTAAGGTCGGTCAGCGGGTTGCCGTCGACTAACAGAAAGTCGGCAAGCCGACCCGCTGTCAGCCTTCCGGCCTCTATCCCCATCAGGTCGGCGCCATTCGCGGTGGCAATCGTGATTGCCTCCAGCGCCGAGAATCCTCCCTCAAGAAAAAGCTCAATCTCGCGGCCGTTGGAAGCGCCATGGGCGAGGTAGAAGCCCGCATCGGAGCCTGCGGCGAGCCGTACACCGGCCTTGCGCGCCCGCGCGAGCCTGTCCCATTTCGCAGCATCCGCTTCGCGAGCCCAGTGTTTGTCAGCCTCATCAATTCCGAGGTTCGCGAGGGTGGTAGCCGAACAAATCTCATGCACCGCCAGTGTGGGCACGAGCCAGGTGCCGCGATCAGCCATAAGGGCGAGCGTGTCGTCGTCGATCCAGTGGCCGTGCTCGACCGTATCGACCCCTTCCTCGACCGCGACGCGCAGGGGCAGCCCGCCGGAGGTGTGGGCGCCGATCATTGCGCCCTGCTCGTGCGCCTCATCGCAGGCGGCCCGGATCTCCTCGCGGGTCATCTCCATGCGCGACAGCCGCCCGTCCCGCCCATGATGTCCTACGCACGGGTTGAGCTTGATGAAGTCCGCGCCGCGTTTGAGCTGTGCACGCACGCCGGCGCGAAAGGCTACTGGCCCCTCGCAGACACCGTTCATGTCGCGGAACGCCATGTGGTCAGCAAAACCGGGCTGGTCCATGTGCCCGCCGTTGACAGTAAGGCCGAGTCCGCATGCCTTGATCCGCGGCCCCTCGAGCAGGCCTTCCGAAACGGCAGTCGCCAGATCGATGATCGTGCCGCCCGGTGCGTGCATGTCGCGCACCGAGGTGAAGCCGTGGGCGAGGGTCGCCCGGGCATAGCCAGCTGCACGCAGCGCCATAGCCGGGTAGTTGAGCGTCGCGCTTTCTGCGCGGAAGGCTTGCGGATTTGCAGCACCGGAGTAGGCGAGATGTACATGCACGTCCACTAGACCCGGCATCAAGGTGCCGCCCGGCGGGGCATCGATTACTTCCGCCCCCTCGGGTGTGCCAATATCTGCGGCACGGCCGGAAGCAAGCACGCGATCGCCCTCGACCAGCATAGCGCCGCCTTCCACGGGTGCGTTGCCAGTGCCGTCGATCAGTAGGTCGGCGCGAAAAAGCTTCATGCCCTGGCCTCCTGCGGCCATGGAGTGACAAGGCGGCCACCGAATGCCACTTGCATGCCGTCCTTCCAGACTTCAAGGCGACTTGCGTCACCCAGAACCGAGAGATCGGTGAGGGGGTTGCCGGTAACAATCACCAGATCTGCAAGGCGGCCGGCCTCAAGTCGCCCGGCCTCGATCCCGAGGATGTCGGCGTTGACGGATGTCGCCGCGACAATGGCCTCGCCTTGGGAATACCCGCCATCGACCAGCAGCGTGAGTTCGCGCCAAAACATCGTGGCGTGTGGCAACATGAAGCCTGCATCGGTACCTGCGCCGACGCGTAGGCCAGCGCCACGGGCTTTCTCCAGGGAAACCCATTTCGCCTCACGCGCGGCCGCGCTCCAGTCTGAGATTCGAGCGATGCCCTGTTGTGTCAGGGGCACCTCGAAGGTGCGTTCGTTCACGAGAAGGGTGGGCACGAGGAAGGTGCCACGCTTAGCCATAAGCTCAATGCAATCGTCGTCGATCCAATGGGCGTGCTCGACGCAATCCACTCCGTTCTCAACCGACGTCGTCAGGGGTGGGCCTCCGGAGGTATGGGCCGCCACGATCATGTCCTGGGTATGAGCTTCGTCGCAGGCGGCACGGATTTCCTCAGGGCTCATTTCCGGGCGCCACCAGATGCCCGTACGTTTGTGAGAACTGACACAGGAATTGATCTTGATGAACGCGGCACCACGGCGTGCCTCGACCCGGACGCCTTTGCGAAAACCGTCGGCGCCGTCGCAGGTGGCGCGGGCGCCCGGCATCGCCACGTGATCGGGCGTCGGGCGGTCCATGTGCCCACCGGTCACCGTAAGGCCGCGCCCGCAGGCCACCACGCGGGGACCGACCACGTCGCCTGCTGCAATGGCAGCGGCGAGGTCGATCACGGCACCGCCCGGTGCAGCCATGTCGCGCAGCGCGGTCAGCCCGTGGATCAGGCTGTCGCGTGCCCGAGCTGCGGCGCGCAGTGCGACCTCTGGAAAGGACTGATCCATCGCCTCGGCCTGCATCCGGCCCGCGCCCGTCGCGCCGCTATAGGCAAGGTGAACATGGGCGTCGATCAGGCCTGGCATGATCGTGGCACCGGGCGGGGCCTCCACCACACGCGCGCCATCTATCTGGCCCATCTCAGCCTGTCGAGCGAGGCCCAGAATTCGAGTCCCCTCGATCAGCAGGGCGGCCTTTTCTAGCACACCGCCCAGCCCGTCGAGGGCCCGGTCAGCCATGATCACCGTTTTCATGCCCGGCCCTCCCCGAGTTCTTGAGCAAGATCCCATGCGCGGATGTAGCGGTCGTGGATTCCGTCCGGGCTTTGCAACGCCAGATGCACGAAGGCGGGGGCAAGTTCGCCGGGATCCTTCCAGATCTTTCGGTTCTCGGGTCCGTAGGTGATCTCGCTCATCGCCGTCCGAACGGGATGGCCCGGCGTGATCGTGTTGACCGCGACGCCGTGCTTGCCGAACTCTACTGCCAGCGCGCGGGAGAAGCCTTCGATCCCGAACTTGGAAGCGCAATAGGCGGCTTCGTTGTCGCCTCCACGCACGCCGGCGTTGGACGAGACGTTGATGATCGCGCCCTTGCCTTTAGCCTTCAGCCCCTTGGCGACGGCGCGGGTACACAGGAACGGGCCGCGAAGGTTGACCGCCATCAGCCCGTCCCAATCGGCCGCGGTCGTCTCTTCGATCGGTTTGAAGAAGATGATTCCGGCGTTGTTCACCAAAACGTCTGCGCCGCCTGCCTCTGACTCGATCTCGGCGAAGACTTCGGCGACGGCGTCCGCCTTGGTCACGTCCAGAGGCAGCGGGCGCAGCCGGTCCGTCGGCTCAGGCAATTCGTCCTCCAGTCGGTCCAGTGCATAGACGATGGCCCCCTCGGCGGCGTAGGCCAGCGCCACGGCTCGGCCGATACCCCGCGCAGCACCCGTTACAGCACAGACCCGGCCTTCCAGCGCGCCCATCATGTCGCCACCCTGCCGCCGTCGACCAGAAGGCCAACCCCGGTGATAAAGGACGACGCTTCCGATGCCAAGAAAAGCACGGCCTCGCCGATCTCGTCGCCGCTGCCCATGCGCCCCATCGGCGTGATCTCGGACCAGCGACGCTCCACCGCCTCGGGGTCGTC
>Ga0222654_1001216_pt1 | contig 11186 bp, 10 predicted proteins | sample AntAcemetagen421_FD_179805 | JGI IMG/M metagenome (GOLD analysis project Ga0222654, IMG submission 179805) | Saline water microbial communities from Ace Lake, Antarctica - #421 | ecosystem: Environmental > Aquatic > Non-marine Saline and Alkaline > Saline | place: Antarctica: Ace Lake... | reverse complement strand
ATCTTCATTGTGAAGCAAATAGACATCCCCAAAAACATCTTCGTTTAAAGCTGAAGTATAGGTAAATACAGGATAGGGACCTAAATCATACAACAGGCCCTTGCAAGTGCCACTAGTGAAAAATTCTCCAGACTGCTCCAATAATTCAGCCATTGGATGTCCAAAGCCCTTCCTTAACGTACCATAAACAAATAAATAGGACAATCTCAGTAAAATTTACTTTTGATGACGGTTGATCAAAACTTCCATTACTTCATCCAACTCGTACGATTTTGCTTCCAGCAATACCAAATAATGATACAATAAATCTGCTGCCTCACCCATGAACAACTCCTTGTTATCATCTTTGGCTTCGATCACAATTTCCACCGCTTCCTCCCCTACTTTTTGTGCAACTTTATTGATGCCAGCATTGAATAGAGAGGTGGTATAGGATTTGTCTGAAGGATTGTTCTTCCTTTCTTTAATCACCTTTCTTAATTGGTCAATAAAATGGGTTTTCCCTCTATTGCCATGTGCAAAGCAAGTATCATTGCCTGTGTGACAGACTGGACCTATGGGGTTTACAGTGATCAGCAAGGTATCTTGGTCACAGTCTACTTCAATATTTTTAATCATTAAAAAATTCCCTGAAGTTTCTCCTTTAGTCCACAAACGATCTTTCGTCCTGCTAAAGAAGGTAACCTTTCCACTTTTTACAGATTCATCGATGGCTTCTTGGTTCATATAGCCCATCATCAATACTTCTTTTGTAAACTCATCTTGGATAATGGCAGGTACCAGACCATTTACTTTTTCAAAATCTATCGTTATATTTTTCATTCTATATTATTGCTCAAATATTAATAGTAAGACTCAAAATTGATGAAGATTTATGACATCTTCCTTATGTTGACTCCTTGCTTGTCGAGAAAATCCTTTAATACAGGTATTGGTATTTCTTTAAAATGGAAGATACTGGCAGCCAAAGCAGCATCTGCTTTTCCTGCAGTAAACACTTCTTGAAAATGCTGCATGGTACCCGCTCCTCCTGAAGCGATAACAGGAATAGGGAGAAAGGATGACAATTCGGAGGTGATGCCATTTGCGAAACCATTTTTCACACCATCGTGGTCCATAGAAGTAAGCAAAATCTCTCCCGCTCCTCTTTCCGCGACCTCTGCTGCCCATTCCTGAGTTTTTAGCAAGGTAGGCCTTCTTCCCCCATGGGTATGTACAAAATCAATTCCATCAATATTTTTTGTATCAATGGCAACAACTATACATTGACTCCCAAACTCTCTTGCGAGTTGGTTTATTGCCGAGGGGTTTCTCACTGCTGCAGAATTAATACTTATTTTGTCAGCTCCAGCATTAAGCAAGGCCTTTACATCGTCGATCGTAGAAATTCCACCACCCACAGTAAAAGGGATATTCACGGTTTTTGCCACCTTGGTAACCAATTCAACCAAGGTTTTCCGCTTTTCTACCGTAGCCGTGATGTCTAAAAACACCAACTCGTCAGCCCCTTCGTTAGCATATATTTTACCCAATTCCACCGGATCACCAGCATCCCTCAACTCAATAAAATTAACTCCTTTAACTGTTCTCCCATCCTTTATATCCAGACAAGGTATTATTCTTTTTGTCAACATATTAATTTTGTATAAAGCTACTTAACTCCTCCAAGCTTATTCTACCTTCATAAAAGGCTTTTCCTACAATGGTTCCATATACCCCGGCTGATTCAAGTTCTTCCAAATCGCTTACGGAAGCTACTCCCCCACTTGCAATCAGCTTAATCCCAGGAATCTCTTGTATTATTTCCTTGTAAAGTTCCAGTGACGGTCCCTGTAGCAATCCATCTTTTGCTACGTCAGTACATATAACATATTGAACTCCTTTGGTTTGGTAATCTTTAATGAAAGCTATTAAATCCATTTCGGTCGTTTCTTGCCAACCTGAAATTGCAATTTTCCTGTCTTTGGCATCTGCCCCCAAAATCAATTTTTCTCCTCCGTAAGATTTGAGCCATCCGGTGAACAAGTCAGGGTTTTTCACGGCTATGCTTCCTCCAGTTACTTGTTTCGCACCTAACCTAAAAGCCAAGGCAATGTCTTCATCCGATTGCACCCCTCCGCCAAAATCTACTTGTAGTCTGGTCGCTTGACAAATCCTCTCCAATACCTTGGTATTGATGATCTTCTTGGCTTTGGCTCCATCCAAATCTACTAAATGCAGTCTTTTAATTCCTGCTCCTTCAAACCTCTTGGCTACCTCGGTAGGATCAGATGAATATTCCTTTTTCTGGTTGTAATCCCCTTGGGTAAGGCGTACACAATTACCACCTATAATATCTATTGCTGGAATGATTTCCATTATAATTTCAGAAAATTGTTAAGAATTTTTTCACCTACCACACTGCTTTTTTCAGGGTGCCCTTGCATGGCATAAAAGTTGTCTTTATGCAACATAGCAGAGAACTCCTTTATATAATGAGTAGTAGCTATCGTATATTTTGGGTCTAGTTCGGCATAATAACTATGTACATAATAAACATAGGCCGATTCATCCAAGCCCTCCAAAAGTGGCGTTTTCAAGTTCTCAAGATTGTTCCAACCAATATGCGGCACCTTATTCAAAGGGGGGAATTTCTTTACATTTATCGGAAAAATGCCCAAACAGTCTGTTTCGTACTCCTCGGTGTGCTCACATAACAACTGTAGTCCAAGACAAATTCCAAAAAAAGGTTGCGTTAGCTCTTTTATCAACTGATCAAGCTTCCTTTCTTTCAAATACTTCATCGCAGTACTTGCTTCTCCCTGTCCTGGAAAAATTACCTTATCCGCCTTTTTTATGGTTTCCCAATCATCCGTTAAGGTCGCATTGACCCCTAACCGTTCCATGGCATACAACACAGACTTCACATTTCCTGCATTGTATTTAATTACTGCTACATCCATTGGTATCGGCCTCAGCCGCGTTAATCATTCTCATTTTAAGCAACTGCTAATTTAAAGCTTTTCGTGGTAGGGCGGAAGATTTAACCTCGAAATATCCAATAGCTATACAAATAGCTGAAGAAACAATCATAAAATCAGCCCCTTATTGCGGGTTTTCACCGTTATCAAATGCTGACTATTGGATAATATTGTATCCGGGGAATAAAAGATGTGGGGAAAGAAATGTTAATTAGCTAGCCTGTCCTGAGATTTTATTTATTTACCACGAGCTTACACCCGTTGTTGTCTATCTTTCGCTCTTAACAGGGCTTTTGTAGGGCATGAACAATTAAATTCACGTAATATTTGCCGCCTATAGAAGAGTTATCCTATCGATGATTTCTGCTCTCTTTATCAGCATATTATATTAGATCATTTCCGGCATTCAAAGGTTATGGTTTTTGGAGAAGGATGTAGGGCGTTAAGAAAAGGAGTTAGCTCCCAGAGGGAGATCCACTCCTTTTTAGCCTGGAATTCTAATTCAAAAATCAATTGATGGAAACGCAAAAGAGCTCTATTCGTTGAACGATAATTCATCATTTGAAATAAAATTTGACAGCCTTGACTTTTTTGGTTCGTTTTTGGGTCAAAGCCTGTCCTGAAGCGAAGCAACTCAGGACCAAAAATGAACAAAGGAAACTAGGTGAAAATGCTTCTATGTCATTTAATTCAAGATTTGACGGTCAATATTTACTTATGAAAATGTATCAATCTTAATAGAGCTAAATAAAATATTGTATTAGGATTCGAGAGCCATTGTGCAATCCTGAAAAAATCAGCCTACTTGGAGAATAAACCATAATAATAACCCATTCCACCCAAATTATTTATATAAGGATTAAATTGGCAGAAGATTTAATGATCCACACTAAGCTTTGAAACAGAAAATCGCACGCCTTATTTCCAAAGTAGGTCATCCTATAGTCTTGGTACTCGCTTATTTGGTCTATTTCCTATTTAGCATCCACAATCCGGAAAAAGCCACCTGGACACTGCTCATAATCATTTTATTAGGAATTTTGCCCCTTGTTGCGTGGAACTTAATTCGAACCCGAAAAGGTTTGTATTCAAATTTTGATGTTTCGATTAGGAGCCAACGCTCTTCCATGTACCTCTTTATCCTGCTTTTGGCGGTTGTGGTATTGTTGGTCTTATGGATAAGCGATCAGCCAAAGTCTTTGCTTATTGGAAGTCTAATACTGATTCAATTGTTGCTATTTGCTTTCGTGTTAAACTTCAAAAACAAAGTTTCCTTGCACATTGCCATCGCCATTTTTACTGGTTTCGGCCTTTGGGAAATCAACCAAACATTTGCAATAGTCATTTGGGGAAGCAGCCCATTCATTGCTTGGTCCAGGTGGTATCTTGGACGACATCAACCCATTGAGCTATTCTGGGGTTTTTTACTTGGATGTATTTGTGGCGTTGAAATTTTACTATTTATTTAACCCAGGTTTTGCAGTAGCAATTTATAGTAGCCCATCCTTACCATTCTCAGGAAGTGGTTTCATCACAAAACAGGATGTCTATTGCATATTGATATTTACATCAGATCCACTCATTTTTAGACTAGAATCCCTGATTCAAAAAAAGTTGGTCTGGTTTCGATATCGTTGACTACTGGAATTGTTCAATAAAGTGATGAACAGTTTTAAAAGGAGATAAAAATCAAGTAATTTTAAGGGGAATAAACTTCAAATAAAATAACATGATAAAATCTAAATTATTATTGTGCGGAATATTGGTTTTCAGTTTCCTAAGTACAGGAAATATAGCATGTGCGCAGGATGAAAAACAGTTGACCGGGCGTTGGGACCTAACGGTAGACATGGATGGCAAACAAGCACCCTCTTGGTTAGAAGTGAAACTCTCGGGAATAAAGACATTGGTGGGTTATTATGTGGCACACAATGGAAGTGCCCGGCCTATTTCAAAGGTGAATTTTGAAAATGGAAATATAAGCTTCTCCATCCCTCCTCAATGGGACAATGTTGACCAAGACATGGTTTTCAATGGACAGCTAATGGGAGGGAAACTTTCTGGTACGATCACCCAAAGCACTGGTGAAAAACATTCCTTTACAGGCGTTAAAGCACCATTATTGGTACGAGAAAAAGCGCCTAAATGGGGAAAAACAATCGATCTATTTAATGGTAAAAATGTCGAAGGCTGGCATGTGGACGGGGCTGAAAATCAATGGAAAGTCGTTGATGGGGTATTGACTTCAAATGCTGCTGGATCCAACCTTATTTCAGACCAAAAATTTGAGGATTTCAAATTAAGTGCAGAATTCCGTTATCCTAAAGGAAGCAACAGTGGTATTTACCTTCGTGGACGATATGAAGTTCAAATTGAAGACAATGATGGTACACCACCTTCTTCAATATATTTCGGAGGAGTCTATGGTTTTTTAACACCAAATGAAATGGTAGTAAAGTCTCCGGGCGAATGGCAAACATTTGAAATCACCTTGATTGGGAGAAGGGTAAGTATTGTGGCCAATGGAAAAGCCATTATTACTGACCAGATCATTCCTGGTATCACAGGTGGAGCCATTGACAGCAATGAAGCCGAACCAGGAGCTTTTATGATCCAAGGAGACCACGGAGCTGTAGAGTTCAGGAAATTCGAGGTAACCCCTGCAAAATAGCTATTAGAAATAAACCAAAAGATGGGTAAGCTCCACAATACTTCCCATCTTTTGGTTTTATACAACATCAAATTTATCGAGAAAACACTATGATCACTTACAAACCTTGGTGATTGTATCAGTTTCTCTATGTAATAAACAAAAAAATGAAACGTAGAAAATTTATAGGTCTTGGCGCATTGGCTGGTGTTGCTGTAGGAACAGCACCATCTTTGGCTGCGAAAATCCCCTTGGACAATTCCCAAACCAGAAATAGATACCAACAGGGCCAAAGCCCCTGGCCCATTTGTTTGGATACCGCTACCATTAGACCTGCCTCATTAAGGGAAAAAGTACAGATTGCCTCAAAGGCTGGATTTGATGCCATAGAGCCTTGGGATAAAGAACTAGCCGAATTTGAGAAAGAAGGAGGCAACTTAAAGGATTTGGGAAAGGAAATTAAAGACCTTGGTTTGTTTGTGCCAAGTGTTATAGGTTTGTGGAATGCATTGCCTCCCACCAAAGCAGCATTTGAGGAATCGCTTAAAGATACCAGAAACAGAATGCGCATGGCGGCTGACATCCAATCGCAGCACATCCAAACCATACCCAATACTGTGGGGGAAAATTACGATCAAAAATACGTGTCGCAGAGATACCGAGAACTAATTGAGATAGGGATTAATGAGTTTGGTATTAATCCGGCCCTGGTTTTCGTGAAATTTTTTCCCCTAAAAACATTGGGACAGGCAGCAGGGGTGGCTTTGGATGCCAATCATCCCAAAGCGATGATTATTCCCGACACCTTTCACATGCACATCAGTGAAGGTGGGTTTGAAGGGCTTAAATTTTTAAGCGGAGAATTTATTGCCATTTTCCAATTTGCCGATGCCCCAGCTACTCCTGAAATTACAGCCTTAGGGGATAAACACCGGGTATATCCCGGTGACGGAATTTTGCCTTTACCGGCAATATTGAAAACCTTAAAGTCAACAGGCTATAAAGGATGTGTATCCTTGGAACTATACAACCCCGAATATTGGAAACAGGACCTTCAGGAAGTAGCCAATACAGGCCTAAGAAAAACCATGCAAGTGATCAATAAAGCAGGTGTATAAAAGCGTAATAGAAGGGCGAGGCTTATTAAAGTCCTCCGTCCTCCGATCATTTGAAAACACCTTGATTGGGAGAAGGGTAAGCATTGTGGCCAATGGAAAAGCCATTGTTACTGACCAGATCATTCCAGGCATCACAGGTGGAGCCATCGATAGCAAGGAAGGCGAAGCAGTCCCAAATATAATGGAAGCAGAACAAAGAGTACTAGAGTTTAGGGAATTTGAGGTAATCCCTGCTAAGTAATATTTAAAAAATCTTTGTATAAAAAGTCTCTCTAGATATAGTTTAGAGAGACTTTTGCTTTTAATCGCAATACTTAAAGAAAGTAAATAGTTAACATTCAAATTTTAATACTGATTTTTTAAGGAAAGTAAATTAACATTTTTAAATATATATTTTTATTTACAAAATTAATTAATAAATTCACACCTTACAGCCAACGAATTACGTTTTTTATCTGACAAAATGGTTATATCAAACCATATTTAAGAAAGAACACAAGGATTTTGTATAGGCTACCAACCCTATAAAATTTTCGTTTTTCCCCAGGTGATTTTTAATTTTTATACTATGAGAATTGGAAAGCCAAATACCGACGCTTTAATCAGATTGCAAAAATTCCTGATTCCAATATCCGGTGGATTATCTGTCAGCGCAGTTTATATCATTTGGGTTGACTTTGAGCAAATCCTTCCTCAGTCTGTATCCATGTTATTTGGGTTTGTTCTGTTGACCTTTCTACTCTCTTATGCGTGGACCTGGATTGAATATACCAAAGTCCAACGGCTGAAAGAAGCGATCAGCGAGCGGGAATCCCAAAAAAAATCCTCCCAACAACACAAACTCAATCAGCTTTCCTTCAAAGAAAGGGATGTCCTCAACCATATACTTGCTGGCAAAAGTCACAAAGAAATTTGCGCTCAACTTTTTATAGAAAACAGCACCTTAAAGTCCCACATCAACCATATCTACAAAAAACTTGGCGTCCGCTCCAAGAAAGAATTGATTTTAGCCCTGAAATAGGCGTTTTATACCTGTGAAAGATAAAATCAACCTTTTTTCAACCCTCTGATTTCGCTTTTTAAAATAAAATGAATGTATTATTGATTCAAGTGGACAAGGAAAACGGATACAATTTAGAGTTAAAAGTCAAACGCCCAATAATTGCAGAATTTTAAAAGGGTTATACTTTAATGGTTATGACAAAGCTATGTAACTCTCTTATTGGAAAAGGGTAAAAAATTTAGGTTATTCTATGAATTGTATGGTCATCACGGTAAGAAAAACCTTATAGGTTTACATCTATGTAAGTATAAAACCAATATAAAAAATATAATCACCGTAAAATAAATTTTGAAAATTAAATATAATGTCTAGGATTATTGGTCATTATTCACACTAATTCGGATGGATATGAATGAAATAAATTAGAATTATATAATAAAGTAGGTTATTAATTCAATCGATTCAAAAGATATATTAATAGCTAGAATAAACTTATAAAAGAATTAAATTTAAAAAACTGTCTAAATTATTACTTTATGAAACAAATAATTATAATTTTACTAAGCTTATTCATTTATATTCAAGATGATGCACAAGAGTCAGTCAAATACATTGACACTAAAGAACCCGTAATAGAAACTGCAGCGCCTAGTCGTGATGGTAGTAATGTATATCATTTCTATTACTCGTTCAATTGGTCCAACGATTCAACTGTTTACAGTAACAAATTAAATCCAAAAATTGAAGAAATTGAGGTTTATGAATTTGGTGCGAAAGACCCATTCAAGACTTTTTATGCACCTAATAATTCCCAAAATCAAATAGAGCTTATGATAAAAAAAGAGGATTTAGATTCATATGATCAAATTCAATATGCTGTTAAATGGGAAATTTCAAACACTGTTGGTCAAAGAATAAGTAATGTAACAAATCGAAGAACTTTGAGAATTAAATTTGATTCGGATATAGAACTCAAAGTTGCAATATCAGATGAAAGAATATTTTATGTCGATGATATAAATAAACCTAGAATTAAAATTAAAACAAATCAGGATGGAACATCTATAGAGAATTTAACTCTTAGGCTACAACAAAACCCTAATGCTCCTATTGTTGCCGAAGTAAAAGATGAAATAACTAGAATAAATTCTAATATTTTCTCTGAACTTGTTTTTGAAACAACAGGTTTAGTTGACTTGAAGGAGAACACTTCATATTATTTGTATGGAAAATTAAAGAACTCCAATTTAAGTATAACTATCCCTTTACCTAGCGAAAGTAATAATGTATATCAATTAACGAAAAAAGAGTATTTTTATATAAAACCATTATTTAAAGAAGGTAAAAATATAAAGGTACAGGGAAATTCACCTGTTGAAAAAATATTGGATGCATCAGGTGAAGTTTCTGAAGTGAAAGCATCATTAAAATTAGGTAGTTATGGTAATCGCGAATACTCTTTAAGTGAATTAGATGACCAGAGATGGGGATTAGCAATCCCAGGAGACACCAATATACCTTTTGGAACATATAATATAGAATTCACTGGGGTAGCAAAGAATGGGAGGCCGATGAAACCCACAACTTTCTCATACATTAAATCACCCCTAAAACGCGTAATAATTCAAATGGAATTGAAAGATAACGTTTACAAAGCCACCGCTGAATTTAGTGAGCCAGCAGTAGGTAATGTGTATTTAGTAATTGATGGAATAGATGTTCAAATGAATAAATCATTGACTGATCCAACAGTATATGTTATAGATTTTTCTTTTAATGATAATACATTGAAACAATTAAGTGAGAAAATAATAAAACAATCAAATAATCAAAAAAGAGTTCTAATTACAACTAAAGTAAATGGGGTAGAAGATGAGGCATATCTAGCTAAGGATGCTGCTGTTGTTGATATGAGAAATTTAGAAGGAAAGAAAAAAAATGAAATTAAAGAATATCTTGAGAAAATTGGCTTTAAAGAAAATATTGACAAATTAGCGAAAAATATTTCCGAAGAATTGAAAAAGGACGAAAACGAAAGAAATTGGGACTCTAATGTTTGGACTAGTCTTGCAGAGTGGGCTCCCAAAGCCATACCATTAATTTTAATGTTAATATAGTGTAAGATAAACAGAACGTTCGTGAAATCTGTAATGGGATAGTTTAATACTACTTTGATAATAGGTATTACCTTACCCAGCCCCATATCCAAAGGATTTCTCAGTCGACTGAGTATACCACTCCAAGGTATACCACTGAAAGTTTTTACAAGTGGATGTTTAATTTGGTGATTGTAATCTACTTTCCCAAAGAGCTTGGCCAATAATCCAATCAGTATGCACAGAGTAAGCCATGTTTTATTGTTTTAAAGCAGTTTCTCAGAAAGAGAAACCAGCCGCAAACTCAGCATTTCAAGAGTCATTGTAAACAGGTACAAAAGCAGTTTTCTTTCTTCGAGCCTGGATTAAGAGGGGCTGTTGAACCTATCGGATACTGACCTTGAGGATTTATTATCGAGCGGCCGGAAAGAAGAGGACAAGCCGCTAGACCTCAAGAAAAGTAGGATAACCACTCAGGCAGGATATTTCCTTATCAAACTCACTCGTTTGGGTATGCCACGACCGCGCCTTTAGGAAGAGTATAGAAGGAAAATCTAACGGTTAACGCTATTCACGGTTCGGTGAGATACTTTCTAAAGCCTCTCAGGTAAGACAGGCGACCATGAATTACGAACAAAATCCCAACCCAGCGGAAAGATAGAAGATTATTTTGCCGGTAAACGGCAAAATAATCTTAATTCAGACACAGGAGAGTTATTGTCTTTCCAATGCCGATGGAGGTCGTACTCACTTTTAACAGTTACATTTATTATTACTGATAGAAAATCAAATTGTTGTTATGTGGATGGATGTGTATGATTTTTAGTTTTTTGAAATCTTTTTGTCATTAAAAAGGGGCCAATTAAAAAATGTCTTTTGCAATACAGTAGGAAAATAATGACTGGTATTTTTGATAACCAATGGTGTATTGATAAACAAGAGCAGATTATATCATGAATGATTTGATTTAATTAGCTGATTTAACCAATACGAGAACCAACAAAACATCCCAATAAAATTGCACCTGTTAGTATAATAGGCAAGGTAAGCCTAGTACTAGTTCAGCCCCCCATAAACTAAGCTATTGACCTCTTACAAAATATTGGCCTCATGAAATGCAATAGTTTGGCTATGAGTAAAAGGAAAGGTGACTGAAAGGGATATTCAAAACTATAGAATCAAATGTTAAATTCAGTGAATATAAAATAATCAGCTTAAGAAACTAAGTCCACTGTTTTGACCCCTATAAAACAAGAGTAATCTTTTAAATTTCGTTTGTTAATTATGCTACTAATTTTTTCATTAATATCAGGTGTTTGTCGGATTTCCATTTCTCCATTGGTGTAATTCGACCCAAGA
>Ga0222654_1001211_pt1 | contig 11206 bp, 8 predicted proteins | sample AntAcemetagen421_FD_179805 | JGI IMG/M metagenome (GOLD analysis project Ga0222654, IMG submission 179805) | Saline water microbial communities from Ace Lake, Antarctica - #421 | ecosystem: Environmental > Aquatic > Non-marine Saline and Alkaline > Saline | place: Antarctica: Ace Lake | collected... | reverse complement strand
AAACGGGCGCTCTCCGCTGCGGCCTTGCCTCCCGTCCCACTCGCAAAGACCGCGCCGCGTAAAAAATCACCGTCCGCCAAATCTAAAAATACTCCCGTCCGACGCTAAGACTTTTTCAGCAGTATCAGAAACCAAAGCCTAACCCCAGTTCACGACAAGCCTCCGCAAGTTCCTTCATCAAATCACGCCCGAACGGAGACGCATCTACGATGTTAAACGGATGCCCTAAGTCGAACATGGCAAACCCATCATGATGCTTGAAGGTGATGATTATCCACTTCATCCCAGCGACGAAATGAATAGGCGATCTTCATAGCCACAGGATTAGGCTAGGTGCCTCCCACCGCTTTGAGTTTCACGGCGGACCCTTTTGCCGCCACAAACTCCACCCGCAAACCCGTCTCACCCCGTTGACCACGATCAATCAGAAAGGTGAAAGCGTGACGACCGGTACCGAGATTGATGACCGCGGAAAGATCGGGAATCTCCTGATCATCCACCCATAGCTTAAGGCCCGTGAGGTCGTTGATCTCGAGCTGGACGCCCCCGCCCACCAACACCTCGACCTCTCCCTGCGCCGCAATCATACCGGCATCACCAAGATCACTGGCGGGCAATGCTCCTCCCACCAAACTGTAAACCGTCCGCCATGACTCATTCGAATCGGGAATCGCGGGGCCGTTGAAAGGCGCCACTTTCCATTTGCGAATGATCGGGCTTTCGTCGTTGGCGTAATCCCCGGGCCGACCGAGCCGGGAGAGAAACATGGCCAAGTCGAGAAACTCCTGCCGATTCTCCAGCTGATCAGCCAAGCCGGTCGGCATTAGGGTCGGCATGACGGTCTTCCGTGCAATTTCGGATACTCGTATCGTGACTTCCATCCCGCCCTGGGCGGAATCACGGTAGACAATCTCCTCGGCGCTCTCGTAGGTCACAACGCCGACCCGCATGGAATTATCCTGCATCGTAAATAACATGTTCTCGTAGTGCTCAGCTATTGCAGCATTCGGAGACAGAATGGATTCGACCATGTAACTGGCGCCGGCCGCCGCCCCGACGGAAACGAGATTAGGTCCGGTCTCCGGACCCACCGGGCCGATACCGTGACAACTGGTGCAGGCCAGCACCGGTCGACGATAGATCAGTTCACCCCGCGCGGGATCCCCAAACTTTTCCACATCAGCGACGAGTAACTCCTGATTTTCACTCAGCAAATCGACGCTGAGCGATCCGGAACTTGGCTGCTCAAAGAAGCCGACCAACTGACTGGATAATTGCCCCGTCTGACGATGCCATTCGGCCACCGTTGATACGAAACGCGGATGAATGTGGATGCCTTCCAACGCCGCGGCCAATTGGCCGTCTCCCCGACGGATCCGGGTGAAGCCTTGCACCAAGGAGATCGGATCTGCTGGGCCCGGATCTGTAATAAGCAACTCCGCCAATACCTCCTTCGCATATTCTAGATCGGCCCAAGTCAGGGCAGTAGCCGCGTAATAACGGCCTGCGATGTCACCTGTCTTCGCCATGGTCAGCAGTTCATTGACGAACTCGGTTCGACCCAACTTCGCCAGTGCCACGGCGGCAGCTTGGCGCACCGCGGGAGCTCGTCCCATATCGCGCATCACCGCAATCAAAGCGCTGCCGGTTTGCTGAATCTTCCACTCCCCCAGGGTATCCGCGATCGCTACCGCAATGGCATCGTTCTCATCCGCCAAATTCTCGCTCAGGGCCGTCATCTGGCGCGGCGCTTCGAAAACCCCCTTCTTGCCGATGTCGCGCAGCGCTTCGAGTAGCGTCAGCGTGACCAAATCGGATGAGACTTTGTTCTGGGCGACACCGTCCACCATGATCTGCACCAACTCCACCGAAGGACTTTTGACTAGCATAGCTTTAATTTGCCTCAGTTCATTTTGAGGTGGCGCCGGATTCGTGAACAAGGCCCGGACTCGCTTATCTAGTCCGATACCCGCCAATAATTCCACAAACTCACGATGAGCGGGATCGGTGAATACGAGCTCGTCCTTCTCCAAACGCGGCACCCAATGGGGACGAAGCACCGCCAGCGCTGGCGGAAGCACGGCGTTAATAAAGCGATCCCGGTCGTGGTCCAAAACATGCATCATAGCGGGGACAACTTCAGCCTCGGGAACATGACTGCCCGACAAGATGGCCTCCATGCGGACCCGGGGAGAAGAATCGTCCGCCATCCGCGCAATCGCGCCCACCGGATCGGACAACGAATCGTGCCAATCGCGAATCACTCGGGTGCCAGCTGCTCTCGCATCGCCATCCTCGGCCGAGAGCACCCGCTCAAGAATTGATTCGCTGATTCGCTCCACATTCTGGCAAGCCCACATAGCCTCAACCAGGCAATGGTCGTAGTCCTGCCGCGCGGGATCGAGTGCCGCAACCCAAGCCTCGATCACCGCCAGCACCTGATCGGGTTCGCGCTCACTGAGCTCCTTGCGTGCTTGGTGGCGGTTCCACGTTTCGAGACTCCCCAGTTGGTCAACCAGTTCAGGGATGGAGCGGCCCACGAGATCGGGCTTCTCCACCAACGGGCGGTCCTTGTGCGTAATTCGCCAGATGCGACCGTGTTGATGATCGCGGCGGGGATCACGAAAATCGTGCTGCCCGTGGTTGATGATAGAGTTATACCAATCGGCCACGTAGACCGCACCGTCGGGTCCGATTTTGACGTCCACTGGCCGGAAGTTCGGGTGCTTCGATTTAATCAGCGGCGGCAGGACGTTGGCACTGAACCCAGCGCCATCGTCGATGAACTCATACCGCGCGACCATGCGGCTCTTGAATCGACCTGTCAGAAATTTCCCCTGCATTTCTTCCGGCAGGTGCGTGCCCGAGATGAGATCACCACCACATTGTTTGTCGGTCACGATCAAGGGACCAATGGGCGGCTTTTGCGTCATCGCGCCCGTGCCGGGTTCGAGGTAGAGGATGCGCGGATTGTTCGCCATGAAGGGTTGGCCCCAACGGTCAAACACGAGGCCCCACGGATTACCACCCGTGCCCCGGGCAAACATCTGGAGCTTCTGAGTCCGGGGGTTATATTGGTAAACGCCTCCGTTGAAGTTTCGCACCACGCCATGCTGAGTCTCCACTTGAGAGTGGAGGAAGATACCTTCTTGAAAGTAGATTTTGCCGTCGGGCCCCCGACGCCACGCACTGATGGAGTGGTGGCTGTCCTCGATACCAAAGCCCGTCAGCAGGAGTTCCTTCACATCAGCGACATCATCTCCATCAGTGTCTTTCAGAAAAAAGACATCCGGCGACTGACCCACGACACAGCCGCCATTGGTGAGCTCGAGGCCGGTGGGGATGTAGAGCCCATCGGCAAAGACGGTGGATTTATCCGCGCGACCGTCCCCGTCGGTATCCTCCAGAATGATGATTTTATCGTTGGCCACCCCGCCCGGTTCGACTTGCGGGTAGGACCACGAGCAGGCCACCCAAAGACGACCCCGTGAATCCCAAGTCATGTGAATCGGATTCGCCAACATGGGTTCAGACGCGAACAGGTTCACTTCGTATCCCGGCAATAATTCGAAGTTGGCCAACTCCGAATCTGGATCGTGATTCGTCATGAGCTCAATATCCGCATCTTTCAAGTTCTTGATACCATCAGCACTCTGTGCGGCCCCGAGGGAGACGAGACACAGACTGGCGGCCAGAGCAGGTAAATTAAATTTAAGGAGGGGCATGAGGAGATAACCGATCATGAGGATCAGCGATTTATCGGCGTCAGTCGCCAGGTGCGGGTTTTAAGATCAAGTCCCGGCCGCAAGCGTTCATCAGCGCGAGCCGTTAGCTCGTTAAATTCCACCACTTCACCCGGCAACGCGGCTCCACTGGGAGAATGCCGCCGCTCACCGACGATGTGAACTTGGTTGAGCGCCTTCCAACTGTAGGTGAACTGGAGGTTCTTGTCGTTGACCGCTGCGCGGTAATTTTCCGCAGCTTGGTGAGCTGGGGACGAATCGATCGCCACCCCTTGGGCCCAAGCTTCATGACTGGCAGACGCGACGAGCTGACCATCGATGGTAAGTTGATAGGTTCCCGGCGCCAAATTATCCACGGTTAACCGGTCGCGGAGCTGAGCAAATTTCGCGGGTAACGGTCCCTCATGCGGGGGAGGCAACGAAGGCGCCGTGGTCTCGCTCACCACCAGAGTGAGCTGCTCGTTCTGCGTGAAAACTTCGACCGGAGCCAAACCTCTCGCCTGCACGTCGTGGTTCACGGCATCGATCCGTATCTGCCAAGGCGATTCCGGCGCAGCGGCGGGGCCCAACAACTGGGTAACAAAGGAGTGACTGAGGGCCCAGCGACCATGACGATTGAGATGAATGCCATTGGTGGTCAGCGGTGGGCCGATGCCCGCTTTGGTCAAATTACGCGACGGGGTGAACAAATCCACAAACGACAGGTGCTCCTCCTGGGCCACTTCGCGCATCGCCGCAGTGTAGGCTGCCAAATCGCGATTCCGCGCCTCCACCGCCGGGGTCAATTCACCCAAATCCTCATACGCAATCGGCGACACCAGAATCAGCCGAACCTCCGATTGGCCATTGTAACGCTTGCCCGCATGGCTTGCCCGAAACGATCGCAAATCAGTTTTAAAGGCTTCGATCCCGGCTTCCCCGGCAAAGGACTCACCCATGCCAAAGCAGGCAATGATCACATCGGTTTGATGCGCGGTCAGGGTGGATTCTTCGGTCGGGAAATTCGTGGGTCGGTTGCGGATGGTCAGGGTATCTCCAGCCCAACCCAGATTCCGAACCGACACCGGATTCTCGGGTGTATGGTTGAGCAACAACGTCTCCACAAATCCGTGAATGCGCAGCTGGTCAGCAAAGGTATTGCCCACGATGGCAATGCGATCTCCTCCCCGAATGGAAGTATCCGCCCGCGCATCCCCGCCCCCACTGCAAATCAGCGCGAAGCCGAGGATCAGAATTCTGCGATGCATCACCGGCCGGATCGTCATTTGTCCACGCGTTTGATTTCCCACGTCGATATTTTTTGGTCCGCTCCCGGCAATTCCTGTCCGACCGCCCAGGACGCCGCATTGATCAGCATCCGCACGAACGACTCCTCCGCGAAATCACCCGGGTGTCCTAGCGACGTGCCAAAGACTTTGCCGCCCCATTCGTTTTCCCAGGCCCAAGCCACCGTAGCAGTTTCAAACTCTTGGCTGTGGAACTCTCCGAAAGCTCGTTTCAAATGGCGGGCCTTTCCGGTGCCACTTCCGATTAACAAAGGTAAATACCCCTCCTCTCTATATTCGAGATAAACGGTCCCAGGAGATACCCACTTACGTTGGGTCACATTTTGCATAATCGGATGTGACAACGCTTCCGCCAACACTTGGACCTGAGTCTCACTGCTCTGGTGCACAATATAGGTCGTTCCAAACGCTCGGGAAGCGAATGTGGTATTCCATTCGAAACGGGGATGATCCTTGGGATATTTGAAACTATGACTGCTCGTGCGCAGACTTATGACCGGCTTCCCTGATTTCAAATAATTCAAAATCGGTTCAAACTCTGAATCCGGCAGTTTCATAAACCGGGTGAAGAAGATGGCTAAGTCGGCATCTGCCAAAGCGTCAATTCCCGGAAGCACATCCTCCGTTTTCTTCTCCGGATCGCCCTCCCCCATCACCACCGTGGTGCGAAAACCAAATCGCTCCAGTTCGGTGGCGAACTCGGGCATGGTTAACTCAGGCGAATAGTGAAGCGTGCCCACGACTATCACGACATGGGGCTTTTCAACGTCGGCGGCCTGCATTACCCCGGTCGTGACCAGAATTATCGCGGTGAAAACAATACGAAGGAATAGGTTTTTCAAAACTGATGAGAGGGGTTGAATGGGGAATCTATTCGCGTGAATAGATCGAGATTACAGCACAAGAGGAGATTACAACGCAACGAATCATGGGGCGACGGAGAAACTTTCGGCAGAAATAAAATCACTGCGTGCTGCAGTCTCCAAGGGGTTAAACTTATCTCATTCTGACTCCTACGATAACCCCCATTGGGGGGGGTAAGGACCGTTGCGATACCTTCCCTCTTCCCCCGCTCCGCCAACCGCAGCGTGCCGCAGCCAGACTTTCGTATCGTCGTCCTCGGTTTCCGCCTTGTCCCAAGTCCCTTCCCATGAGATGCGAGTTTTCAACCAACCATCAATTACCCCACCCCGTAAGCTCTGAATTTTTCGATCATGAGCACGGCAACCCAAGCCCCCGTCAGTAATGAGTCATGCCATGAAATACGTCTTATCACTATTAATCTTCTCCTATTTTTTAATACCTCACCCAGCGTTTTGCGCGGATGCCAATGAGGCAAACGAACCGAGCGTCAAGGGCCCGGGCACGATCAATCTCCTGAAAGCTGGCACCCTGGATGCGTGGAAAGTGCCGTCGGCCCGTTGGTTTAGGGATAACGAAAGCGTCGTCGGCTCCACCGGAACAGAGAAACTCGATAAACCGGAGTGGCTGTACACCAAACAGAAATTTGGCGACTTCGAGTTCACCTGCGAATTGAAGCTGACCGGAGACAATCGCCGCAACTCGGGTATCTACTTCCGCGCTAACCCGTTTCGCTTCGAGGGCTACAAGACCTTTGAAGCACCTTCAGGATACGAATTCGACGCCAGTCAGCCCAAATCCGATAAAAATAATTTCTGGGGTTCGCTCGGTGATTGGTATGCTCGACCCTCCCTTCGTATTTTTGCAGACCAAACGAGAATTAGTCAGGCCTACCAGCCGGAGGATTGGAATCGCATGACCATCCGCGCCCGTGGAAACCGTTTGGAATACTGGCTGAACGGCATCAAGGTAATGGACTATCTCGATCACGACCCCAAAGGCTTTCGGGCAGGATTAATTGGTTTTCAAATTCATGATGGATCGGTGATGAAGGTTGCATACCGAAACATACGCGTACTTTCACTACAGAAGGGAAAAGGGGACGATCCTGCTGCCGATTGACGGGGGAATACATCGCTTCGATAGCCCCGCGATCGACGGGACCGGCCACCATCAAATCGACTTCCCTGGGATCGATTTCGGCGGCGGCCGGATCGACCATATCAAACTTCGGCAAGGACTGTAGTCTCTCCCCCCAGCATCCGACGCGGCGCCCAGAAAGGGAGCCACCGCCTCTTTAACGTATTCCCCCCCAAAAAAAAGCCTTATGCCCCCCACATATATATCAGCCCCGTGGAGACATGCCGTCTCTGCCTTAATTATCATCCTGTCAGCCTGCTGGACCACAGCCGCCCATGCGGATAATATCCGCGTCCTGATCGTCGACGGCTTCAGCAATCACTCCGTTGAAAAAACCACCCAAAAGATCCGGGACATCCTCGCCAGCGACCCCGCCTTCAAGGTCTCGGTTTCGACCATGCCCGAGTTTAATACCGGGGACTGGAAGCGGTGGGCCCCGAACTTCGCCACTTACGACGTCATCATTCAAACCTGCAACAACATCAAAAACCTTGAGATTGCCTGGCCCGAAAAAATCAAAACTGAACTCGAATCCTACATTCGCGGCGGCGGCGGCATGTATGTCTATCACAGCGCGAACAACGCGTTCGCCGACTGGGTGGAATATAACAAGATGATCGGCATGGGCTGGCGGCCCGCCGACTACGGGAAGGCCCTTCAGGTCAAAGACGGCCAATTGGTGGAAATCCCCGCCGGAGTCGGCAACAGGACGAGCCACGGGCCGCGCTTTGACGCGGTCTTCCACCGATTTGGCGACCACCCCATTCATGCGAACTTACCGCGAAGCTGGATGTCGACGGACGTCGAGGTTTACTCCTATACCCGCGGTCCGCTCGAAAACCTCACCGTTCTGTCATATGCGCGAGAGCCGAAGAACGATATGGATTTCCCGACCGAATGGGTGGTTGAATACGGTGCCGGGCGGACCTACACCTCGACTTACGGCCACTATTGGAAGAATCAGGACAATCCTCCGGGAGTGCGCGATGTGGCCTTCCAGACGCTCATGATGCGCGCCTTGCAGTGGCTGGCTAAAAAACCCGTCACGCCAACCGTGCCCGCCAACTTCCCGACGGCCACCGCCTTCTCCCTGCAAGAGGTACCGCCCCTCGTGGCAAGCGTAGCCGCCACTGCCTCCTTGAATTTTGTCTACGCCGAACCGGTATCCCACCACCTTGAAATCTATGCGGTCAACGCCCCGTCCGGAGCCCTTGAGAAAATCGCGGCACCGGAAACTTCCGATGTCCCCTTCTTTGTGAAGATTCACCCTTAAATTAACCGCCAAACCTCCCCTCGGCACCGCGGCCTGTCATGTCGTCTCTATCCACGAAAATCTCAACGGCTTGAATACTCCCGCCGCCAAAAATTCTGCCGATAGCAAGGGCGGGTTACTCACCGAAAATCAACCTCCGAATTAGACCGCCGGATCCCACAACGACTCCCGCAACTGCAATGGTGATACCCCATGCACCTGCCTAAATACGCGGGAGAAATGTAAAGGATCCTCATAGCCGAGTTTGGCCGCCACTTCCTTCACCAATAGATCCGTGCCGATGAGATCTTGCGCGGCTTGATTCATTTTTTGACGGGTAAGATACTGATAGGGTGTCACGCCCTGATAACGACGAAACAGCCGGTGCAGCGTCGGCGCACTCACGCCCCCCGCTTTCGCCCACTCACTCAATGAAGCGAACCGCGCCGGATTTTCATTCACCATCAACTTACAACGCAGAAACGACGCCTGATACGGATCCGGCGCATGTCCAATCTGCAGCTGCGCTTGCTCCAGTTTCAGATGTAATCGGTAACACGAATTTAAACATAACGCTTCCGTCTTGGGGCCGTGCTCTTGTCCTTCCCTGATCATCAAATCAAAAATCTCCTGAATCTGGGCGTGCGCGCCAAACTGCTGGCATCGCCCCCACAGGTTGACGGGATCAGTCATGAGTTTCTTCGCTCCGGCGCCGGTCAGACACAGGAAATACTTCGTCATCTTTTCAGCCGTCGTCGCCATGGTGACATCAATCCCCGGTCCGTAGGCAAAGACACTCCCGGCCTGCAACCGCACCGGCGCGGCCTCCCCCAGTTGAAGCTCTCCCTGCCCCGACGCCACAAATTCCAAGGTCACAAACGGGTAGGTCCGACGCCGCACGCTATACTCCGGCGAACAGTATTCCCGACCCCCAAACGCCACCGCCAGTAGCCCACCGTGTCGTTCCCCCAATTCCAAAAAAAAGTAATCACCGGGAACTTTCCCATGCAACAGACGGCGTTCGGATGGTCTCGGGGTCAAATCCTTGCTGTCAGTTTTATCCATGCCAAATGAATCAATGTCCATTTATCTGGCGCAGATAAACCCTATAATACAGCTTAGCGACGAACCCACCCTTTAAACCTTAAAGCTCTATTATATCCATGAAGACCTCTTCATCCCCCCGCACCATCACTCTGATCGTCAACGGAGACCTCCGGGTCACGGCCAATCAAAAATGCTGGCCGGCCCAAGTCGCCATGGAAGGTCAGCTCACGAAAACGCTCGCTGATCTCGGGTGGAAATTGGAGCGGGCCCACCCCTACAAACCCAAAGTCAAACACGGCTTCATCGGTTCGCAAAAGGAAGGCATGGAGATCTTTGCCACCGTCGATCCTGATGCGCCGCTCATCGTGGCCGAGTGCGTTTGGCAATACTCGCACCACATCCTGCACGGTCTCATCTCGCATCGTGGCCCTATTCTCACGATCGCAAACTGGTCCGGCACGTGGCCGGGTCTCGTGGGCATGTTAAATCTGAACGGCTCCCTCACCAAAGCAGGCGTCAAATACTCCACCTTGTGGTCGCTCGACTTTACCGACGAATTTTTCCTCACCGGACTGCAACGCTGGTTGGCTAAAGGCCGCGTCACCCACCCTACCGACCATGTGCAAAAACTGGCCAAGGCGAAAGTGCCGTCCCGCGCCCTCCGTGTCGCCAAGACTTTGGCCGAAGAACTCCGCACCCACAAAGCGATCATGGGGGTCTTCGACGAGGGCTGCATGGGCATGTATAACGCCATCATTCCTGACGAGCTGCTCTTCCCCACCGGCGTCTACAAGGAACGCTTGTCCCAGTCCGCGCTCTACTACGCCTCCACCCAAGTCACGGAGGAGGAGAGCCGCGCGGTCTACCATTGGCTTCTCGCCAAGGGCATGAAGTTCCATCTCGGCACCGACGAAGAAACCGAGCTCACCGAGGCCCAGATTCTCGCGCAATGTCGCACCTACATCGCGGCCTTGCGCATCGCCGATGAATTCGGCTGCGACACCATCGGCATCCAATACCAACAGGGGCTCAAGGATCTCCTCCCCGCTTCCGATCTCACCGAGGGTCTGCTCAATAACTCCGACCGACCACCGGCAAAAAATGCCAAGGGGCGCATCATTCGCCGCGGCGAGCCCTTGCCGCACTTTAACGAGGTCGATGAGTGTGCCGGTCTCGACGGTTTGATGACTTATCGCATCCACAAGGCTCTTGGCCAACCCGTCGAGAACACCCTACACGATCTTCGTTGGGGCGACTTCGATCAGAGCGGCACCACCCGGGACTACGTATGGGTGTTCCTGATCTCCGGCAGTGCTCCTCCGGCGCATCACATCGATGGCTACAAAGGCACTGAGTCCTTTCGCCAGCCTCCCATGTATTTCCGTTTGGGCGGCGGCACTATCCGCGGCATCGCCCGGCCCGGCGAGATCGTGTGGAGTCGCATCTTCGTCGAAGGCGGCAAACTCAAAATGGACCTCGGTCGCGCCAAGGCGATTGAGCTCCCTCGCGAAGAAACCGAACGCCGCTGGCAAGAAACCACGCCCGAGTGGCCGATCATGCACGCCGTCACCTATGGCGTATCTCGCGACCAAATGATGGGCCGCCACAAGGCCAACCACGTTCAGGTGGTCTACGCCAATTCCGCTAACGACGCCGACCTCGCTCTCTACACCAAAGCGGCCCTCGCCGCTGAGCTCGGAATCGAAGTCTGCCTGTGCGGCACCAAGGCCAACGGCCGAGCCTTTTAACGCCCCCCCTCCATCTCCCGCTTTTACCACCGGCGGAACTGATCCGTCGGCATGGTTCACCCGTGCCTTCTCCCCAAAGCCCTGACTTTCCATGAACCTATCTTGGCATCATCCGCGCGAACAACTCGT
>Ga0222654_1001198_pt1 | contig 11308 bp, 5 predicted proteins | sample AntAcemetagen421_FD_179805 | JGI IMG/M metagenome (GOLD analysis project Ga0222654, IMG submission 179805) | Saline water microbial communities from Ace Lake, Antarctica - #421 | ecosystem: Environmental > Aquatic > Non-marine Saline and Alkaline > Saline | place: Antarctica: Ace Lake | collected... | reverse complement strand
GAGAGGCTACTCAAGCGGTCGGTTTTGCGAAATACGATTTTGCCGAAAAGAATGATGGCTGGCTGAGGCATTTCGGCGACCACACGCTTACGGCGGTCTTTCAGGATCAGTCCAACAACGAATTGCAGCCCAACCGCTCGAATGCCCGGGCCAGCAACGCCTACAGTGTGAGTCTTGCTCGCGGTGGTCCCGGTCTTACTCAGGCGGACGAATTTGCCTCCAGCACGCGGGTTAATACATTAAGTCGCGCCACAATGATCCAATACCTCGGCCCATCATTGGTGGGAGTGAATTCAATTCAAGAAGCAGAAATTCAGGGAGTAACGGCCAATCAACAGTTTCAGACTACCGACAACGCGTTGAGGTGGAATCCCTATACCGCTTCGCTCGAGAAGGGGTCGGTCGAGTTCTTCGATAGCCTTAACAACCCCGACGAGGTTTGGTATTTTGGCAACCCCCGCAACAAAGACGAGATCCAATCGATCTCGGCCGTCCTCCAAAGCAAGTTTCTAAAGGGTCACCTCGTGACCACTGCCTCCTGGCGTCGAGACGCTGTGAAGTCTTACGTTGCCAACGGGGAGGCCGATCCTGCCACGGGAAAATACAACGACGACGAGATTCCGCTGGGCGATCCTCGCTTCGATGATAGCGTATCGCAATCCAGTTTTGGAATCGTGGCGCACGTTCCAGAGAGATTCCTCCCGAAGGGCACGGGAGTGAACGTGCACTATGTTGATTCTCAGAATTTTGCGGCAGGCACTGCCGGAGTGGATTTCTTTAATCGGACGGCTCCTCTACAATCCGGCACGACCGAGGAATACGGTGTTTCGTTTTCAGCGTTTGACGGAAAATTTTATGCCCGAGTCAACTTCTATGAGACAAATCAGGAGTGGGAAGCCATCGCCGGCGTCTTGCCGCAGATCGGCAACGACATCACACTCGTGATGGAAAACAATACCCCGGCTCAATTGGCGGCGGCGGGCTGGGATCTCACTAACGGTAGCATCATCTCGCCCGGCACGTTGACCGCCCTAAATATCCGGCCGATCGATCCGAACGTTCCCAATAATCAGACCGATTGGCTGGCGGACAATATTGCTGGCACGTCCACCAATTATTTTCAAAACACGTCTTCGACAGGTGCAGAGCTGGAGTTATCCTACGCTCCCACAAGCAACTGGCGCATCGCCATGAATGCGTCCAAGACGGAGTCTAGCGTGAGTGATGTTTTGCCGATCGCGGGTGACGAGCTCACTCGTGTTGCGAATGAAGTCTACTTGGATCCCGAGTTTGGCAATCTTTTCATTACCTCATCCCCCACCATGCTGCCGGATGGCTCGTTTGAGAATACTGACCTGCTCCGTTCGCGGGCGGACAATCTGCTGGCGGCCATCGCCTTGCGGAAGGCTCGGGAGGGTGGGCCTCTCCAGGAAATTCGCAAATGGCGCTATAACCTGATGACCAATTACAGCTTCCGCGGTTCCAACTGGAGCGACTCCTGGCTGTCAGGCTTCGGTGTGGGTACCGCCGTGCGCTGGCAGGATAAGATTGCCATAGGACAGGCATTGAAGGTCGTCAATGGGTCCACGGTCCCTGATTTCGACAATCAATACTTCGGCCCGAGCGAAACTAATGTGGACGCCTGGGTAACCTACAACACGAAGGTTATGGACGATATGGACCTCCAGTTGCAGTTCCGGGTGCGCAATATCACCTCCGGCGACGGTGACCTCATTCCGGTTGCGGCGAATCCGGATGGGCAGGTTGCTCTTTGGCGACTTGGACAACCCATGTCCTTCGAGTTTTCCGCACGCCTCCGCTTCTAGGTCAGCGTTTCATCCTCAACCGCTAGTTTAGCCCATTCAGACGGATGTCTGGGTGGGTTTTTTTGTGTAATCCGACCCCGAGATTTACTCGGGGTCAGAGCTGTCTGAATCCACAGCAAGAAATATTTCTGAAATCAGACTGTCTGAACCTAAATTACACCGTAAGCGCTGTAGCAGTGTATCACAGAGAGCACAGAGTGTAGGAAAAAGTTCACAGCTAGGTGTTTATGGATTCGATTTCGGGTTCGGCGCGTCTCCCCAATGAGTGAAGGCTGATACTCCTTGGTTCGGTTAAAAAAATCCCTGAGCAGCTGCGTTTTGCCTCGGTGAACGCGGTGGCTACCTCCGGTTTCTAGGCTGAATTTGATCCCCACGGAATCAGACTGTCTGAGCCTCGATCAATGGCCCCATGGCTTTCGTTTGTCTTTAAAAGGAGTGCTTCGGGGCTGCCCCTCGTAGATCTCGAAGCGTTAACCCTAAACCCAAACCCAAAAGAGCCAGCACCCCTGCGAGTAACCATGCCCGTTCGGGTCAAGGTGCAGGCTCAGACTCTAGAACACTATGAGATATATGAAACCACCCCCAAAGCCCACGGGCTCACTGCGGGGATTGCTAACGTTGGCGGGAATATCCGTCATGTCGGTTGCGGTCCTAGCTCAGCAAACCACCGAGACGCAAAACGCTGACGGTGAGACCGTCATTGAGCTCTCGCCATTCGAAGTTTCGGCTGAAGAAAACATCGGTTACCTTGCCAACAATACACTCGCCGGCACTCGGCTGAATACAGAACTTAAGGACGTCGCCAGTGCGGTGCAGGTGCTCACTAAGGAGTTTCTGGACGACGTAGGTGCATCTGATTTGAGTGAACTGCTCACCTACACCACCGGAACCGAGGCCGCCGGCGTGGGCGGTAACGCGAGCTTCGGCGAGCTCAACAGTGGTACTGAACGCGGCGAACGCGCCCGCCGGGAACCTCAGCTCAATACTCGCGTGCGTGGTTTGGCTGCTGCCGATTTGGCCCGTGACTACTTCATCAGTGACGTCGCCTTTGATCCTTATATCACCTCGCAAGTTACCATCAATCGGGGGCCTAACGCTTCCCTGTTTGGACTAGGTAGCCCTGGCGGCATCATTAACTCCACGATCGATCGAGCGGAAACCGGCCGCACTTTCGGGGAGATTAACTTTAAGGCCGATGAGTTTGGATCATGGCGTGCCTCTCTCAACTACAACCAGATGGTCGTAAAAGATAAGCTGGCGATTCGCATCGCCGCATTGGACTCCAACTTACGTTACGAACAGAAAAACAGTAAGTACGACGAAAACCGACAATTCGTAGCCGCAACGTGGCGTCCCTTTGGGAATCTAACTATCCGGGCCAACTACGAAACCGGAGATGCTGACGGTAACCGACCAAAACTTCGTCCGCCCACAGATCGGATCACCACGTGGTTCGCCAATGGCAAGCCAAGTTATAATCCGCACACCAACCAATGGTTTAAAGATGGTGCGTTGGTTACGGACGGTGCTTATGTCAGCCAACTGAATGCGTCTTCGACGCAGTTTGGTTCTCAAGCACTTAACGGCAACCCTGCCATGATCTTCGATGATCCTAACAGTTCGATACCCGGCAACAACGGCTATGCCGTGATGCAGCTTGGCTTCCGCAGAGACGCGGCGGGAAATATAAGGGGAGTATCTATTCCCGCGTCTGGTCATGCGTACATGAGAATGTTCCAAGGGCCGAGAGGATTGTTTGCCCGTAATCCCGACTATATTGTGGGGGCACGTCCGGACATCCTGCCAGCGGAGCGTGGATTCTACTCCGACGTGCAGATCACCGACCTTGATATTATCAACATTCGAGAGTATAATTTGACGGGGGCGAGCTCAGATTTTCATCGGCAGAATTTCGAAATCTACAGCGTCCGGGCAGAGAACACATGGTTGGATAACGCGCTGGGCCTCGAAGTAGCTTATCAAAACCAATATTGGGGGTCTGACCTTGCCGAGGCCCAAACCGCTTCAAGTTCCAGCACGCTGAACATTGATATCAATACGGTCCTCATGGACGGATCGCCGAATCCTAACTATGGTCGTCCCTTCATTGGCGGACGTGGTTATGCTCAGGCTAAGATCCGGGAACGAGAATCCTTCCAAGCGATCGGATTCGGCAAATACGATTTCGAAGACAAAAACGACGGATGGTTAAAGCATCTGGGTAATCACACCTTGACGGCGGTCATGCAGAGCCAGGAAAATACTGAAACGGCTCCCAACCGCATGAACGCCAGGGCCAGCAATGATTGGAATCCATCGATCGCCCGGGGAGGCCCCGGTGTAGATCAGGCTCTAGATTTTGCTACCAATCCCCGGGTGCAGAGTCTGACGCGCGCCACCATGGTCCAATACCTCGGGCCCTCGTTGCTCGGTGCGAGTAACTTGCAAAATCAGGGTATTCAAGGAGTCACCGTTCCGCAGACTTTCCAAAGCACGGACAACGCCTTGTTGTGGAATCCTTTTAATGCCGCCTTCGAACCGGGTTCCGCCCAGTTTTTCAACGCCAGTGATGATCCCCAACAGGTATGGACGTGGGGCAATCCGCTTAATGCCGATGAGATCGAATCGCTCTCGGCGGTGCTCCAAAGTCAATTCGTGGGAGGTAACATTGTCACCACCGCTTCATGGCGGTCTGACGCAGTCAAACAATACATTGCCGCTCAGGCGTCGGATCCTGCCACCGGCTTGACCCTGCCGGGTGATATTCCCAAGGGCGACCCCACCTTTGATGAGAAAATCGAACAATCTAGTTTTGGTATCGTGGGGCATGTTCCGGAACAATGGTTGCCTGAAGGCTTCGGCTTAAGTGCCCACTTTGTGGATTCCCAAAACATCGCGGCGGGCACGGCGGGCGTGGATATATTCAACGTTTCTGCTCCCCTGCAAAGCGGCACCACCAAGGAATACGGATTTTCGGTGTCCGCCCTCGACAGCAAATTCTACGCCCGAGTCAACTTCTTTGAATCGGCTCAGAATGACGTGAAGATCACGGGCACTCTGCCGCAGATTGGTAATGACATAACGAAAGTCATGGAAAATAACACCCCGGCTCAATTGGCGGCGGCCGGATGGGATCTCTACGACGGTAGCACCTTCGATCCGGGAACCATTGTTGCCTTAAACATTCGGCCGGATAATCCCGGTGTCCCTAGCAATGAGTCAACTTGGTCAGCTGATAATATTGCGGGCACCCCCACCAACTATTATCAGGATACCACCTCAGAGGGGATGGAGATGGAATTCTCTTATGCCCCCACTAAGAATTGGCGCATTCACCTCAATGTCGCGCAGATTGAAGCCCAAATCAATGATGTCATGCCCATTGCCGGCCCTGAGCTGACGCGGATTGCCAACGAGGTGTATCTACATCCGTCAAAGGGTAACCTCTTCATTGTCGAGAACCCTGTTCCTTTTCTAGACGGTAGTTTTGACCCTGAGGTCTTTCTTAGATCCCGGGCTGATAATCTGCTGGGCTCCATCGCCAGCAAGAAAGCGCCCGAGGGTGGACCCTTGCAGGAAATCCGGGAGTGGCGTACGAACTTGATCACAAACTACACGTTCAATACTGGTCAAGGTTGGTTGTCTGGTTTCGCCGTCGGCGCCGGCCTCCGCTGGCAAGACGAAGTGGCCATCGGGTCAGATCTGAAAATCGTGGATGGTTCCACGGTGCCGGATTACGATCAGCTCTTCTTCGGACCAACCGAAACGAATATCGACGCTTGGATCACCTACAATACGAAGATCTTCGAGAATCAGAGTCTGCAGCTCCAAGTGCGCGTTCGCAACCTGACCTCTGGCTCCGGTGATTTCATTCCCATCAAGGCGAACCCGGATGGCGAAGTGGCCCTCTGGCGGATTGGCGCACCACGATACTTTGAGTTCTCCGCCCGATTCCGTTTCTAGATCCTCTCCGATCTGAACAGGTGAATTATATACTCCTTGGTGTAGGTTATAGGTTATAAAGCGCTGGCATCCGATTTATATCGGGTGCCAGTTTTTTTAACAGGGGATCCTCTTAACCCTTCAACTGCACTCACCCTCAAGACCGTCACGCGGCCGGAAAAATGAAACGCATCACTCACGCAGTCATCGATGGAGATTTTCTCTCACGTCATTATCCAATGAGGTCTCCTTCAACATCGAATCGAGAGGAGGCATTTTGTCCGAAATTAAGGCATCGTGCGACCCTGAACATGACACCGCGGACCTCCCTCAAACCCCGTATGAAAAACAGCAGATGGCAGCTTAGCTCGTTGCTCGCCGTGATATTTGGTGCATCTTTTCTCTCTGCCGTTCCGGCGCCCGATACGACGTCCCGTCCACTCAACGTCCTGTTTATTTCGATCGATGACTTGCGATGCGAAGTGGGAGCGTATCAGGGGGGCCGTGCTCTCACGCCGAACATTGATCGCCTCGCGGCGGTGGGCGTGAAGTTCGACCGGGCCTACGCGCAATACCCCCTCTGCAATGCATCGCGAGCGTCCACGCTGTTCGGTCGCTATCCGAGAACAAGCGAGCTTTATGGGAACCGTGACTGGATGAATGCTTGGTATCCGGACTGGGTGAGTCTGCCTCACTATTTTCGGCAGCAAGGCTACTTCACCTTGCGCTCCGGTAAGATTTTTCACGGCGACAGGATTGACGATGCCGCCGCCTGGACGGTCGGGGGCGTCGCCCATGAATATAATGATCCCAAGCCGGCTTCCATCGTGGCGGACCGTCCGATCACTCGAAAGGAGGAAGCAGCTCGCCTCGCCAAGATGCGTGCCTCTGACGTCGAGCGGGCAGCGGGATCGGATTACTGGCAGGCGGTGGAGGATCCGGCAGAACGCGCGCTCCTCGAAGATACCCGCTCAACCGATCGGGCGATTGAATTCCTGCAGCAGAGGAAGCCGGAAGCACCGCCGTTCTTTTTGGGTCTGGGGCTATTTAGACCCCACAGCCCACTGGTCGCCCCGAAGGAGTTTTTCGAACTCTACGATCTCGAGGACATCGAGCTTTCGGTCGATTTCGCGATCCGTCCGAAGGTGCCAGAGGGCTTTCCCGCCGCCGCGATCCGGGCGATCAACGCCGATCTCTTTATCGAACGCGACGCCCAGGCTGACGAGGCGCGGGCCATGGTCCGGGCCTACCTCGCGTGTGCCTCCTATGCCGACTGGAACGTGGGGCGGGTCCTCGAAGTGCTCGAGGAGGAGGGCCTACTGGACTCCACCCTCATTGTCCTCTGGAGCGATCATGGTTACCAGCTGGGCGAAAAGGGGAAGTGGTCCAAGGCGGGATCGCTGTGGGAACAGGGCGTCCGGGTGCCGATGATTATCCATCATCCCGATGCCGCCGGTAACGGGCGCACTTCGCCTCGCGTCGTGGAGCTTCTCGACCTCTATCCGACCTTGGTTGATCTCTGCGGATTACCGATGCCGGAGGGGATCGAGGGACAAAGTTTGCGGCCCCTTCTCGCGAATCCGACCGCTGATTGGGCAGAGCCCGCTTTTTCCGTTTGGAGCGAACGCGACCGTGGCATCTCTGGGGCGGTGGTGCGGACCGAACAGTGGCGCTTCGCCAAGTTTTATGGCCCGGGGGCGGGAATCTTTCTCACCGATCCCCTGAATGATCCGGATGAGCTGATCAACCTCGCCCACGATTCAGCCTATGCCGATGTTGTGGCCCACCTCTCTACTCTACTTGATGACCACGTGGCGGGTCGGACTGAACCGACACCAGATCCGCTCTGGTTTATTCCCCGCGGGAAATGAACCGCCCGCTGCGGGAGCTATGCTCCTGAAAAATCAGTTTCTAGAAGTAAGATCAAATTAACCCCCACATCCATTAATATGATGCAATCTACATCCTCCTTGCTCCGCATAATGCCAACCCTGCTGCTTGCCGGTTTTGTCGCGCAACTTACCCACGCGGCGTCCACGGCTCCCCAAGAATGGGTCGATGCGGATACGGGCCACCGGGTGGTGCGGCTCTCCGAGGAACCGGGAACTGCTTCGTTGTATTTTCACCAGAACGCCTACACCGGAGAGGGTGACAAAATGGTGGTGACGATGGCGCAAGGCATCGGTACAATTGATCTGGATACACATGAGAACCGGCTGATCGTGGCCGACCCGCGGGCTGAGACCCTCGTGGTGGGCAAACGGAGTCGCTCGATTTACTACATCGTGGAAGAAGCCGGGAATCGGACCGTTTACGCCGCCCAGCTGGACTCGGGCGACATCCGGAAGATCGTGGAGCTCCCGGCCAACGCTAACGTTGGGTCGCTCAACGCGGACGAGACTCTTTTACTGGGAAGCTTTCCCGAAGCCGAACCGGAGCAGATTGTGGCGGCGCACTATCAGGTGAGCGAACGCGAGTTTAACCCCCAGACCGGGGAGCGGCTCAGTTATCAGGAGCAAAGGGAGTGGGGGATGAAAAAGCGACTGGATGCCCGCCTGCCGATGGCTCTGTTCGTGATTGATACCCGCACGGGGGAGGTCCGCATTGTCCATCGGGCAACCGACTGGCTCAATCATCTCCAGTTTTCGCCCACGGACCCCGACCGCATCCTCTTCTGCCACGAAGGACCCTGGCACATGGTAGATCGACTTTGGACCGTGAAGACTGATGGAACCGATCTCCGGAAGCTACATGAGCGGACGATGAACATGGAAATCTGGGGTCATGAATTCTTCAGTCCAGATGGAGCAACAGTCTGGTATGATCTCCAGCGGCCACGCGGGGAGGTTTTCTGGCTGGCGGGCATCGAGTTAAACTCGGGCCAACGCACGTGGTATGCGCATGAACGCAATGAGTGGTCAGCGCACTATAACCTATCTCCCGATCAAACACTCTTCGCCGGAGACGGCGGCGACGAGCACATGGTTGCCCACGCTCCTGATGGAAAGTGGATTTACCTCTTCCGGCCACAAGCTATTCCGGACGAGGCTGGGATGCCGTCTCCGAATTCGGCAGACCTCATCCACCCGGGCAGACTGGTGGCCGAGAAGCTGGTTAACCTGCGGGACCACGACTACAAGCTGGAGCCCAATGTGACGTTCACTCCCGATGGGAAATGGATTGTTTTCCGATCTAACCTGCACGGGGGAGTGCACACCTACGCGGTGGAAATCGAGCAAGGCCGAGGGCCAGCCTAAACAACAGATCTGAAAGTAAAATTATGAACGCAATGACTACTCTACTGATTTCTTCGTGGAACAGATTTTTCAAAAGAGAGCTTTTTCTCTTAGTGCCTGCCACGGTACTTTTCTGCGGGGTTCCCTGGCAGACCCATGCCGAGGGGTTCGATTACTATCCTCCGGAACCCACGGCAACGACCACCTTTGAATCCGTGGGACTCTACTGGACAATCGGAAGCCACAACGGAGAAGCTGATATTCAAGTTCGGTATCGGGAGGCAGGTGCAGAACCGTGGCAGGAAGCCCTTCCGCTCTGGTATGATCTCCGGGACGGAGAGGCGCGCGGAAGTATTGTCGGTTTACATCCGGGAACCAGTTACGAGATAAAACTCGTCTGGGTAGCCGGTAACTTTGGCGACAATTACGAAGCTACATTGACCGCTGAAACTTGGAGCGAAGACGTGCGCGTCGCAAAAACCATTTACCTCGAACCCGGTAATCGCCATGAGCCGCTCATCATCAACGAGGGGGGAAATCCGGAATCCGGCTTTGTGGTCTATACGGTCCGGCCCGGCGAAAAGCTGCTTATCGATGTGCGGGACCAGCATCCCTACTGCGTGGATATTCAGGCCTCTCATGTGGTGGTTCGCGGGCTTATCCTGAAAGGCGCCTCCCGGGATGGAATTCACCTTGGAGACGTTAAGGACGTCATGATTGAGGATTGTGACGTTTCCAACTGGGGCCGTCGTACTGAAAATTATGCCTACAATCTGGATTCAGCCATAAAATCCATGTCGTCAGAGTTGGAGCGAGTGGTGGTCCAGCGCAATCGGCTTCATCACCCCCGCTACAATGCCAACGACTGGACCCAGCCAAGCGACCTCCCGAAGATACATGGATACCATCCCACCGGAGCCCAAGGCATTTCCTGGAAGGATAATCAGGGCAACCACGTCATTCGCTTCAACGAGATTTATTCCGATTCCGAGCACCGCTTTAACGATGGTATGGGCTGGTGGACAAATTTCACGCGTCGGGGATTCCCCGGACCCGATAGCGATATTTACGGCAACTTCGTCAGTGACTGCGCGGATGACGGGATCGAGAGCGAGGGGGGGAACCGCAACGTCCGGATCTGGGGAAATTATATCGAGAATACGTACCACGGAATTGGCACGGCTCCGGTTTCAGTGGGTCCCGCCTATATCTTTCGAAACGTCTATTCCGTCAGCTATATTGCGCCCTATCCGGGCGGCGATTCGGACGCCTTGGTGAGATACCGAAACCACAATCCAAGGACAAACCGGGGCACTTTTACCAAACTCGGGGAAATGCCCAGAGGGGGATCCGGGCGGCAGTACTGGCTGCATAATACAGTCCTTCAACCCAAACCACTTCCCGGGAAAATTTTGCCCCTCGGAGCTATCGGCGCGGGGCGAGTGGGGGAAATCAGCGAACTGGTGGCCCTCAACAATATCTTTCATGCGGTGAGTGGCCATTCCTATGCCGGCACCCCTCAAGAGGATTCGAATACCGTTGATTATAACCTTTTCAATGGGCCCCTTCCACCCGGAGCTGAAGCTAAAAACATCCATGCCACTCCCCGGTACGCCCCCGGAAATGGACCTGAAGGGGGACGTCATGGGATGTACCAGTTGGCGCCGGATAGTCGCGGCCGTGATGAGGGTAAGCGCCTACCCAATATTAATGATAATTCTCACGGTCGTGCACCCGACATCGGAGCCCACGAGGGAGGAAGTCCGCGGATGGTATTTGGCCTGGGGGCGAGCGAGCCCAAGGGAGATTAGATGAAAATCCTTAGGTCTCGTCCACGTTCACCCCGGGCCCGCATATCTCGATTAAGGCCGGGATTGAAACGCAGTTCAACTTATCGGTGAGGGCGGCGGCCATGTCTCTACTCATGCCATGACCCGGAGTTTTTTGGAATGATCTGGCGGTGGCGTATCTTCTGATTCTGAGGCGCGCCGGCGTCAGGTTGCGGGGGAATGGCTGGCCGAGCAGGGCACGCCGATGGAGTTCTTTAACCGATGGACGGAAAGCCGATGGCCTACGTTGGGCAGACTACCTGGGGCAGTTGCCGATAAATGCATGGGATGCCTTGGCGCGGATACGGGATCACGCTTCGTAAAACAGGGCCGCTTTATGAGCTTCTAATGTATCCAAAAAACGGTCACTGATTTTTTTGACGTCAGAAGGCGACAAAAAGCCGGGGCATAGAAATCACTTTTGGGGCAGGAATTCGACCAGATGGTATTGATTCACCTTTGGGTGGTTAATCCT
>Ga0222654_1001196_pt1 | contig 11313 bp, 13 predicted proteins | sample AntAcemetagen421_FD_179805 | JGI IMG/M metagenome (GOLD analysis project Ga0222654, IMG submission 179805) | Saline water microbial communities from Ace Lake, Antarctica - #421 | ecosystem: Environmental > Aquatic > Non-marine Saline and Alkaline > Saline | place: Antarctica: Ace Lake... | reverse complement strand
TGAGCGAATGCCAGCCCTCTCAAGACAATGGCCGACGAAGGCGGCGCACCAAGCCACAGAGTCATGCTCAACCCACTCGTGACCGACCGAGGCGTACATCGCCACGATGGCAGGGTTGTTCTCAGGGCCGGGACCCTCGGTGGTGCCGATATAGCCGCGGGCAATCTCAAATGGTGTCATGGTCGTTTCTCCATGGAAAAGGAAACGCCGCCCCGAAGGACGGCGGTGTAGAGTTTTGGTCGTGTCAAAGAGGGGTTATTTCTTCTTGCCCAGCCAGGCCGCCAGCAATGTCTCCGCTCCCCGCGGCCCAAGATAGGCCAGCGTTGCCACAAACCCTGTGCTGACTGGCTGGGTCAGACCCATATAGCTGGCTGCAGCATCACCAATGAGCGCCATGCCGACGGCCACAGGGATTTCCCACAAAAGCTCTTTGCCAAAAAAGCGTCGCTTGCCCAATTTCACCTCCCCTGAATGATACATCAGCCGCCCCGTGAATGCCCCGATCAGCGTGGTGACTGCGCCGCCAAACAGGTTGTTGATCATTTCGATAAAGCTCTGGTCCTGCATGGCCGCCGTCTTTCGTGCTGGATGGTCTCGGGCCGATGTCGCGGCCCAGCTTAATATTCTCCGCCGTCAAGCAGCGCCTCAAAGGCGCTGTCGGCGTTGTTGCGGATCTTTAGGGTTGGCGGCGTGGTGCTGGTATCAAGCCACAGCATACCGGGCGCTGTTGCCGCAGGTTCCACCTCGCCGCTGCTGGTCGATCTCAGCGCTGCAACAATCTGGTTGATCTGCGCGCGCACTGCGGCGCCATTGTCATTAATGATCACAAAGCTGGGTGCTTGAGACACTAGGCCACCTCATCTGCAATGAGCCGCAATTCCGACACGATCGGCGTGAATGCCGGATCGTTTGTTCTGAGCCAGGCCCGCGCCTCGACCGCGCGCGCCTCAATCTCGCTGTTGTCGATCCGTCCCCATGGGCCCCAAAGCGGGTTTGCCGCTGCCGGGTCGTCATCGGTTTCGCGCACCTCGAGCACGACGTCGATATCAGCGCCCTCGGAGCCGTCAAAGTCGGCCCAGGTATCGATGGGTGTCATACGGTCATCGATGTAATCCGACAGGGCCGAGGCCCCGACCAAGATGTCTGAGCGTAAGCGCACGCGCCTCAGCGCCCCAAAGTCGAGCAGCCCATCGAATTGGTAGAGCCCTTCGGTCGCCAGCACGACCGGGCTGCCTGCCGCATCGTTTCCGGTTTCCAGTTTCAGCGTCCCTGCGGTGGTCACCAGACCAGTTTTTTGACCTGCAAAGCCCGGATCCGCCGACAGCGTGTTCAGCTGCGCAAAGCTCAAGATCTGCACGCCTTTGGTCGTCACCGTGCTAACGGGGCCAATGCGCCCCTCGCTGTCTTCTGCGCGCAAAAGATAGGTGCCAGGTTTCAGGGGCACGACCGCAATGGCTTCGCCGCCCGAGACGCGGTCCATCAGCGTCGAGTTCGCCCAAGAGGCATTTGCGTCCTTGCTGTGGCGAATGATGACGCTGCCACCCACGCGCACATCCACATCCACCGCGCGCTGCCATTTGAGAACGGCGAGCCCGCCTGCCGACTGGATGGTCAGACCTTCGAGGACCGCCGGCGGTGCCGTCAGCCCCACCACCTCGCGCGTGCCCTCGCGCCAGGGGGACGAGACCCCCAGCACAGACACGGCTTTGACGCGGAAGTCCCATTGGCCTGGCGCAATATCGCGCAGCTCCATCAGCGTGCCGCTCGTCCGCCCGTAATCTTGCCACGCGCCCCCATCGCGGCGGGCCTCGAACTGGTAGCTTTCGACAAACCCGCTTTGGGCTGCAGTCCAGCGCACGCGCAACAACACCTTTACCGCCGAGCCGTCCCGCGTGACGTAGAGCTCCTCCTCGCCCTGCGGCGCACCAGGCGGTGCGATGTCAAAGGCCGAGGGCAGCGTCGTGCGCGGGGCGGCTGCATAGATCTGCTCCTCGCTGGCGTCCCAGTCATAGACCAGCGGAGAGGTCTCGCGCAGCAAGAGCTCTGGCGCAATCCGCGGACCGGACCCCACCTGCGTCAGGTCCAACCGCACAGCTTCAACCTCAAAAGGTTTGCCATCATTTGGATCTGGCCCGCCAAACCCCCAGCGGGAATAGCGCATAAGCGTCGTCTCGCCTGCGGCCACACGCCAGGCTTTGAGCTTTCCCGAGAACCGCACGCGCATCTGCCGCCGTGCGCGCTCCAGCTCAATCTTGGCTAACCGCTGCGCCATTGCCGCCGAGATCGTGAAGGGCAGCGCGATATCGCGCCAGACCTGTTCGCCGCCGTCTTCCAACCGGTAGGTCTCAGAGGCATAGGCCGGGAAGTCATCAGGCTGCCAGTTATTCTGCGGGCTCACGAACTGGCCGCGCACCGCGTTGAAGTTTGAAGCGCGGGTTTGGCGGGTTGTCAGCGTCATGCCACCCTCACGCGCATCATCGGAGGTGAGCAGGCTTGATGGTATCCGGTAGGCGCCTGCACGCATGCGCCATTGGCCGGCCTGCCAGATGCAGCGCCCGGCCATGGCGGTCAGCATTGCCTCGATAATGGTCTGGGCGTCTCTGATAGCGAGACCACCCCATTGCAGCTGTAGCGTGGCTCGGTACCACCGCCTGCAAGCACGATCTGTTCGTCGCAAATGTTTGCCGCCTCAATCAGGCTGTCGGTCTCGATCCCGTCCGGCGCACCGATGCCCGCCCCAATACCATAGATGGGATGCGCCATGTAGTCAGCCACGCAAAGCGCTGCATTCTCAGTATAGCCGCGCGCGCCAATGCGTGGATCAAGGATATCGTCCTTGCCCTCCATATCGACCGTGATGTTCGGGATCCCGCTCGGGAAGGCATCCGGATCATAGGTCAGTCGCAGATAGATCGCAGCACAGCCGGCCAACCGATGCGCGGGCGTCCAGAGATCTGGTGCTGCCGCGATGAGGCCCGCGAATGCACTTTGATCGTCATGCCCGAGGCGTTTCTCGACTGCGAGTTTGCCCGCCCACCGGCCTTGCGCGACCCCTGCGGCATTCACCGCCATCTCACCCTCGAAGTAGATCGCGCCAATCGACTTCACACGGTGGGCGGCCAGCACCACGACGAGGTGCAGGTCTTTGTCCTTGTCCCCTGTCGAATGCAGAAAGGTGATCACGCCACCCTTGCGGGTCCGACCATAAACCATCTGGCGCGGCATCACCGGCTCGCGCACGGTCACCGTGCGGGCCTGCAAGGCGATCTGGCCCACAGATGGCTTGGGCATCATGGATTGTGCCGCCGCCGAGAGCAGCATCGACGCGCCGAAGTTGGCGGCAAAGCCAATCAAACCCGTCGCTGCAAAAGCGGCCGCCACGCCGCCCGCCGCGATCGCCGCACCGCCAAGTGCGACGGCGCCAAGAATAATGGGTGGCATGGATCAGGTTCTCCAGGCGAGACGGCAAGAGCTCAGCGGCAGGGTCACAAGCCCCTCGGGCGCGACGAAGGCTGCCCGCGCGCCGATACACACGCCAAAAGCCTCAGGCTCTCCGCCCAAAACAATATCCCCGCGCTGTGCAAGGCGCGGATCGGGCAGCGGTTCTCCAAGCAGGGCGCGCACACCATCTTCAAGCCTGTGCCAGCCCAGCCGGCGCAGTACCCGCTGGCAGCCAAGGGGCGTGCGGTACCGCCCCCGCCAGAGGGCGGCATGGTCCGGCCCGCCTGTCAGATCCCGGCGCAGATCAAAGGCCCAAGTCGCGCAATCATGCTGGCCCCATGCGAAGGGGCGCGTGCGGGCATCAGTTATAGCGGCGGCAAACAGCTGTTCCCAATGTGGGACGCGGACGGCCATGTGGATGACAACGCTGTTCCGTTCCATCATCCCCGCCCCCAGGTGATCTCTTGGTCCTGGATCGCGGTGACATGCGCAAAGCCGAGATCGCCCGTAAAGAGCACCTGCTGGTTTTCATGGGTGTAGCGCCAGTTGCGTGGCACATTGAGATCAATGAGCCGGCTTTCATAGCTGATCGTGATCCGGCAGCTTTGCACATCTTCCTGGATCTCCGGCACATCAAGGCGGCCGGTGAAGGCCTGCACGGGATCGGCGATGATCTGACGATCCTCGGTCAGAAGGGCCAGCCAGATGCGCCCTGGCTGACCCTGGCGCGCTTCATCAATCGCAAGCCCCACCAAATCAAGCGGTACGCCAGAGAGTGAGACCGTGGTCCCAGAGGCCACAACATCCGAGGTTTCCTCAAGAGCCCCAAGCCCCAAAAGCACGCCGACGCCGGTCCAGGTCTTGCCGTCCCATTCCACAGGACCAGCCCCAGTCCAGATCCGCACCGTGCCGGATGGGAAGACGCCTTCAAACAAGATCGCAGGCCTGAGATCCGCGGCGTCAAGCGCATCGGCCAATGCCGCCGTGATGTCGCGGCTCATCAAATGGCCTCGCGTGCGGAGAGTGTGAAGCGGTGACGCGCTACACGCGCGATGCGGGTGGGAACCGCGGTGGTAGGGCGCAGCAGCACCTGCGGTCTGTTCACCTCCAAAGCTGTGTTGGCGGGCAGCGCGCTGCGCATGGCTGGAAAGATCGTCAGTGTTGCGAACCCATTGATATCCGCTGTTACATCGAAGGCGATCTGGTGCAGGCGCGTGTCGCGCGCGGCACCGATGGAGAGAAAGTCACCCGAGGCAACGGCAGGCAGGCCAGAAGGCCAGCCGAGTGTTTGGATGACGTTGCCGCCCGTGATTGGCGTTGCCAGCGTGACCGGTTGCGTCAGCCCTTTTGGCTCAATTGACGGGTCGGCAAAAAGCAGCAGGCCCCGGCCAGAGCCAAGCGCCGTCAGGGCCGCAGAGACAGACCGCGCCAGCGGTCCTGATTGCGCGGCAAATTCGATATCATATTCCCACCATTCCCCACCCCAGTCCTGCACCTCCATGCTGCCCGTAAACGGTGACGGTGTCTGGCTGGTGGCCGTGACCAAGCGCCGCTCGAGGTTCGCAACCCAGGTGCGCGGCAGCTCCACAATGACGCTCATGCCAGTCGCCCCCGGCGCATGGCATTGCCCACAGCGGCCAGCGCAATCCGCTCGAACTCGGGCTGGGCATTGCGCAACACGCTTGCCAGCTGTTCAGCCACCCCGAACTGCGCGCCGCGCGCATCAACATTGAGATGGACAGCAACGGGGATACTGCCGCCTGCACCACGCGCAACCTCCGATCGGGACAGCACCCGCTCGCCGCGCTGCAAGATCGTGGGCACCTCATCTGGGCGCAGCCCTGCCCAACCGCCGGCATGCATGTGGGGGGCCGCAGCAAAGACGGCTGCGGGGACCGACCGCGTATGGCCAGAGAGCCCCACCATGCCGCCCGCATGAGAGACCGCAGCGGCAACAGACCCACCGCCACCAAAGGCACCCGACAGCGCATTGGCGACGGGTCCCAGCACCGCGCGGCGAAACGCCAACACGGCAAGATCTGCCAAGATTGATCGCACGAGGCCCTTGAAGTCGAGCTTTCCCGTCTCGACAAAGCTGCGGAACGAGCTTTCGGCGCTAGAGAAGGCGCGGGATAAAGTTTCTCCAAGGCCTTTGCCCCAGTTCAGCGCATCACTGGCATAGGACTTCAAAGCCTCAGAGACCGCGCGCCAGCCGGTCACAATCTGTGCGCCTGCGCCACCACCAGACCCGCCGCCGCCCACGGCATCTCCGGCTTGGGCCATTGCTCCTGCCAGGCGGTCAGCGGAGGCTGTTGCCTCGTCAAGAGCGGCAGCGCCGTCCTCGCTAGTACCCGCAACAGCATCGCGCAGCGCGGCCCAAGACCTCAGCGGTGCGGTCGCGCCATTCGCAAGATCCGTGGCGGCCTGCCGGTAGGTATTGGCCGTGGCCAGCGCGTCGGCGGCAATCCCATCAAGCCCCAGATCAGGTGCCGAAAGCGGATTGTCCGCAAAGGCTCGGCGGAACGCCTCCGCAGTAGCCGTTCCTGCATCCGCTGAAGCCCCCGCAAAGGGGTTGGCAATATCCCCGAGGCTCATTTCACCGATTTCGCCAAAGGTGGTCTCGATGCCCACAGCCGCCAGCGCATCGCGGATCTTGCCCGTAAAGGCGTCAATCCGGGCGATCGCACCATTCAGCATCGCCTCGATGCCATCGAGCATCCGGTTCGCCGCCGCGTAAACAAGATCCCCGATCACAGCTGGCAGGCGCGACCAGATTTCGCGGACGGCGAGCAGTGCACCCTCAAAAGTATTGGCTGTGGCGTTACCAAAGGCGACAACGCTTTCAATCGCCCCCGCCATGCCGGTGGCAGCATCGGATTTGAGATCAAAAAACATCGCTGTTGCGCGCGCGCCTGCGGCCGAGGCGCCCATCTTGATCCGGTCCCAGACCTCGACAGCAACATCCTTCAAGAGGCGCATGGCCTCGCCAAAGCCGCCGGCACCTGACGCGAGGCGCGTAAACCAATACACAAGCTCGCCTGCGCCAACGATCAACGCGCCAATGCCAGTGCGGATCAACGCGCCCTTGAGGACCACCAGCGTGGTGGCGAGCCCGCGGACAGACAGCGCCGCGGCGGCCATCGCGGCAACCCAGCGTCTGGCGAGGAATGTGGCGAAGGTTCCCGCATAGATCGCGAGCCGGTCAAGGTTCGCCAGGACCGCGTCAAACGCGCGGCTGATCGGGCTGGTAGAAGAGGCCAGCGCCACAAACGCATTGGCGACTGCTTCCAGCGACGGGGCAAGCGCCACGGCTATCCGGTTGCGCACGCCCGTAAACACCTGGCCAATGCTGACCAGCGCCAGTTCGGAGCGACGCATTGCGGCGATGGCATCCGCATCAAGCACCGACCCAAGCGCCTGCGCCTGTGCGCCGAGCCGGGTCATCTCCGCACCGCCGTTCTGCAGCAGCGGGATCAGCCGCGTGGTGTCGGACGCCATCGCCTCGAGATAGAAGGTCATCTCTTGTTGGCTGACGCCTGCCTTCTCCAGGCTTGAGACGTAAAGCTGCAGCGCCTCAGGACCGGAAAGGCGGGCGAACTGATCGGCGGTGACACCAACGCGCGGTGCGATGTTCTCAAAGAAGTCCGCCATCGGGCCACCGCCCGTTTGTAGAAAATCCCCCACACGGTCGTTCACGTCCTTGAGGATATCGGCGAGCTTTTCTTGCTCAATGCCCACCGTGGCGGAGGCAGCCGCCCAGCGTTGGAACAGCTCTGGGTTGGCATTGGCGACCTGTGAGAGCTGGCCGATTTCATTTGCGGCAGCCACCGTCGAGCGGGTCATTGCAACGACAGCACCTGCGAGCGCCGTAGCAGCAGCAGTTGCCGCGATCTTGGCGCGGCGCGCAAAGGCCGCCATGCGCGCATTGGCTTGATCCAGCTCGCGGCTCAATCGCCCCATGCCGCGTGTGCCCGCCTCACCGACACCTTCCAATTCAGCGCGCACCTGGCGCCCGCCGGTCGCAGAGAGGCGGACGGAGACACGTTTTTCAGCCATGGTTGTGTTCAATCTCTTGGTTGGTTTTGCGCACCATCACCGCCTCAATCGGCGGCAAGAGTTCAGCGATGATCAGGGGTGAGAGCCCCAGGGCCGCCCCGAGTTGCAGGGCAGCAGCCATATCCCAGCCGAGGACAGCGCCGCCGCTCATGCCGCTGACGACGCGGATCTGCCCACCAAGCCGCTGAACAAGATCCCAGATCTGCCAGCCCTCGAGTGTGCGCGGCGCATGCAGGCTGCGTGGGCAGGCCGCACATACGGATGGGCATGCCGCGCAATACTCACCGCCCCCGCCGAACTCCCAGTCGGCGAGAGCGGTCAGGCGTTTTTTTCTGCATCCAGTATCAGCGCGCCTGCGATGTATGTGGTTTGGAACGCCTCAAAGATCGGCCAGAGCTCTAAAAGGGCATCAATGCCCTCAGGCGTCAGAGGCAACGGCTCGCCGTCCTCGTCACCAACGCCCTCCCAATCCTTCACGACGATGCGTGCCACGGCTTTGGCCACGATACGGGCGAGATCATCGTTGGACGCGCTGATTTCAGCATCGGTTGCGGCGGCGATGATCGCCGGATCGCTGCGCGCGGCCAGCATGATGGCCGTGGTCAGCGGTTCAACAAACAGTCGGACGCCGTGACCAAGGTCGAGCCAGCGCGGCTCCGTGGACAAGTTTAAGCGCAGCATCAGTAATCCTCGCGGTTATTGGTCAAGGTGACGGTACACATGCGCTCCACCAGCGGGTCACTCGCCGCCTGCCAGTCGAATGTGGCCTGCACGCCTTGTGGACCGGAGATCTCGATCCGAGGGCGTGGGAGATAGACGGCATGCGCGGTGACGGTTAGGTTTTCACCGGTGGACAGCGTGTAGGAGAACTCCAACTCGCAGGCCTCGCCATTGATCGCTTGGGTCACCAGCGTCTGATCGGCAAAGCGCACGACAACATTGCCGGTCAGCGCTGCAATGGAGGGATCCGCGCCATCAATCTTGCCATCCGCCCGGATCGTCTCGATGCGATCGAGGTTGTTGGCATAGGTCAGGTCAGTGGAGACAACGTTGCCGATGTTTGATCCGTTCCGCGTGATAGCGCCGTTGAAATGCCCGAAGCGCTTGAGTGCGATATTGGCGGGCGATCCGGCCGCACTCGTCGTGGCAATCTCCTCGCCCTGGGCCACCATGCTAGCCGTTGCTGTAAGCAAGCCTGATCGCGCCATCTGCCAGTTGAGGCTGTCGACCATGCAGCCGGAATACATCGCATAGCGCGGGACCTCGGGCATACCTGTCTCAACCGAGAAGCTAGGCAGCGTCCAGTTTCCTGAGCGGAACTCGTGGCTGTAAGGGGCGTCAGCACCCGTGGTTGTGGGTGCCCCAAATGCTGCCTTCAGCCAGAACCCGAACGCTTCCGTATCGATAGGCATGACGACATTGCCGTCCGCCGTCACTGCATCCTTGATCGGCGCCTGCGGATCGCGGCCATAGCCGAGCAGCTCCGATGTCTGCAGCGGTTGCTCCGCCCCCAGCGAGGTGCTGGCGAAGGGCAACTTGGTAAAGCCGCTGCCGGGCGGCGTGCCGTATGTGGTCTCGAACGCAAGCGCCATCTGCGCCCGCGCCCCTTGGGCTCGTGCCATTGTGTTTCTCCTTGAATTTATCTGGTCAGCCCAGCGCGTCGGTGGTCGCGTAGTGAAGAATGATCGGAATGATCCCGGCCTTCAGAGATGCGGCCCCTTCGACCGGAAGATCGACGGGTTCAGCGGCCTCCGGCTCGACCCAGTCGCATAATCCCCGCAATGTCCGGTCGGCGGCGATTACTGCGCCGACGTGAGCGCAGAGCGCATCAAAGCCGCTGTCACGGTTCGACGTTGACTGCACGATCACCTCAAGCTCGGCTCGGTGCTGGAAATGATATGTGAGCGGCGACAATGTCACGCCGGGCTCACCCGGACTGCCATCACGCAGGATCATCAGCCCAGCGGTTGGGATGCGTTCCGGCAGAACTTCTCCGCGCAGCACAGGCACATGCGGGATCGTGCTGAGCAGGTCCGCCAAAGCGGTCAGGATGGTTTCGCGTTCACTCATGTTTTTGCGTCCAGCCATTTTGCCACGATCAGGCCTGGAACCGCCGCCTGCGCGCGCTCAGCGTCGCGCACCAGATTGAGCCGTTTCGCGAGCTTCACTTGCGGCACAAGCAGAAAGATCGGCACCGTCGCCTTCCCGCGTCCAGTTTTCGACCGTGACGCAACGCCCAGCCCGCGACTGTTCAGCCGACCATCCGCGACCAACAGGCTCGGACCCCGGCGGCGATAGATAAACCGTAGTCGCAACCCGCGCCGCGTTTCCCATTCGCCGGGCGTGAGCGCCTTGCCGCGGGCGCCTTTGCCTGCCGCCGGCGTAGGAATAGCAAGCCAGAACCCGTCCTTTGACCGGATCAACGGGCCAGTGTCATGCGCGCCGATGATCTGAGGCGCGTTGGACCAGACCAGTGCTGCAGCATCAAAGCTTTCGCCTGTTGCAGGATAGGTCTTGGACCGGATCGTGTTGGCGAGCTGCTGACCCAGGCGGGCGCGCGTGATCTGGGCGCGCCAGTCCGACTTCAGGGTATTACCTGCGACACGCATGGCAGCAGTGACTGCCTTTTCGCCTGCGAGGATTTCGGCCTGCATTGCGATAACGATGTCGCCCGCGACAGAGATGTTGAGCTTCATGCAGGTGTTGCCTCAATGGTCCAGATCAGCCGCTCGCGATCGCGCAGGGGTTCGCCTTGGATCAGGAAGGTTTCTTCGCCAAAGAGGATCTGCTCATCGGGCCGGGGTGTGGGCAATTCAGACACGCGCACGTCGAAACGGAATGTTTCCGAGACAAGACGCGCCGCTCCGAACGTGGTCACATCATCGCTGCGACGCATGATAATGTGGATGCGGGTGAACTGCCCTTCGCTGTCACGATACCACGCTTCATGGGCAAGGTTCGGATCAGCGAAGAGGAGATCGAGTGCGCCTGCAAAAGCTGTCATGACGGCTCAGCCTCAATTGCCCGAGTGCAAACGGATCGCCATGCGCGGCCGCTTGTTGACAGGCAGGATTGAACTTTCGGTCATCAGATCAATCCAGCGGCCTTTGGCGTCGATCATCTGGCGCGCATAGAGCGGCAGACCGATGGTGTTGGCCGTCTCCAGCAGGTTGGCGGGGCCGCCATAGGTAGTGAAAGTGTCAAACGTGCCGATAGGGAAGGCGATGCCTTCACCTGCGGGGATCAGACGTTCTGACGTTCCGTTCGAGAGGGTGACCGAACCATTATATTCTTCGAACAGCATGCCCGCGAAGGGAAAGGCGCGGCGCATGTCTTCGCGCAGCGGCTGGCCGCCAGTGGCCGAGAAGAACTTATAGGCCTCTTCGGTCTTTGGGTGGCTGATCAGCTTGTCAAAGAACTCTGAACTGACCAGTGCATGCGCGGTGGTCATGGTCTCGCCCAGCAGGTTGTCTTCCATGGCGCGCAAAACGCTGCGGACTTTGCCCTGGACGTTGGTGCCAGCGGTACCGAAGACGAAGTCGACCGAGATCTTCTCCAGACCGAACTCGCTGAAATAATCATAGAGCGTCGTGCCGGCCCCGTCCTTCACAATGCCGCGCAGCGCATTCATCTCCATGTATTCGCGGGTCTGGGCATGTTTGCGGCGCATCAGTGTCAGCTTGCGGTTCATCAGAGATATGCCCAAAAGTTGGTGACGGCCCTCATCAGGCGGCGTTTTGAAGTTGCTTGATCCCGTCCTTAAACTCAACCCCCAGAATGACCTCGGGTAGACGGTTTGGCCCGGATATCTTCCGC
>Ga0222654_1001191_pt1 | contig 11380 bp, 6 predicted proteins | sample AntAcemetagen421_FD_179805 | JGI IMG/M metagenome (GOLD analysis project Ga0222654, IMG submission 179805) | Saline water microbial communities from Ace Lake, Antarctica - #421 | ecosystem: Environmental > Aquatic > Non-marine Saline and Alkaline > Saline | place: Antarctica: Ace Lake | collected... | reverse complement strand
CTGACTGTTCGGCTGCCCTTCCGAGCAGTGACTGGGATGAACCTGGCGAAAAAGCAGGTCGTTGTCGCTCCAATCGTCGCTCATGCCTTCAACAACTCAGCTACCTTTGAATAGGCCGGCCCCCAATCGTCAGTTCGATAAATCTCCTCAACAAAACTGCTGTCATCGAGATTGGTGGCATACAGCTCCAACCGCTTATCGGCGAAGCTCACTTCCAATTCAATTCGTGCGCGGGGAAGGATCCACTCGAACGAAACATTTCCTTCTTCCGTGGGAACGATCGAAGGATATTTCAAATCCGATGGAAACGTATTGCTCACTTCGTCGGTGAGCCATGCCAGGTTTTCATTGGAAAGAGCAACTCCGTTGCCTTCCAGCCACCCGGCCTCCAGGGTCGAGAGAGCGTCGATGGCCGAGATTAAATGGTAGTGAGGAATCGTTTCCAAAAGCTCGATTTCGGTGATGCGTTTCAGGCGGTCATTCACGTCAAAGACTCCAATGCCCTCAACGTGAGCATAAGTGATCTCGGTGCCAAGCACACTTCTTAGCTCGGGAAGAAACACCTCTCCGAACTCGAAATCAACTGCACCGTAATCCGCAGTGCGCAGAATTCCGGTTTTCTTCCGGGCGTTGAGTTCTTCAACTTGGCCTACGATATCGACTTCAGCCTCGTAAGTCTCCTGATCGGCAAGGACGAGTCGCTTTCTCTTCGCAGCATTCAGGACAGTCCGATTTCCCGGAACATCCGGAGTCCATTCGATGGCTTCGTCTTTTTCAAGGGAGCGCCCGATTCGATTGAAATACCGATAAAATTCTTTGGGAAACTGAGAGGGTAAATCCCCTCCGTCTTCAGTCGCAATGACTTCGTTGATCAAGTCTTTTGCCTGAGTGATTTCCGGGGGGATACAATTTACCAAAGCGCCCGCCAGAAACATTGACAGCAATGGCCTGGCGCTTCCATCGTCAATTCTTTCAATATGGAGCTGAAAATCCTCCGCAAATCCTTTCGGCACTCTCTCGCGCTCCTTGTGATTGACGCGATAAAGGTGCCGGGCCAACTCGATCACCAGTTCCTCATAAGCAGCGAGATCCCGGGCAGCAGAAACAGGAAGCGTGTGCTCCTCGAATCGTCGCCCCGTGAATCTGGGCTGAATGAATACTTCTGTCGACATGGGGGACTGTTAATTTAAATTAACGAATCTGAATAACAATTCCGCGAATCACCTAATTTAAGCACTCCTTCCCGGCAGCACAATCACAACTCCCGCACATCGATCTTGCCGGTGACGGCGGCGGAGATGAGGGCGGTGCGGCGTTCTTTGAGCAAGGTGATGGCCGACTCGGCTTTGGCGACGAGGGTGTCGATTTTCCCGCAGGCTTCGTCGAGGTAGGTGACGATGGCGCGTTGTTCGGGGAGGGGTGGGAGTGGGATTCTAATCGCCTTGAATTCATCCCAGTAGAGGCGAAGCCTAAAATCAGTGATTCCTCGCGAATACCGTTTCGATTCAGATGCGCCAGCGGGCGACCTTAGAAGGAGCTCAAAATACTTGGACTCAACCTTCTTCAACGGACGCGCGATGGTATAGGCGGGACTTACAATACCATCGACTGTTGACGCACCAAAAGCTCCCTGCCAAGCGCGCATCATGTTGTAAGCGATGTCTCCTGTTTGAACGAATTTATACACTGAACGATTCTCACTCTTCTGCTGCTTTCGGTCTGATTCCTCCTCGGTCAATTCGCGATCTGAAATCCCATGGTGAATCGACACTGATAGAATCGGCAGATCCGGCCGGTTAAGTTCAACCGACTCGCGAAATACGCGACCGACTGGTAAAACCTTCCACCCCTCCGGCACCTCGCCGAGCCATTCGATGCCTGAGTCTTTGAGCTTGGCGTGGAGATCGAGGCCCTTGGTGACGGTGTGGGAAATGAGGGCCTGCCGCTTCTCCGCAAGCAACTTGATGAGCCGCCCCTGCTTGGCCATCAAGCCATCCATCGCCGCACACTCGCGATCCAGAAACGCCGCGATCTGCCGTTGTTCGGGGAGGGGTGGGAGTGCGAATCTGAATTCGCGAAGCTTCTCCGCTGGAAGGTGGTCGATAGTTGCCGGATTGCTTGCGTCCTTAAAAATTCCGAGTGGAACCGCAACTCTGAAAACCCACATCAACCACGGGGATGTTGCCCGAGAGTCGTTCAGCGAACGAATCCTATGCAGCGCTTTTTGATAGTAAATCGGCAGTTCAGATCCGGGCCAAACAAAACAGCGGCCACTTTCGCCCCCTTCGCAAACCAGCAAATCACCCTCAATGAGTCTAAACTTCAGCTGATCGCTCAGCGAAAAATCCATTTGGGGGAGTCCCGTTACATTGATACCCTTCCATTGAACGTCAGTGTTTCGGAGATAGGGAAAAAGATTCTCTCCAGTGATTTTTCTGGAATCTAACATCTTCCCAAGCTGAGTTTGAAAGTGAGCGTAGAAAGGTGGTGTCCTCCACTCCGCCGGCACTTCCCCCAACCACTCAACACCACTCTCCCGATACTCCGGATACTCCGGATACCGCAGATAACTCATGCGGAAATCTCCTTCAGTAGCTCCTGGATCTCACCGGTCAGCGTCGCCAGCTCGGCATCGATCTCCTCCAGATCCCGGGGCGGGGTGTAGGTGTAGAAATGCCGGTTGAAGGGGATCTCATACCCGACGATTCCCACTTCACCGTCTTTGTCATCGCGCTTGCTTTCATCGATCCACGCTTCGACGACATGCGGCGTAACTTCGCGGGCGAAGTAGTCGTGGATGTCTTCACCGAGCGGGACATTCTCGTTGTCCCTCAGGCCGGAATCAGGCTCAGGCTTGCCTTTGCTGTCGCGGCAGATTTCAGCTTCCTCGTCGTGTTCGCCGAGATGTTTGGCGAGCAACTTCCACTGCGCTGCAGCGAGCTTCCATCCAGTCGGTTTCAATTCCGCCGTGACGGCCTTCTGAAAACCATCGCGGGACAAATAACGATCCTCGACCTGATCGAGAGCCGCCAGCGTCGCGCTCGCGAGATCAGGATCCTTGGCCGCAAATTTCTCCCACGCCGTATCAGCGACGAGGGCAGCGCGTTTGTCCGCGTCCTGCGGATCGAAGCGCAACTGCAACGGCCTCTCCACGGTGATACGCCGGTAGCCGAAGGCAGTCGTCGGAAACAGCTTCGAGACGATGCCGTGCTCGTCCGCCTCATGAGCGCCCGCTTTTCCAAAACTCGCGGTGATGGCATCGACTTGCGCCTCGCTGAATACCTTGCGCTTCGACCCGAGCGACCTGGGCATTTTCCCAAAAGTCTCCGTCGCCTGGATCAACTGAACGACGCCGCACCGACTCTCCGGCTTGTGATTGCACAGCACCCAGATGTAGGTGGCGATGCCGGTATTGTAAAACATGTCGGTGGGCAGGGCGATGATGGCCTCGACCAGATCGCTCTCCAGCAGCGAACGCCGGATCTCCGACTCTCCCGAACCGGCACCACCGGTGAAGAGCGGCGAGCCGTTCAGGATGATCCCGATGCGCGAACCACCTGTGGACTCGCCCTTTCCGGGGTGCGGGTTCACCGGACGCATCTTCGAGACGAGGTGCATCAGGAAGAGCAGAGAACCATCCGAGACCCGGGGCAGTCCCGGACCGAAGCGACCGTCGAAGCCTTTCACCTTGTGCTCGTCGAGGATGCCGCGTTGCACCTTTTTCCAATCGACACCGAACGGCGGATTCGAGAGCATGTAGTCGAAGCGGTCGGTCGGCAGTTGATCGTCGGAGAGGGTGTTGCCGAGTTTGATGTTCGACACATCCTGTCCCTTGATCAGCATGTCTGCTTTGCAGATGGCGTAGGACTCGGGATTCAGCTCTTGACCGAACGGCGCAAGACGCGCCTGATCGTTCAGCTCGTAGAGATACTCCATCCCGCTGGAGAGAAATCCACCCGTCCCGGCAGTGGGGTCATAGATGGACCGGACGATGCCGGGAAGAAGCAGAACATCGTCGTCTTCACCAAACACCAGGGCGGTCGTCAGACGCACGATGTCGCGCGGGGTGAAGTGCTCCCCGGCCGTCTCGTTCGATGACTCGGCGAACTTGCGGATCAGTTCCTCGAAGGCCAGCCCCATCTCATGATTGCTGATCGCAGCGGGCGACAGATCCCAGTTCGCGAAACGCTTCACGACAAGATAGAGCAGATTGGCCTCGTCGAGTTTCTGAATGAACTCAGAGAAGCGGAAGTGCTCAAATATTTCCCGCGCATCGTCGGAGAAGGCATTGATGTAGGCCTCCAGGTTATCTGCCGTGCCGGTCTCCCCGAGCTTCGACAGATCCATCGACGAGGTGTTGTAAAAATGACGCGCTGTCCCGTCCGATGATGCCTCCCGTAAAAGGAGCGGCCCCTGCACCTCGATCGGCATCGCTTCGACCGCAGTGACTTTCGCCAGCACAGCTTCCTTCGTGTCAGCGAGGACACACTCCAAACGCCGCAGCAGTGCAAACGGCAGAATGACCCGGCCATACTGCGACTGCTTGAAATCGCCCCGCAGAAGGTCGGCTACAGCCCAGATTTCATTAGCGGTGGAAGAGTGGTTGGTCGTCATGAAGATCGTCAGCGCCGGACTGTGGCACAGTAGAAAAGATCCGGGTAGCGAAACAAGGGGAAATCAGGAGGGGCGGGTGTCTTTGCGAGCAAGTCAACCTGCTGCCGGGATCTGTGGTGGGGTGCATCCCATATCGGCATGCGCCACTTTCAGCCGATCCCTCAGTCCGAGTAACGAGTATCTTCCATTTCGCGTTAATTTCGCGAGCTGCGGCGAGGCACCGAAGGCCGACCGCAGCTCGCAAAAAATCCCCGGCTATTGTCATTGAGACTCCAGATGGGCGATCACTGCCTCTACGATCGTCCAGTCGGTCTTCCTGCGCGCGCTTTTGAGCTGCTCAATCACGTCAAACCCCACGGCTGCAGTTTCATCAATTACAGTGTCATCGACGTTACTGATGGTAGAGGCGGCGGGAGGGACGGGGATCTTCGGCTCTGTTGCGGGCTGAATAATTGCCTCGATCGCTCGCGCTGTAATCGGCGCCTCGTCTGACTCCGCGACTACCTGCTGCCATATTTCGCGTCTTTTATCGGAGTCCTTCACTCGAGCCAGGGCGCGAACCTGTGCCCGGTTCGCGGGCGGTGGCAGAGGTGCTTCCCCTTTGCCACTGACACCATTTGGTGTCAGTTCGGTGACCACCTCAGCGTCGACAATCTGCCGGTCGGCTTCGGTCTTGGACACTCCCACGACATCGCGGCAGAACGCCTCCCATGAATCGTAATCCTCGCGGTATAGCCGAGACTCCCTGATTGCTCTCAAGGTCAGCCCGACTTCCACGAAGGTCTTCCATCCATTGTCAATGACCCTGAGAGCCTTACCCCATTGTTCCCGCTCAGAACTGGTCAGCTTGGTTGCCGATTGCCGCTCCGCTGCGGTTAGACGCCTCGGAAACGGGTCAACCTCATGCTGGTGTCCGTCGAGGATGTTGCCATTGACCTTCTTTGATCCACGTAACATTTCGGTATCGCTTTCTAGTATCTGTTTCGTTGTCATAGTTATGCTGCAGGGGCCCAGGCTCCCCATTGTTTGAAGAAATAGGCGGTGTCAAAATCGGCGCACTGATCCCTCAGAGCCCGGGGCCAGGAAGGGGCCATGGGACGTGCATCCTTTCCGGACTCACCGCCGGCGATCACCCAGTCGAGACGGTCGAGCCATGGCGTCAGGTCGATTGGACCCAGCAAAGGTTCGCAACTGAGACCACGCCATTGCGCAGGAGTGTCGAGTAGCATCGGAATGCGCTTCTCGGCCCACTCCTGATTCTCCGTCGAGACCATCAGGCAGACATTGTCGAACCCCTCTCCCCAGTCGGCCGGGAGATACTTCGCGAAGTTCTCCGGTCGTTTAGAAAGGAGCAACCATTGGAGGCAGGGAGTCGCCCGAATCAGCGACCAGAGATGGTCCCGCCATTCCTGCTGGATCGACGGGTGGTCGTCGAACACATCGCAAAGTGAGGCACAAAACACCTTGTCGCGGCGCCCCCCGCTGACTGCCTCTTCGTGCCACTTGAGCGGAGCATTGATCGTGGTTGTTACCCGACGGCGGTCGCCACTTGGTCCCCAGACCACCCGTTTGTAGCGGTCGGCGGATTCAGTCTTTGCATAGCAGTTCGCGCAGCCGGCGCTGACTTTGGAGCAACCTTCCCAAGGGTTGAAGGTGTGTTGCGCCCATTCGATTTTGGTATGTTTCATGGCGGTTAACTTTGGGGGGAAGTGTCGAATTGGCTTTTCTCTCCCCAAAACGTACCGACGATGACGTCGACCTTGGCCTTTACCTCCGGGTAGAGCATGTTCATGGCCTCGACCATCGAGCGGTCGAGTATTTTGCTGACGCTATCAGCCTGATCGGCCTCGCACTCCACGATCAGTTCGTCGTGGATGCAGTGAACGAGTTTCGCGCCAAACGGAAGGCGGTTATGGACGAGAATCATCGCCTCTTTGAATGCGTCTGCAGCCCCTCCCTGGATGGGTGTGTTCAGAAGAATGCGCTTTCGTTTGCCGTCGTCTATTTCGTCCGGAATGATACGTCGTCGACCTAGCCTTGTACGCGTCTCCTCACATTTGGAACGGGCACCCTTCGCGCAGACTTTGGTGAACGCCTCATACGCCGGGTGCGCATCCAAGAACGCGCGCAGCTTGACGTCCGGGTCCGTGATGTTGACACCGAATTTCTCTAGACCAGTTCGGGCAATACCCTTCGGCTGCTGACCGTTGACGATCCCGATGCTATAAGCCTTCGCCAGATTCCGTTCTTCATCTGTGATGACATCTGGGGTCTTTCCGAGAAGCGTCGCCGCCATCACTCGGTGGTAATCTTCATCACGAGCGAAGGCATCGATCAGCGCCTTGTCGTGGGTCACGGCGGCTAGGACACGAATGTCGTGTTGGCTGTAATCGGCGCTTACAAGAATCCGACCGCGAATCGGCCTGAACACCGAGCGAGCTCTGCCTTTGCTCACATTGTGGAGACAGGGATTGGTGCATGAGAAACGACCGGTTCTCTGGCCAAGCGGGTCGAAAGTCGTCCTGATGCGGTCGTCCTCCTCCAGATACGGGAGCAATGCCGCAACCTCCTTGTTGCCTCGCTCTTTCCCACTTTCAAGCAGGTCCTGGTCGGCCGGCATGCCATTTTGCTCCATTGTTGCGACAACGGGGAGCAACCGATTTTCCAAATCCCAAACATCCTCGAGATCAGCGTCAGCGATTGCTTTCTTCAGTGCCTCGTGGAGATCGTGTAACCTGAGAACGCGTTCATCGACTTTCCTAGCCAAGGGGTCCGGGCCGCTGGCCAGTGAGAGTTTCACGGGGCGACTGTTTGTGGATGAGTCTGGAGGACAGTAGGTCGAAAGGCAGGTGTCGAGGTCGCACGAATCGTCAGTGCCATTCGCGATCAGGCGTGCCGCCGTGCCAAGGCAGACAACTTGCTCGGCATTGACGTCGAACTTTTTGCTTAGCCACGCCAGTAGATTCTTTCCGTCATGGGTTACGAGAGCCTTCCGAGAAAGGGACAGGAAAATCCTGAGCGCCATCGCTACATTGGGCTTGAGATTTGCATCCCGGGTGTCGATAACCCATACCGTTCCGGCTGGGCTAGCTCGTATACAGACTCGATAGACCTCATCGATGTTGATGGGTTGTTTGTTGCTGGTGCCGCCTGAAGCCGGGATCAGGCATGCCGTGATCGTTGATGATCCGTTGAGATCTGCGGTCATTCGTCGAATCGAATCGGCTGACTTGCAGAACACCGCCTCCGTCGGAGGCGGGGACGTAGGGATGTCCGGGACGTCCTGCCCCCGGGAGAAGCTCAGACGGTTAAATGTCGGGTTAGCGTCGTCAGCTAGGGAATTATTTTTCGTCGGGTATCCATCGGTAGGAAATGATCCCTCACGTCCCTCACATCCCACTTCCGAGCCCGTCTCGGGATAAGCGTCGGCTTTTTCTGCAACCTGGGCGAACCGGTACGAGCCACTGTTCTTTGAGGCCGACGTGTAGTTCAGCACTACCCCGCCGAGAACGCGGGCCTGAAACGACAACACCAACTTGCTGAATTTTGACATCCCTGACCGGGTGCTGAATTCTACGTCGTCAAAAAGCTCGTGCGTCTCTTCGTGCTTCCTCACGAAATCAAGGAAACGCTTCTTCAAGAAGGATTGATTACCGAATTCCTCGAAGGCCAAACGGAAGAATTGTGTCATGGCCACCGTCTGTGCGTCACCGCCGGTAGGACCCTGTTTTTGCAGTAGGCAAGGATCCGGAAACCCACAACTCTCCAGAATACCGCCCACCACCCTGCCCCACATGGGGAATGACGGGAACGGGCTTGGACTATCCGGGCGGCCCTGCTCGTCCCAGCGACGGACCAAGGCGGCTAACGCGGAGAGGATCAACGGCCGGTTTTGCCGAATCATCCGAAGAACGTCAGGGTGTCGAAACTGGTGACTCCCCGGCACCTCCAAGGGACAATGAAGACTGATATGCCGACTACGACGTTCCAAGTCCGGAGTCCAACTGGCGTTGTTGGCCGACAGGGAGTATTCCGCTTCATTTCTAAACTTGCGTGCGTGGCTCTGGCCAAGCACTCGGTCTTCCCATACGCCCGAATTGTCCGTCGCCGCTTCGAGCGACGGGAAATCGATGTGTCCCTTGAGATTCGCAAGATGGATGAAGCGTGCACCACCTCGCAACAGACTAGTGATCCGCTTTCGCAGCTCGTCATCACTCTGCTTGTCCAAGGGAGCACCAGTCGATTCCCGGCCCGTGTAAACTACGTGCACGAGACTGGCAAAAGTGTCTTTGCCGACACCGGAGACGTTACCGTTAATGATCCAGACGGGGCACTTCTGCCAATCCATTAGCCCCCTCACAAAAGGCGTTACCAACCTCGCAAGCGCGTGGGCCCGGGACTGATTATCTTTCCACCAGAAACCGCCTCTCTCCGGTCCGGCGAGGACTTCGTCCAGAATATCGACCGCCTCCTCGAACTCCAAGCGCTCAAGTTTGGGGGCTCCGGGATCAAGCCAGGTCTCGAATCCTGGATCGAAGCCGGTTTTGGGGTAAACGATCTCCCCGTCAGCACAGAGCATCGGAACCGGCCCATCGAGGATCCGCCGGATCCTTGGTAGAGGCTTCCGGAAGAACTTACTCGCGAGGGCAATCCTCCCGGCTTTCTCACTGATGCTCTGCGGTACGAAGACACGCGCCCCGGCGTCATCCCCGCTCAAATGGCCGACCTGCACGTGGGCCTCGATAGCCGTCACGAAACTGTTTGCGGCAAGGACTTCAAAGTGCGTCCCAACCAATTCGTCCGTCGAATCGGTCGAGATCTCCACAACATCTTCTCCACGAAGAAACATGCCTACGCTCGCAGCAATCTCCTCTCCCAGCTCCTGGGCAAACTCGGACTCAGGCCGATGCGCCCCGGGCAGCTGTATCTGCGGTCGGCCATCTTGAGCAGTTTCACCAAGCGTCCATTCCCGGAGTCGTTCAGTAAACTTGGCAATGATACCGGGCTGCGCCTGTTCCATCCATTCGACTAGATGCTCAAAGGAGCGGTCGGCACAGTGTGCATGTTTGCAATTAAAGCTCGGCACCTTGCCTGCCGGCGTGAATACAACAGTATCCGTGCCAGGGACCGACGAAGGTGGCGTGGAATGCTCCTCGCTCCACGGACAGCGGATTGCAAACATTGCCTTCTGCTTGTCCGCCTCTTTAACCGGAATACCGATGCCTTCGAGCGCGGCGGTGAGATTCAACGTGGTCAGATCCTCCGGGTAATTACCCCACCATGGCGGATCCTTGCGAGGACGGCCAGGTCCTCGCTTTTTCTCCGGAGTTTGGAAGCCGAACCAGCGGCAGAGATCGGCCCACTTCACCGCCTGAATTTCTCCGGTCACCTCCCAATGATATTGATGGCCCCACTTGTGGATCGACGGCGACAGTACGATGTTCAGGCCATTGCTGAAGAGTTCGGCTTGCACCTTGTCATTGATATCGATGGCCAGGGCTTCGCCAGCTTGGAGCACCTCTTCGGGAATATCATGACAGATGAAAAAGAGGTGTGCCCCTCCACCAGTTCGCTCGCGAGGCACGGTGGCCAGATCCGACTGACCTTCGAGCCACGCCCGAACCGATGCGCCCTTGTCGGGCTTGCTGTCGAGATCAACAACTACGAACGGCGCCCGCACCACGCAGCCGATGTTGTTCGTCGAGGCAGGACTGAAGTATTTGTCGAAAAACTCTGGTTCGATCTCTGCGGTGGTGTGACTCTTCCACCCCTTCAATAGCGGCTTCTTGCCTTTCTCGAGTTCGGTTCCCTTATCAGGCGCGTAGAGAGGCTGGACGGCCCACCCGAGTTCTTCAAAGTAGAACTTCGCCGCCCGGTGTTTGTCGTAGTCGTTAATATCCTGCGGGATGGCGAGAGAGGCGGCTACTGAGCTTGTCTCATCTCTTGGAATAGGCGGTGCCTGCGTATCTCCCGAAGCTGACGAGGCGTCCGTTTCAGATTGGTGACCGGCGTCCAAAGGGAAGCCACTGCTTGAATTTTTAGTAATGTGGTTGCTCATAATTTTATGAGCGACCGAAAAAGGCTACCTGGGCGAGCGGGCAAAAATGGAGCCAGACCTGTAAATTGGTGGAAGGCCCATCAATAATCCGAAGCCCAGCGCCCTATTCGGATCGCTGATATTGAATTTTTGACGGCTGGCTTCTCGCCGGGCATCATCGCCCTTAGCTGATTGGCCAGTGTCCGCTTGGTCCTTGCGGACCTCCACTGTGGAGACCAGGTCTCCTTTACTGATTTACTGCAGCCGGGTTGTATATCCTCTCAACCCGATGTTTGAAGGGTCGCATAATCTTCGCAACCCGATGTTTGAAGGGCCGCATAAAACTCGCGACCCGATGTGCTGGAAATTATCGCGTTTCTTTCACTGCGTCAAGCGGATGACAAAACTTTTCGGAAACGTTAGCGAATAGCCGGACCGTAATTGTGAGGAAGAACAAATTGAGACTGCTTCAACCTCTCAACCAATTTCCCTGGGACGGCAGCTCGATGCCCAGTTTTACGCAGTGCTTCTTCAGAGCCACGTCGGATACGCCGATGTCGGCTGCGGTTTTAACAAGTGACTTCTGCCAGACTAGTTTCTTGATCTGCGCCTTGGTCGGCCAATCGACTTCCGAGTGTCCGGGCAATACCACTTCGACCTCGGAGAGAGATTTTGAATCGAGAGTCCAGAACTTCTTCACCTCCTCCGGATCTTCAATGACGTCTCGGT
>Ga0222654_1001189_pt1 | contig 11409 bp, 3 predicted proteins | sample AntAcemetagen421_FD_179805 | JGI IMG/M metagenome (GOLD analysis project Ga0222654, IMG submission 179805) | Saline water microbial communities from Ace Lake, Antarctica - #421 | ecosystem: Environmental > Aquatic > Non-marine Saline and Alkaline > Saline | place: Antarctica: Ace Lake | collected... | reverse complement strand
ATCATCAATTTTTTTAATTTCATCTAATAATATTACAAATTGATCATTTGTACCATTAGTTGATGTAATATTATCACTATCCAAATCTATTTCTTTATCCAAATCTATTTCTTTGTCCAAATCTATTTCTTTATCCAAATCTATTTCTTTGTCCAAATCTATTTCTTTATCCAAATCTATTTCTTTGTCCAAATCTATTTCTTTATCCAAATCTATTTCTTTGTCCAAATCTATTTCTTTATCCAAATCTATTTCTTGTTTAGGTTGTTCTATTTCTTGTTTATTATTACTTACATTAACTCTCAATGGTTTACTTTTTTTTTTAAATAATCCAAAAAATCCTCCTTGCAGATTCATATTATTTATTTCTTTAATTTTACTTATTCTTCCATTTTCTTGTTTAAATTTATATTCTTGATTATTATCCAAATCCATAATGCTAAAAATGCCCTCTTCAAAGTCATTTGTTTCTTTAAAATTTTTTGCACACAACGGTATTACTTTATTAATATTGTTTGCATAAAAAACTTTTCCTTTGAATGGATACTTTATTTGATATCTATTTTTATGATTCATATCTCTTTATTAATAATATCTATTGAGATTTTATTAATCTGTTTATTTAATAAATATTTAAAATAGATGATACAAAAAATTGATTCTAATTTTTACTCATTATAAGTTAAATATTTATTAAATATATAAATTATATGACTATTACTAATGAAAATATTAATCAAGAGGATGAATATATTAAATTACAGTTAATTGATTGGCGAAATTATCAAAATAGAGAAGAAGATCATCCTGAATTTGAAGTGAGGTTATTTGGAATGACTGATACAAAGAAAACAATATATATAAATATGTGGGGATTTAAGCCGTTTTTCTATGTTAAAATTCCCCGACATTGGAAGCTTAAGAAAGTTAATTATTTTGTTAAAGTAGTAAAAAAAAGAGTTAAGAATGAAAAACTTAAAGATGATCTTATTGCTACTAAAATAGTCAGTGCAAAGATTTTTAGAGAATTTGATGATTATACAATGCATCAATTCATTAAATTTGAGTTTAATAATACATTTGCAATGAGAGCATTTGAATACGCATTTGCTTATAAAATTTATGATAAAGAACTTGCAAATAAAGCAATGAAATATGAAGTTTTTGAGTCAAATGCAGAACCTATGTTGAGATGCATGCATGTTCAAAATATTGATGCATGTGGATGGGTAAAAATCAAAAAAAAATACTTAAAAGAAATTACTGGTGAGAATAGAAGTTATTGCAATCTAAATTACAAAGTTAAATATAATAAAATAGAAAAAATGGAATCTGGGCATATTCAGCCTTTTAAAATTGCATCTTTTGATATAGAATGTACAAGTGAAGACACTGGATTTCCTCAACCACAGAGAAAAGGAGATAAAATTATTCAAATTGGCACAACCTTTAACTATTATGGCGAATTTAATTGTTACAGAAAGCATATTATAACACTGGGTTCATGTGATCCAATACCAAATGTAGAAGTAGTTGCATGTAAAAAAGAAAGTGAAGTTTTATTGGAATGGCTTAAATTGATTCAAGAATCTGATCCCGATATCATCACTGGTTATAACATTATTGGTTTTGATTTTAATTATATGCATGAACGATCTAAATTATTAGATAAGATAACAAATAAAAAACATCGATTGGAATGGAAATTTTCACATTTATCAAGAATTATAAATGAAATTGTTCCTTTTACTGAAAAAAAGTTATCTTCATCTGCATTAGGTGACAACTTTTTAAAATATTATGATATGGGTGGTCGTGTTGTAGCAGATCTTATGAAGGTAGTTCAAAGAGATTATAAATTACCAGATTATAAATTAGATACAGTAGCATCATGGTTTATTCGTGATAATATTATTAATGTTACTCCAGATCCTGCTACTAATTCTACTATTGTTGAAACGAAAGGTACTTTTGGATTGGATGATAAACAATATATTGCAATTCATTATAAAGAGGGTTATTTGGATTATAAATTCATGAAAGGTAAAAAGTTTGTAATTACCGATATTACCAAAAAAAGTTTCAGAATATTGGATTATGAAATATCGAAAGATAATTTTAATTCAAATGGAACTTATTTTTGGACTCAGGCAAAGGATGATGTTGGTCCAAAAGATATTTTTAGATTACAAAAAGGTTCATCAAAAGATCGGGCAAAGGTTGCAAAATACTGTATACAGGATTGTGTTCTTGTAAATAAACTTATGGCAAAGCTTCAAGTTATTACAAATGGTGTTGGTATGGCAAATGTATCAAATGTTCCAATTAGTTATTTGTTCATGCGAGGACAAGGTGTTAAAATTTTTAGTCTAATGTTAAAAGAATGTTCTGCAGAAGGTTTTATTATGCCTGTAATAAAAAGAAAAAATCGTGATTTTATTAAGAAGAGTAATAAACCAGTAAGATTATTCAGAGGTGATAAAGATATAAATGACGATGAAGTAGAAGATAATGATGATGATGATCCGGAAGGTTATGAAGGCGCTACAGTTTTTGATCCAGACAGAGGTGTTCATTATGAACCAATTCCAGTATTGGATTATTCATCACTATATCCAAGTGCGATGGTGCATCGTAATATATCACATGATTGTTTAATGACAGAGGAGAGATATCAAAAATTATATGAACATGGAAGAATAAGAGCAAATAATTTGATGTTAAAACATGATATTAAGACATTTGGTAAATTCAAAAAAATGTTTAATCAAAATAGATTTGAATTAGATAAATGTGGTCAAGAATATAGTGATATTAAGAGTTATATTAAAATTAAAGAAAAATATTACATCAATAAAGTTACTTTTCGTGGCGTTGGTGAAAAGAAAGATGAGCATACAAATTGTTATTATGTAAGAAATAGAAATGGTGAAATGGGTGTTGTACCTAATATTTTAAATAAACTTTTGAAAACAAGAAAGGAAACTAAGAATAAAATGGCTAAAGAAACAGATCCATTTTTAGCATCAATTTGGGATGGTTTACAATTAGCATATAAACTCACAGCTAATTCACTTTATGGTCAATGTGGTGCTCCAACAAGTGCTATTTATAAGAGAGAAGTTGCAGCATCAACTACTGCAACTGGTCGTGAACTGTTAATATACGCAAGAGATTTCACAGAACGTGTATTTAATAAAGTAGTTGAAATGATTGTGAGAAAGAAAAAAAGAACATATACTAAATTCATGAAACAATTATTTAATCGCGAAAATGTAGATAAAGGTATTACTCTTTTATGGGATTCATTATTTGGTGAAACATGGATTGATGAATCTAGATTAGTTGATAAAAAAGGAAAATATAATGATATTGATACATTTATTGATTGGTTTTACAAGGAAGTTCAAAAAGTTATGGGTGATTATAGATTGATACCGAAAGTGATGTATGGTGACAGTGTTACTGGTGAGACTCCTATTATTATTAAATTTCCGAATGGAAAGATAGAAGTAAAAAGAATTGATGAATTAAGTAATAACTGGAGATCATATGAAAAATTCAAGCCACATGATGAATTTGATAAAGAATCTAAAGAACAATCATTTATTGATTGTGAAGTTTGGACCAATGGTAACTGGAATAAACTCAAGCGAGTAATTAGACATAATACTAATAAAAGAATTTTTAGAGTTAAAACATTTAATTCAATAGTTGATGTCACCGAAGATCATAGTTTAATTGACCAACATATGAATAAATGTAAACCAACTGATTGTAAAGTAGGTAAAATATTACTTAAATCACTATTACCAGAAACAGATTATAAAAATATTGTAAAAGACATATATAAAATAAGTGGAGTAGAAAGTATTAATATTCCAGAAAATTGCGATACTCCTTATATAATTACAAAAACTCAAAAAAGTGCTCAACAAACAATTATAATGTTAAATAAAATCTATAAATACGAATTAAAAGAGATAAATGAAAAATATCATATAAATTTTATGAATGAGTCATATGAATCAAGTTCAATAGAATCGATTAAAGAAATAAAGTATACTGGAAATAAAATAATGGTTTATGATCTTGAAACAGAACAAGGAATATTTAATGCAGGAATTGGTGATTTAGTTGTAAAAAATACAGACAGTGTGTTTGTGAAGACACAGTTCTATCATAAATCGAAAGTTGGTCAAAAGAAGATAAAATATGAAACAGACCATAATGCATTAGAAATGGGTATTAAAATGGGTATTTTTTCGGGTATATTAATCAATATGTTAATGCCCGTTCCACATGATTTAGAATATGAAAAAACGTTTTGGCCATTTATTATTATTACAAAAAAGAGATATGTTGGTAATTTATATGAACATGATCCAAATAGTTTCAAAGAAAAAAGTATGGGTATTGTACTTAAAAGACGTGATAATGCACCAGTGGTAAAATTAGTAGTTGGAGGCATTGTTGATAAAATTTTAAATGAAAGATCTGGGCAAGCAGCAGTTAAATTTTTGCGTGAATCAATTGAGGATATTATGACTGAAAAATATAAAATTGATAAGTTTGTTATTACTAAAACTCTGAAAAGTTTTTATAAAGACAGAACAAAACTCACACATGCAGTATTAGCAGATAAGATTGAAGAAAGAGATTCTGGGAACAAACCACAATCCAATGATAGAATTCCGTATGTATTTATAGAACCAAGGTATTTAACATGTAAGATCTCTGGTGAACCAGTTAATATAGATAATTGTAAATGTAGAATATGTGGTGGTATGTTTTCTGAAAAATGGTTAGAATTTCATAATAAACCACCACATAAAACAAAAGGAGTAGATGAAAGTAAATTTGTATGTATACCGCGTTGTAAATTAACAAAAGAAACAAATATGGATAATTTAATATGGTGTAATAGATGTTTAGGATATTATCAGAAAGGTAATGCATATTTCAGACATCTTCTTGTTGCTAAAACTGAAATAGATGAATTAGGTTCTGAAATCGTAGAGGATATTAAAAATAGATATTATAAATTATCTAAAATTAATGGTTCAATTGTTGGATTAAATGATATTGGGTCAGAATTAAGAGAAGATCGTGGATCTGATAGATGGTTAGTAGGGGAATACAATCCATTTCAACTTTATTATGCTGCTTTATTTGCAGAGGAATATTATGCAGATCAGAAAATATTCTCTAAACATATGCAAGAAATAAAACAATATGTTATGGGACTTGAGAAGTATCAATATTTAGATGTAGAAACAGGTTGCAAAAATTTCATGCCAAGAAAGATTCTTCAAGGAGATCGCGCAGAAACACCAAATTATGTATCAGAAGCAGGATTGTCTGTTGATTACTTATACTATGTAACCAACCAAATTGAAAAGCCAGCATTACAATTTTTAGAACTGGTAATCAAAGAACCTGATAAATTATTTAATAATTATGAAATGATTGAGCAAAATAGGCGTCTTGGTAGATCACATGTAATGAGTTTCAAAGTTAATTCTAAAGATAATGGTATGACAATAGATAAATTCAAAAAACCTAAATTTATGATTGAAAATAAAAACAATAAGCAAACTAAAAAAACTCCACTAAATATTATTAAAAAAGTTCCGACAAAAAAGAGCAAGAAAACTGAATCTAATTTTAATAATATAATGAACAAAGATATTAAGAGTATATTTAATGATTAAATGAACAATTAAATAATTATTCAGTTAATTTAATCGAATCTTTTTTGTGAATGGGGTTCTCTGAATTCATATTGTGATTCGCTTTCAGATGTATTATATTTTACATATTCAATTTCATCAGTATTATATGATTCACTTACTTCCAAATTTGAAGTTCCTGAAAATTCACTTGATCCACCAGATAAACTTGATACAATTTCTTGGCTAGAACTGGATTGTGGTACATTATTTTGTTTATTATCATCGTCAATATCAGTACCATTTAATACTTTTTTAATAACTTTAGTTTCTTTATCATCAAAATTTATTTCTTCATTATCAGAATCATTAAAAATTTCTTCTAATATATTTTCAGAAGTAAATTCAGATTTAGCACCACCCAATTGATTTGTGTGAGAAGTTTCTGAGAATTCTTTTTTTTGATATTTAGAAATACCATTTGATGTATCCGATATATCATATTGATCGTTTAATTCTTCTTCATTAATTTCACCACCCGTCATCATTGTTGGTTGAGTATCTTTATTAATTATGCTATTATAAACCCTCTTAAATTGACTCGCATCGTTAAATATTATTTCTGATAATTTATTATGTAATGAATAAGAATGCACTATCTGATCATTTGAGCTTATATTAAATGAGTTAAGCTTATCTTTGGATTTATTTAATATTTCTTTTAATTTTATTTTAGCTGGATGTCCATATGCTATTTTATTATAAAAGTATGTAAGCTTATTTATATGACACGATATTAAATTTTGCAAGTGATCGTATTCACTTTTTCTTTCTTGAGGCATTAATATTCCTCGTTTTGGTGGTCCTCCTAGTGGTGGTCCTCGTCGTGGCGATCCTTGTGATAGTCCTAGTGGTGGTCCTCGTCGTGGCGATCCTTGTGATAGTCCTAGTGGTGGTCCTAGTGGTGGTCCTTGTGGTGGTCCTTGTGGTGGTCCTTGTGGTGGTCCTTGTGGTCCTCGTGATAGTCCTTGTGGTGGTGGTCCTATTGGTGGTGGTCCTCGCGATAGTCCTTGTGGTGGTCCTATTGGTGGTGGTCCTCGTGGTGGTCCATTATTATCAGTAACTGATGTAGTTGATGTAATTGATAAAGTATTTTGAAGATCAACATGTTCATTACCAATTGACGTAGTTGATAAAGTATTTTGAAGATCAACTTGTTCATTACCAATTGACGTAGTTGATAAAGTATCTTGAAGATCAACTTGTTCATTACCAATCGATGTAGTTGATAAAGTATTTTGAAGATCAACTTGTTCATTACCAATTGACGTAGTTGATAAAGTATCTTGAAGATCAACTTGTTCATTACCAATCGATGTAGTTGATAAAGTATTTTGAAGATCAACTTGTTCATTATTATTACTAGGTAATGTTGTTGGTAATTTTGAATCTTTAATGTTTCTAGACAATTCTTCTTTAATAGCATCTACATCATTAAACTCAGAAAGAGTATGTTCTGATGCTTCTGTAGCATTTAACTCAGATTGATCATTAATAAATCCTATATCCCCACCGTTTTGTATAATTTTTTGAAGAAATTTAGGATCATATAAATTATGACGTCCCGAATCTGTAAATTCAAGAGAATCTTCATCAGATTGTTTACTTCCTCCTTGTTTAATATAACCCAATAAATACGCTGCCCTAAATAATTCAGGTGTCATTTTTTCTTTTTTATCTTTTGATCCTCCAGCTTGCACTAAATGTGCTGATAGTTCGTCATTGTCCATACCGACAATATTATAAGTATGGTTATCATTGAATTTATTTTCTTGTGTTAATCCTTGAAGTTTTGTTAATACTGCCAATTCACTAACACCGTTGTTAAATTCATATGCTGCATCATTATTATCATCATTAGTTTTAGAGAAACCTAAACCCATTATGCAATATATAAATAACTAAGAAAATATTTTTAATAGTTACTATATATTTGGTAGAAAAATGTCTAAATAAACCGATAAGTTATTTTCAAAATAAACTTATAGAAAAATGATACTAAATACTGCTTATATATTTATATTAATTTTAATTGCGGTTGTATTGGCGTCACAAATGATTAAAAATGAGGTAGTGTATACTAAATCCAATATTGATGAAAATATGTATCTAGTAAGAAACCTTGAAGATAAACTGGTTGCTGCAAATATGTTATCTATATTAAAAACAAATATGTTCAAATTGGTGGATCATTTAAAAGAGAATAGGGAAGACTTTAAAGACGAAGAACAATATATTGACCAATTAGTAAAAAATATTAAATACGTTGATGTAAAAGAATCTGGTGAAGATTCTTTATATACAAGCTATAGTGTTAATAAAGGGGAAGAAATATTTTTTTGTTTGAGATCAAAGAGGGTTAAAAATAAATTCCATGATATTAATTTAATAATGTATGTTGCTTTGCACGAATTAGCTCATGTAGCAACCCCCGAAAGAGGACATACATCTTTATTCAATAAAAATTTTGAGTTTTTAGCTTCACAAGCAGTTAAAATAGGTATTTATGATAAGATTAATTTTAATGATAATCCATTAGAATATTGTGGTTTAATGATAACTGCATCAATAATTTAATTTTTTATATAAAGCAATTTATTTAAAATTATTTTATGCTAAATTATTTAACGAAAACAAAGCAATTTAGAATAAAATAATAATTTTATTCTAAATTATATTTATATGGACGATCCGATTAAGGTTATATTTAAATTTAAAAATAATAATAGGAGATCACAACACAATGTTTATGTATTTATTGGATGGGTTACTAAACCAATAATGAATATTTTAAAAAAAATGGAAAGTTTATCATTATATGATACAATTATTAAGTTAGAGAAAAAAGAAATAGAAATATTAGAAAAGGAATATGGTATAAAATGGTATATAAAGTTCTTTATTACTCATCATATTGCATTTACCGTAAGCAAATTAAATGATGGATCATTAAATTCAAATCAATTAAAAAAGAAGATGGGTAATGAGTGGTATAAAACACATATTGTTGATTATACAATGATTGATAAAACGATTCTTTACTCATATGAATCAATAATTAAACAAGAGATTGAAAGAAATATTATTAAAAAAAATACAATTATTCAAACAGATGACGATGATGAAATTGAATTTAGAGTAAAAGATAAAGTTTCAGTTGACAATCTTTATAAGAAATTTAGAAATAATAGAATGACTGGCGGTGTATTTAATCCAATAAATAATAAAACAATATATCAATATGGTGGTGAAAAATATGAAGAAGGTTTAGAAGAAGATCTTGCAGATAGTGAAGAAAATACTAATGATAATGCTGATGATAATGCCGATGAAAGTTATGATGAACAAATAATAGATGACGTTGATGATGAAATTTCTCAAGAAGAGTTAGAACAACTATATACCGATATTGATGATACTGGTGAAAGTTCAAATAAAACTGCTGAAATGATTAGAAAAGCATTCGACGATGAAAAGTTATTTAAGAAATTAGAATCAAATATGGTATCATTTGATACTTCAAAAGATAGTGAAGTTCATGATGAAGATTTAAGACATGTTTATGTTAAGAAATATATAACAACTCAATATTTATTCAAAGATGACACTATTAAAATTATTAAAAATAAAATATGTTGTTCAATAAGAAATAATAGTAAATTTGGAAAACATAAATTTATTTCACCATCAAGACAATATTTATGGTCAGAATATTATTTTGATAATAAAATTAATAAAGTAATGATTGGTCAAAGATGGCTTAAACGAAATGAATTATTGGATATTGATGTCGAACCTATTAGTAATATTCGTGTATATGAAGAATTAAGAGGTAAACTAAAGAATTTTAGAGATAATATTAAACGATTTGGAAATAAAATAAAGAGGGAAGATGATGAAAATAATATTTTATATGATTATCAAAGTTATTATACAAATAATGAAATTTACATGATTGATGTTTATAATGAACTGGGTTTGAATTACAGACCAAAAGATGATGAATTGCAAAACATAAAAGATGTATATTTTAGACTATATTTTCCCCGAATTAAGAATGATGATGTTAAACATATATTAGACTATTTAACAAATAATCCAAAAATAGAATCTACAAAAATGGAATCTGTTTATGAATCTATAAATAATGATTTAATATTAGAAAATGAGATTATGAAAAATGTCGAGATGGTTAAAAAAGTAGATAACTATCAATATTTATTTAAAGAAAATTATATTACCCAATCGGTAATTCATGTAAATTTAAATTTAAATGGTGTATATAAATTAGATCTTCATGAAATTTTTGATCAATTTGAAGTTAATAAAAATTATCCATTTGTTCAATATCAAAAAATCGATAATAAGTCAGTGAGAAAAATGAGTGATAAAGATATTAGCGATATTACTCAAACTCCTGAAGGAGTTGATGTTGTTACAAAATGGTTAGAAAATTCTCCATACGGTATAAGTTTTAAAGTTAAAATTAGAGAAAGAAATAATAATAAATATATGGCGATAAATCTTAATGAAAATGGTAGAATTGAATATAAAACTCAATGGAAAGAAGAAGATATGGCAACGATTGAAGATATTAAAAAAACATATGAATATGTAAAAGAATTAGTTACTATTATTGATAAAAATCAAACAAGAATAACTATTAATGTTCCAACTAATTATGAATTCAAGTTTGCATTTATGAATACGATTCAAAAGTTTATTTTACCAGAAGAATTTAATATTAATCATAATAATTTATCAGAATTTTCAAGATATTTTTTCCCCTATGTTGCTATGGTTATTGAACCAAGAAAGCGGCAATCAAAAATTCAAAATAATAATAATAAAGGTAAATTTGGAACATATTTGAGATATAAGAGAGTATCAAAATATGATAATAAACATAGAGTTGAACAAAGAATTTTATATTTTATGAGAAACTATGAATACACTGATAATTCTCTTGCTGATGTTATTTCTAAGCAATTTAATATTACACTTCAAAGAGCTATTGATGAAATTGATCGCGTAAGAAGAAATGTACCAAATCCAACAAGGGGAAGAAAAGTTCTAAAAAAACTAGAAAATATTCCAAAATATAAACCGCCCGGTATTGGTATCGACATTCAAGGTAAGAGTAGGGATAAATATAAAATGAGAATTTCTGGTGCTAGAAATAAAGAACAATTAGATAGAATTATATCATTTATGAATATATTAATGTTTCTTTATGTTGAAACATATCACTATAAAAAACCAGAAAGACAAGAATTAAAAGAAAAATTAAAGATGTTAAATAAAATTGCAAGACGAAGAAATAAAGTAGATGAAATTATTGATCAAGCAAAAGAAATAAAGACAATAAAACAAATGACACAATTAGATAAAAAGAGAATTGGATTTAAACCAGAAAAGGGACAAAATCAATGGACAAGATCGTGTCAAAATTCTGGGGATGATAAAAAAAGAAGACCACAACAATATACAAATTTAAATTTAGATAAATTACTTCAGAGAGGATATAAAATTAATAAAGCTACTGGTATGTATGAAAAGAAAGTTAAAGTAAATAAAAAAGAAATTACAATTAGAACAGTAAGATTAATTGATTATAATAAAGATGGAGAACTAACAGGTAATGAAGTATATTATACATGTAGTCCAAAAGAGAATG
>Ga0222654_1001186_pt1 | contig 11436 bp, 14 predicted proteins | sample AntAcemetagen421_FD_179805 | JGI IMG/M metagenome (GOLD analysis project Ga0222654, IMG submission 179805) | Saline water microbial communities from Ace Lake, Antarctica - #421 | ecosystem: Environmental > Aquatic > Non-marine Saline and Alkaline > Saline | place: Antarctica: Ace Lake... | reverse complement strand
TCTAATCGGTAGCCTTTGTTCAATGTTTAATCGTTTATACTTTAACCGTTTCGCCATTTTTAATCAATACCTTTTCAGTCGGCTTCTTATCGTAATCAAATACAAAACCCTGACGAAGGTAGTACGGTGTGGACTTCATACCGTTGGCGTATAACTTGTTTTGGCCTATTCGGTTGCTCATTATTTTAGAGTTACAAGATCATCGGTTAGCTTAGATAATAGTCCTTCGTTACATAGGTAAGTAATAACCTTTTTAAGGTCAGGGTAACTTATGTATACACCACACCTGTATAGCTCTAAATTAAGCCTATGCAATGTTTTTACTTCTATTCCAGAAGCGTATATCGTTAAAATACAATCCATTAAATAAGCAGAATCTTCTGTTAATTTAACATTGCCTTTCTTATCAAATAAAGTTTCTTCTTTTGCCTTAAAAAGCGATTTGATTATTTTCATATTTATTTAGCTAAGTCTGTTTCTATTTTATGCACAAGCTTTGAAAGCCGTTCAACTTCGACCGTTAACGAATCAATCTTAGTTTTAGTTGCATCTTCATTTTTTGGATTAATAACGGATTCATTATACAGATCATCAAGCGTGGCCGACTTACCTGAGTAGTCAATAAAGTGATCTTTTGAAAAGTTGTGATACATTCTATTTTCATAAACATAGATATTCAATCCTTCAGCGTCACCAATTTCTTGGTCTAAAGACCCAGCCCACCGACATCCTAGTTTGAATAGTCTTTTTTGAATCGCCTTTGAGTGCGATAGGCTTAGAGTCTTAAATTTTAAATCTTCCATAGCGGCATGTCTTGTTACTTACCTTTTACGAACGTCACAAAATAAGGTTGCGAAAAGTTTGGGGTTATCTCAAAATAGATCACAGTCGCCACTTTTTATTGAACTCGCAAATGGCTTTTCTGATAACGCTACTCTTAGATACTTTTCTGCGCTCGGCTATTTCTGTGAACTCTTGCTCCATTGAATTAGGAACTAAAGCCCTGACTACTCTCGTATTAACATCTTTCGATTCTTTTATGGCCATGTTTCAAGGATTGTTTACCAAATATAAGGATTTTTGTATAAAGCAAAAAAAGTGAAGGAAATCTTTATACGAGGCGTAATTACTCCGCAAGAATTTGAACAAGATTTTGAGGACTCAAGTCTGCCGACATATTCATATGATGATCTAGTCCGCGACCTTCAAGGCGTTAGCGAAGCGACTGTCTTTATTGATTCGGTCGGTGGCATGGTAGAAGAAGGAATGAAGATGTACAATCTGTTAAAGGGGTTGGATATTACAACGGTATCAATTAACGCTTCTTCGATTGCCTCTATTGTTTTCTTAGCTGGAAAAAATAGACTAGTGACAAAAGATCAAACGCCTAACATGACCATTCATAATGCATGGATCAAAGGCAAAGAGATCGAGGACATGACATTGAACGCTAATACGCTGACCGAACTCAAAGCAGACTTCGAGGCGATGGATGCGGAACTAGTAGCGATCTACAAGGAAAAGACAAGGCTTAAAGATTCAACGCTACTCGCTTTGATGTCTCAAGAAACAGACATCGGTAGTCAAGCGGTTGAACTAGGTTTCGCTCATGGGTACTACGAAAAGGAATTAAAGGCTGTCACGGCCTCGAAAAATAAATTAATAATGTTTAACTATAAATCAATCACAATGGCTACGGAAGCAGCAGAAAAAAGGTTGACAACTATTGAGGCAATGCTTAAGGGTTTGAAAAACCTTTTTACGGGCAGTGCCAAAAATATGATTGTCAAATTAAATGACGGAACTACTGAACTCTTTGTATACAGCGAAGACGGTGAGTTCGAAGGTAAGCGTGCGGTAATCGCAAGCGAAGGAATGCCAACAGAAGAGAATGCGCCAGAGGGTGAGCATACTTTAGAAGACGGTAGAGTGATCACAATTGGCGCAGACGGTGTTGTTGTATCGGTCGCTGAAGCGGTAGACGGTGAGGCTTTGGCTTCGCAAATAGTCGCTTTAGAAGAAGAAAAGAAAGCGATGGAAGATGACAAAGAAAAAATGTCAAACGAAATCAAAGCTTTAAAGGCTCAGATTGTTGAAAAGGAAAAAGACTTTGATTCTAAAGTTTCCGAAATCAACGAGCAAATGAAAGCATTGAAGACGGAAGTAATGGGAGGCGGTGACACGAAAGTGCTATTAAAGGCTGCATCTATTACAAATGAAGACTTCTCGAAAATGTCTATCGTAGAAAAAACACGCCAGCTTGCAATGCAAAAGGCTAGAAACTTAAACTCATAAAAAAAAGAAACAATGTCAAAATTTAAGAATGTAGCGATTAGTTTGCCTAGCAATACCTATGCTGGTGAATCTTACGCAGAATATATGACTCCAGCACTACTAAAGCCGAAGGGCATAGTAGACAGAGGTCTAGTAACACCTATCCAGGGATTCAAGGATAAGATCGCCTTATTAGGCGCGGACGCAGCTTTGGAGTTGAAGAACCCAAGCGCAGTATTTTCATCTCAATCAAGCGGCTTAGTAAGGAATGAGAAATCATTGCAACTAGTAAAGTATGAACTCCAATTACAGACTGATTACGATGCCTTGAGAACTACATGGGAGGCCACAGAATTAGGGGCTGGTTCGTTTGCTGATTACCTTGGAACTCCAAGATTGAGCAACTTCTATCTTAACAATATTATCGCGCCAAAATTAGGCGGCGTTAACGAGCAACTTTACTTACTAGGTAAGGCTGGCGTTAATTACGGTGGGTCAACTGCTACGGGTATTAGTGCTGATTACGCGGGCATCCTTGGCCAGTTAGAAGCTGGTTCGGACGTTAATAAATACAAGTTAAGCGCGGTGGCTTCGGCTACTCAAGCGTTAACGGCTATTGCCACAGGCACAGTTGGAACCGCTACTATCACGGTTACGGACGGTACTAAAATACAAGTTGGCAATCAGCTAACCATTACAGCCGCTAACCAAGCGCAACAAATCGGAGGCACTACTATCGTAGGTCAGACCGTAACGGTTGCTGCGGTATCGGGCGAAACTGTAACGGTTAACGAAGCTATCACAGGTGCAACGGATTCAACGGCTGGTGTTATTCAGTTCGTGAATAAGTTCAATGTGATTGATGTTTTGAACTTCATTTATAACACTATTCCTCAAGTAGTGAAGGACATGGACAACACTAGAATCTTAGTTTCCGCTCAAATTGCAGACGCTTACAGAGTTGTCAACGGTGAAGCTGGAACTGGTGCTGGTGGGTACTTTAGGGAAGATTACTTCCAGTCAAGCGGTATCCCATTCTTAGGGTTGGTTATCGAAAAGATGCCACTTTGGTTACCGAATACAGTAGCTGTATGGAATCCTTCTAACGTGTTTGTTGGTTTTGATTTGATGTCTGATGACGTTAATGTGGAAGTATTATACTTAGGTCAGACAACTGGCGATAGAGTATTCAGAGCCATCAACTCAATGAAGTCGGGGACTCAATACAAGTATGGTGCTGAAATTCTTTACATCAGGCCAAAGGCTTAATTAAATAGGGAGGCTAAAAACCTCCTGTTTTTAACTTTAAAATATAAATAGATATGTGTAACGCATTAACAGTAAGCCTCGCACCAGCATGTTCAGCACTCCAAAAATCGGGTGGGTTGGATTTACGGGTGTGGATCGCTTTACTCGCAGACATAACATCAAAAACGGATGGTACAGGGAATAGTATCACGGCAGTAACTTTCGCGGCATCTAAAGGCTTTATTACAGCGAGGGGGAAAAGGTATAAGAACAACAGCGTAATGGCTTTGGCAGTAGGTGAAAATAAGAACCTACGAACTCAAGCCATCAACTTGGTTCTCTATTACGACACAGCGGCAGAACTAGCAGCGATTGAAACATTGCTAGACGCGGAAGGCGTTTGTGTTTTTGTCGAAACTAATAGCGGTCAGATTGAAGCGTGGGGCATGAACTTAGGCTTGAACTATGACAACTTCGGACTAAAGGCATCTGCATTAGATGGCGGGTCGGGAACGGCTTTACTTGATCCGAACGTGTTTACTTTGGGTCTAACAGGCGACATGGAGAACTTGCAGCTAATATTCAACGATGCCGCAACTACTCCAACGACTTTAACGGCCGACATAGCTTATCTAGACAACTTGGTTATTTAAGTAATCTTCATTCATTCATATGTTAAAGCACTCTTAGAAATAGGAGTGCTTTTTTTATGGCCATGTTCTAACGCTTTTACACGACTATTAACTAATTTAGTCGAAAATACAAAGCGATGAAATATAAAGCTATTCAACAATTTTCGATTCATATTCCCATTGATAACAGAACGATCACAGATACAGGCTTTACAGATGAAGACGTAGAGATATTATTTAAGCGTTGGCCAAATAAGTTTAATCATAATTTCGCATTAATCGGAGAGGTGGAGGAAGTGATAGAAGCCGAAGCCGATTCTTTCCCACAAGACGCGCCAAACAAAGACTGGACTGTTAAGCAGCTTAGAGACTACGCATCGATGAACGGCATTAAGCTAGGTCGTGCAAAGTCTGAGGACGCGATTCTGAATGCCATAAACAGGGCTTTAGATGGCGAGTAAACGAAACGCATTTAGAAACCAACCAATCGAAGCCGAAAAGCAAAAGCCCAACTTCGCTAAAAAAGGCGCGTTCGGTTTGGTTAGTGAAGCGGTTGCAAGGGTGTATAAAAACGCTATTGCGTATATCGAAAAGTCGCAAAACGGTTGGTACTATTATGGTGAACGCGATGACTTGCCCAATCAGATCATCGAGCATATCAACAATAGCGGGACGGCTACTATTGCCATAAATAAGCTAAAACAGTTTATTGAAGCTGACGGGTTCGCAGACGAAGCCACGGGTAATGCGATGGCCAATAAAGATCAAACCTGGAATGAAGTGCTTTCTGAAATCGTAGAAAATCAATGTAAGCTTAACGGCTTTGCTTTAAAGGAGTTCTTTAACTACGAAAACAAGATTGTAGAAACTAAAGTAGTTCCTATTCCTTGGATTCGTAAGCGTAACGATAACTTTAGAGTCAATCGATTAATGGGTGAAATGTCTAAAATGGAAAACCACACCATAACATACCGTGCTTATAATGGTGACTTAGATAAATATCAGAGGCGCGAAATCATTAAGCAAGAGCAAAAGGAACACAGCCAACAACTAGGTGAAATATTTTACTGCTTTCGCACAAAGTTAGGCCGTAACTACGATCTATATCCAGTGCCTGATTTCTACGCTGGCATTGAAGATATTATAAGCGACGGGGCTATTTCACAACTAGAAGCATCAAACATATTGCAAGGGTGGCGCGCTCAGGTTGTAGTAGCCACTGGTGTCATTGACGACCAAAACGAAGACGATGACGGAAAGACACCTAAAGATTACTTCGATGAAAACTTAGAACAGTTCTGCGGTGCGGATGCGGCAAGGGTCTTGCATCTTCAAGCAAGCACGCCCGAAGAAATGGCCAAGGTTACGGTGCTGGATAACAAAGAGATAATCGATATGACTGAGAAGTCTACGATTCGAGTAGGTGAAAAGGTGTGCAGGCTTGCGGGTGTTCCTCCTATTTTGTGCGGCTTTAAAACGGCTGGCACGTTAGGGAATGTTCAAGAACTCAAAAACACAATGGATTTATTTTACATATCTATTATAAATATTCAGAACTATATTACGTACAAGCTTAACTCATTAAAACCAAACCTACTTAATGGCGAAAATTTAGACTTTACGATATCTAAATTAAACCCATTCAGCTTACTACCCGATTCTATTCTAAGCAGATTAACAGACCAAGAGGTTCGGCTATTGTTTGAAATTCCAAAAGTGCAAACCGAAATTGATGAACTAGGCCAGCCGATTACCGCTATTGACACGGAAGCCGATACTACAAATTCCGTTCTGAGAGACTTAACAGGCCGACAAATTCAAGGATTTCAAAGGATAATTCGAAAGTTTAATCAAGATCAATTTACTTATGAACAAGCAGCCGTTTTACTAAAAAGCAGCTACGGTTTTACAGATGAGGAAGTAGATATATTTCTTGTAACTAAAGAAGAAGAGGAGGAAGAAGATGCAATTAACTAAAGCAAACTTAGCTGTTTATTCTCAGTTCACGACCAATATAACGGATCGAATGATAGACCCGCACATCTTGAATGCACGAAAGTATGACGTACAGCCGTACCTAACAGCCGATATGGTGACGGCTATCTTAGCATTGGCAGATGATGCAGATAACGAACTAGCTACATTTTATAACGACTACGTTAAAGAGGTATGGGCGTTAGCTACTTATATCCGATTTATGGTAGAGCACGGTATTAATGTAACTCAGTTTGGAGTTACAAAGCCAACTGATCCGCGTGGCACCTATACGCAAGTGGGTGAAGTTGAGAGGGCTAATATTCTAAGAATGAAACGCGCTGACATGGCCGTTGCTGTTAGCGAAATGACCGACCGATTGAAGAAGGTTCTGTTTACTTTCGATTCTGTTATTTATGTTGAAAGCAAAACGATTAACAGCCGCGTTAATATTATTAGCCCAATCAAGAGAAAAAATAAAAGACCGTTCGGATTCAGAAACGGACGTTACGACTATGACGTTTTAAATTAAAAAAATGGCAACAGCAGCAGAATTAAAAGCGACATCGAACGCGCAACTAGCTAGTAATGGTCAAATCCCAGCGGTTAAGCATAGAACGGTTAACGATGCGATTATAGATGAAATGTTTTTATCGCAGTCTCGCGGTAATGTTTTGTCAGGTGTTCAAGCTGCGGCCGCTTTGGCTGCGGGTGACGAAGTAATCGTTATAAGAGGCGGTGCGGCTTATAGGCTTGAAGCTGACGAATTTGGTTTTATTGAAAATCTTGTTGATTTAGCGGACGTTAATATTTCAAGCCCAGCCAACAATCAAGCGATAGTATACGATTCGGCAACGTCTCGATTTATTGCTAAGACACTGGCGTTAACTCAGACTAGTCAGATCGATCTTGGTACAAACGCCACAGCATGGAACGCATTAGGCTTCGAATCTTCAAGGGCTCAAGGTATCTATACAGCTAGTAATACCTTGACTTTATCAAACGTCAACAACTTATACAGCTTCACTTTACAAATTACAAACACGGGTGAGACGGTATTAACGATCGCGGGTATAACAGTTGATTTCAAGGATTCGGTATTACCAACGGGTGTGACATTTGCCTCGAACGCTTTGACTTTTCCAGATGATTCAGCAGTAGTCTATAATATTATAGGTGTATCATTTGACGGCACGACCTTCGATTGTAAAATGGAACTAGACGGATCAAGTAATCCGCTGTCTATTATTGGAGGGGGAACGGGTGCTGTTAATGCTAGTGGAGCGAGAGCTAATTTAGGAATCAACTTAAATGACTATCAGTTAATTTCGGAAAAGGGAGCAAACAACGGATATGGCAGCCTTGATTCTGGCGGTAAAGTGCCGTTAACTCAGCTTCCGTCAACGCTACTACAATATCAAGGGGTGTGGAATGCCTCAACAAACACACCAACACTTATCAATCCAGACACTAGCAAGGTGTCTTATGTTTATAACGTCAGTGTTGCAGCGACTAGATTCGGTATTGTTTGGAGCTTGGGTGACTGGCTTATTTATAACGTCAATGGAGATGTAGAAAAAAGTGACAATTCGGATGATGTAGTTAGCGTAAATAGTCAAACTGGGGCTGTCGTTTTAAATACCTCTAACATAAGCGAGGTAACGAATTTATACTACACAGAAGCGAGGGTTTCAGCAAATACAGATGTAGCAGCAAATACCGCTAAAACAGGAATTAGCTCAGAACAAGCAACGATTTTATCAAACACAAGCGGAACTAATACTGGCGATCAAACTTTACCCACTGACTTTGTGAGCGCATCTAGTGGAGGAGCTTTCGGTGGATCTATATCTGCCACAAATTTATCGGGAACTAATACGGGTGACCAAACTTTACCCACCGACTTTGTTAGCGCAGCCAATGGAGGTACTTTTAATGACATTGTGATTTTCAAAAACGCAACCATTTTTGCAAATTCTGGCCTTGGTTATGACTATCGTTTTCAGACAATAGGAAATAATTTTTCTTTAAAAGAGATAGCCACTGAAATACTGAAATACACTCAAGTAGGTTCTGCTGGTGGCGGTTATTTTGATTTTAAGACAGGAGTTAAATTTTCTACATTAGCTGGTGGCGGAGATAGAATGGCTATAACTGATAATGATGGACTAATAAGCGCACAAGCTATTCCTACTGACTTTGTGAGCGCATCTAGTGGAGGAGCTTTCGGTGGATCTATATCTGCCACAAATTTATCAGGAACTAATACTGGCGACCAAACTTTACCAACTGACTTCGTTAGCAAAGCGAGTGGTGGTGTTTTTGATGGAAATATTTATATAAGATCAGCAGATAGCAGCTATTTAATTATAGACGCTGGGGGCAGCGATGCTGACAGTGATGCTGGTATTATTTTAAGAAAATCCACATTAGACCCAAGTTGGTTTATAGGCCAAGGCTCAGACACCTCAGATTTTAGAATTTACAATTATACCACATCAGCTGATGCCTTGACGATTGACAGAACTAATAGCCGTGTCACCGCTAACGCAGGGTTAACTGTGACAGGGGGAGAAATATCTGCGGATGGCCTTTCTTCGACTTACGGAGATTTTAGCTCTTGGGTAGAAATATCAGGCTCACTGACAAAGGGTAGTGGGACGTTCCTTATTCAGCACCCACTAAAAAGCAAAGAAAAGACACATCGATTAGCGCATTCATTTGTTGAAGCACCAAGAGGGGACAATATTTATAGAGGTGTTTTAACGCTTGAAAACGGCTTTGGAAGTATTAACCTAGACGAACATTCACGTATGACCGAGGGCACGTTCACGGCTCTTAACAAGAACATACAATGCTTCACTACAAATGAAAGCGGATGGACTTTAGTTAAAGGCAACGTAAAGGGTAACATCTTGACAATCGAATCAAAAGAAGTTTGTAACGATACTATTTCGTGGCTAGTCATTGGCGAACGTCATGACCAAACATTTAAGGATTCAAGCATAACCGATGGCGAGGGTAATTTAATTGTTGAACCGTTAATCAAAAAGGTATGAACGGGGCAATCTTAGGGTATTACCAACAAATGCCAGTAGCATTTACGCCAACTTTTTATCAGAAGTTTCCCGCGTTGACTATTGGCATTTCAACTTATAAGCTTAACAATGTTCCGTTTGCTTTAGAGGCTTTTAAGGTTAGCACATTAATCAAAGAGGACATTAAGTTCTTCAATGATAGATTTATTAGCAAGGATCAGATCATTGCGCTCAATGCGCTGCCAAATGGGAACGGAACCATAACGGCTTCAAGGGTATTTAATCAAGCCAATATTGCAACTGAATACACGGCTGCTAGTATATTTGCTTATCAAACTTCTGAGGTCGTAGTTGACGAAAAAAACAATCCAACATTTAAATTTGTTGGAAGCAATATGATTATACCAGCACTTCCCGAAATCAGAGGGGCGTTCTCGTTTTTCTTTGTTGGGGACATTCGAGTTCTGACTCAATCTTATTTAATATGGAGCGAAGAATACAGGGACGGAATAGGGAATGGATTTTCTATATTTGATAACAACGGAAACATTCAGTTCATAGAATGGAATGGAACGGGTTATGTTAATCAAACAACTTATTCAACGGCTCGGGAATTTTCAGTTACAGAATTTTCAAGAGATGCGGACGGTAAATATAGAATGCGAGTTAATGGCACAACAGTATCTACAAGTTCAACGACTAGTACTTTGACATTCCCAATTCAATCTTTGCGGATCGGTAATTCTGCGGGGGGTGGAGGTCAAACAGCTTTGACTGCAGACTTGGGCGCAATACTATTGTTCAACTCCGATATTGCAAACGAAAGAACTGCCATGACAAATGACTTGATAAGGTACTTTGATGTTTAGTTTGTCAAAGCCATGTAGGCCAGTAAAGCCGCAAAGGCTAATGTTGAAGATATTAATGTAAATTTAAACATGAGGTCTTTTTGTCGATTGTTCATAATTGGTTATTTTTAGTTTGATTGAATTAACGAATACAAATACGATAAGATTGAAATTGTTTACGAACGGTAAATTTAATACTTAAATGGTAATATTATGATAGATCACTTAAATAGAATGCCTGACCCAGAAGACCCACCAAAGCCGCCAATAGGAGGAGGATGCGGACAGATGCCTCCAAAACCACCAGTACCACCTACGCAAGATTAAGGCTATAAATAAGAAGCTAATGACAAATTTAAAGCAACTCGCAAAGGCAATGCCGTTTGCTTGTTTGTTAATTAACTGTTTAACATTGGCTCTTTATAACACAAAGTGGTATGATCAAAACCTTTATTATCTGCTTAGTCAGATCACAGGGCATAGCTTACTATTATTAATAGGATATGCTTTCTTTGCTCACTATCATAGGCTTTGTTATTATACTCTAATCAGTATTTACGGCTTGATTTCTTTGAATATCCTAAACATATGTTACTATCTATTTGGGGGCTTTCCCTTGTACTTTTATTATTCTGCCGCTATTATGCTTATAAGTTTATCCCTTTCGGTTATATTTATAATCAAAAGAAAATGAGTAATACAAGCGTAGAGTTACAAGCGGTTCATTATATGGGCTATCCAGCAATTTTTTTGTTGTCACCGTTGTTTCTTTACTTCGGGATCGACCAAGAAATATTTGTAATATTGTGCAGTTTGATGATTGTCGATAGTTTTTTGGGCGGGGTTAAGTCGCATCGGCTTCATAAAGTACTTCCAAACAAGTTTCAAAAGTGGGAGTGGCAAAAGTTTTGGTGGGGGTTATCTATAAAAATAATGATCGCCGCGCTTCCGTTTCTATTGGCCGTCTTAGCTATTACGTTTCAATATGATGGTAAATGGTTTATCGATGCTTGTTTAAAAATTATGATAGTATCCGAAGTCTATTCAGTACTGGGGAATATGTACGCAATCAAGAACCGAACTGACGTTAAGAAGATAGACGCGTTTTCAATGCTACTGCATACGATCCGCGAAACGATTTACTCATGGATAATAACATCACTAAAGAAGATAGAGAAATCAAAAGACTGCGACTTTAAAGACAGAGAATGAACATACCATTTACGTTTATGGAACTTTGCATTACTGACGAACCAATCAGTCAAGAGATCGCAAACAAGCTACTACACTTTCATATCTTACCGATGTCAAAGGTAAGGCATGAACTAGGCTCGTGGATCACCGCAAGCCAAAACAGCGGCTACCGTCCTAAAGCCTACGAACTAATGAAGGGTCGCAGCGGAAACAGCCAACACACGTTTG
>Ga0222654_1001184_pt1 | contig 11448 bp, 10 predicted proteins | sample AntAcemetagen421_FD_179805 | JGI IMG/M metagenome (GOLD analysis project Ga0222654, IMG submission 179805) | Saline water microbial communities from Ace Lake, Antarctica - #421 | ecosystem: Environmental > Aquatic > Non-marine Saline and Alkaline > Saline | place: Antarctica: Ace Lake... | reverse complement strand
CGCTTTATAGGCGGTCGCGAACTTCTTGGTGATTTCTGTTCGTGCATTCATTGAGAGTCCCTTTTCCATAGGCAGAGAGTGTCATGGGTATGCGGGCATTTCTAAATGAGGCACCGGGAGCACTACGCGGGCAAAATAGGTGAGGCACGTCGGGCTCTTTCCGGCCAGCGACGCGGTGGCAGCTGGGGCCAGCTCGTACCTTCTGGTGTCGTGGTGGGGCTTGCCGGGAATGCTTCTGGTGATTGCAGCAACCGGGATGCTCCGAGGCCTTCAGGACACACAAACACCGCTCTCCATTGCTCTCGCTGGATTTGGCGCAAACGCCGTGCTGAACGCTGTGCTGATTTATGGATTTGACCTGGGGTTGGTGGGATCTGCCTGGGGAACAGTCACCGCTCAGTGGGCGATGGCTGCGGTATTTCTTGTGTTGGTGGGGAAAAAGGCTTCCGCTACTCAGGTATCTCTCCGACCTGGGCTTACCGGGCTGACCCAGGCCGCCAAGTCCGGTAGTTGGTTGCTTCTACGAACCCTCAGCCTTCGCATCGCACTGGTAGCGACCGTGGTGGTGGCCACCACCCTGGGCACCGCAGAGTTGGCGGCCTGGCACATCGTCTTCACTCTTTTTTCGCTGTTGGCGCTCGCCTTGGACGCTCTTGCCATCGCTGGCCAAGCACTCATTGGGTATGACTTGGGGGCTGGCAATCGCGCTGCGGTTCGCGCGACGACACAGCGGTTAATTCGCTGGGGCTTTTTTTCTGGCGGCGTTCTTGCCGCCATGACGGGGTTTCTCTCTCCGCTCATTCCCCTGGTGATGACCTCGGAGACCAGCATCCGTGAGGCGTTGTGGCCGGTACTGGTGTTGCTCGGGCTCACGCTCCCGCTCTCGGCTTTCGTCTTCGTCCTTGACGGGGTGTTGATTGGGGCTGGCGATGGCCGATACCTCGCCCTCACCGGGGTGCTGAACCTTGCGATGTTTGCCCCGTTCTTGTGGCTTGCCAGCTTGGTATCGCCCCTGGGGGAAGGGATAAACCTGCTGGGCCTGGTGATGCTGGAAGTCGCATTTGGTATCGGATACATTGGGGCCAGGGCTCTCACCTTGGGTCTTCGCTATCGGGGAGAGGCCTGGTTAATCATTGGTGAAAAGCGCTAAAGCCCTCTCGACCCAATCCTGGCGTAACGCCCTTTTTGTCGTCTTCCTGATCAACGGTCTAGGTTTTTCCACCTGGCTCGCCAGGGTTCCAGCCATCCGTGATGGCTTGGGGCTCAGCACCGCAGAGGTTGCCGCTCTCCTCTTCACCGGCGCCCTGGGCGCCGTGAGCGGTCTTGCTTTTTCCAGCCACATCATCGCCTGGGTCGGACAGCGCAACACCATCGTGTTCTTTGGGCTTCTCGGTCTCGCAGGTCTTGTGGGCATCGGCTGGGGCAGCACTGCTTTCTCCAGCTATACCGTGACCCTGGTGGCCATCATCGCTGCGGGAGCGGGCAACGGTATTGCTGATGTCGCAATGAATGTGGAAGGGGCGTCAGTCGAGCGTGCCCTGTCCCGCAATGTCATGCCCTGGTTTCATGCGTTTTGGTCACTCGGCACCGTGACCGGCGCTGGCCTGGCAGCCCTAGCGAGCTTTGTGGGAATTGGGCTTGCCGCTCACGCCTCTGCCATCGGGCTTATATTGACAGCCCTCCTTCTGCTCGTGTCCCGTTTCCTCAGCGACGACAGCGAATCCGGTGTGGCGGAAGAAAATTCCCAGACCACGCTCCGCGAACGTTTAGCGGTGTGGAAAGAGCCCCGGACCATTGCTATCGGCCTGATCGCCCTGGGAATGGCGTTTGCTGAGGGGTCTGCCAACGATTGGCTGGCACTGGCGATGGTCGATGGCAGGGACGTCAGTAACGCCACGGGCGCTCTGTGGTTTGGCCTGTTCACCGCTGGCATGATGACCGGCCGTATCGGTGGCGTGTGGGTGTTGGACCGCTTTGGACGGGTCCCCGTATTACAAGGATCCGCTGTATTGGCCGTGGGAGGGCTTGCGATGGTGATTCTTATTCCCCAACTGGGTCTCAGCGCCGTGGGAACGATTTTATGGGGGATCGGCAGCTCGTTGGGCTTTCCGGTAGCGATGTCTGCCGCTGCAGATAATCCCCGGGGCAGCGCCGCACGTGTCAGCGCCGTGGCAACGCTCGCCTATGGAGCCTTCTTGATTGGTCCTCCGCTGATCGGGGGAATTGGCTCGCAAGTTGGTCTTTTGGTAGCGCTCTGGGCCGTGGTTGCCATGGTGGTTGTGTCCCTCCTGGCATCGCCCGCTGCCAAACCCCGCACAACGACCTCTGTCTAGACTGGGTTGCTGTGCGGCTTGTTATTGCAACCTGCTCCGTTGATTACGCCGGCAGGTTGAGCGCCCATCTCCCCCTTGCCACCCGAGTGATCATGCTCAAAAGTGATGGCAGTGTCCTCATCCACTCGGATGGCGGAAGCTATAAACCTCTCAACTGGATGGCCCCGCCGTGTTCCCTCGAAACCCTCGCGCCAGAGGAAGCTCAAAGAGAAGCGGGGGTGGTGGAGACGTGGAGGGTCATCCACCACAAAACGTCGGACATCCTGCTGGTCAACATTCACGAAATCCACGAAGACACTTCGAGAGAACTCGGTATTGACCCAGGGCTCATCAAAGACGGAGTTGAATCGGATTTACAGAAACTCTTGGCCGAACAAATCGACATCATCGGCGAGGGCGTCGCTCTTGTGAGGCGGGAGTACATGACCGCGATTGGGCCCGTCGATATCCTGGCCACAGATTCCCAGGGTCGATCCATCGCCATAGAAATCAAGCGGCGAGGTGATATCGACGGGGTGGAGCAATTGACCAGGTATTTGGAACTGCTCAACCGCGACCCCCTCCTCGCCCCGGTCCGAGGCGTATACGCTGCCCAGGAAATTAAGCCCCAAGCTCGGACGCTTGCCGAAGATCGGGGCATCGAATGTCTGGTGCTGGACTATGACCGCATGCGCGGTCTTGACGACGCGTCGGAGAGGTTGTTTTAGGGCTCGTCCCCTAGGATTTTGGGGTGTTGACCTACCCCACCATCCTTTTAGATCTTGATGGAACCATGGTCGACTCAGCACCCGGCGTGGTGTCAACCATTGCCCAAACGCTTCGCGAGCTGGGCGAGCCTGTGCCAGATATGAAAGAGCTCCTGCGGTGGGTCGGTCCACCGCTACCGGAATCTTTTGAAAAGCGTGCGGGCTTTAGCCCCGAGCGCACCAGTGAGGCGATTCAGGTCTTCCGTTCGCACTACATCGACTACGGCGTTTTTGATTCCCGAGTCTTCGATGGAATGGGCGAGTTTCTTAGCAACGCCAAAAAAGCTGGTGCTCACTTAGCGGTGGCCACATCCAAGCCCACCACCTCGGCAACCATCATGTTGGAGCACTTCACACTCTCGCGCCATTTCGATGTCATTTGCTGCGCAGCTGATGACGAAACACGCGGCGCAAAGCACGAGGTCATCGAAGATGCCCTTCAAGGGCTTCAGGACAAAGGGCTTCCCACGGACAACGTCATTATGGTCGGAGATCGAATCCACGACGTTGAGGGGGCCAGAGTCCACGGCATCGACACCATCATGGTGCGATGGGGTTATGGTGGGCCCGCTGAATGGGAACAGGCCCATCGCGTGGTGGATACCCCACGGCAGCTTCACGAGCTCCTCGGTGTTCCCGGGTCACACCGATGAGCCAAGACCCACCCACCAGAGAAATTCCTCTGCCTTTGACAGGGTCAATACCGCTTCCCGTTGACACCCCCGGCAACTCCGCCACAAAGCCTCCGTCTCGCCTGTGGTGGATTCTGATGGTGTCAGCCGGCGGAATTTTCACCGCCATGACGTTCCCTGGCCAGACTGCGGGGCTCTCCCCCTTCACCGACCCTTTGCTGGAAAACTTGGCCATCGATCGCACCGCGATATCGCTGAGCTACCTCATCGCCACCCTCGCTGGTGCGGCCACAATGCCCGTTCTTGGCCGATTGATGGACAAATATGGCACAAAGCGGGCCATTTTGTGGATTGGGATTGTGCTGAGCCTGGTTCTCCTGGGAGCAAGTTTTATTACCGAGATTCTTGGGCTGACTGTCTCCTACGTAGGCTTGCGCATGACCGGTCAGGGGGCCCTATCCCTTGCTGCCACAACCCTGATTGCCCGGACGGTTACCCACCGGCCAGGCCTCGCCCTCGGAATCGTAGGCGCGATCGGGTCCGCCGGCGTTTCTCTAGCCCCCGTTGCCGTCGAACGTGTCATCGCATGGAGTGACGTCGCCACCGCATGGCGCCTGGAATCAGCACTGGTCGCCCTCGTGGTGATTCCGATTGCTTTAGCGTTGCCGAAAGACCGGCCCCGCCTCACAACAGACACCGGGACCCACATTGTGATTGTCCCGGAGTCGGGTCACACCGTCGCCCAAGCCCTTCGAACCGGAATGTTCTGGGTTATTGCTGCGGCAGGTTTCACCGTCGGAATGATGGCAACGGGTTTGTCCTTCCACCTCATTTCGATTCTGGGCGAACAAGGTCTGACTCCGCTGGAAGCTGCCTCCAACTTCATTCCCCAAACCGTGACGGCGCTGCTTGCCACCCTCGGCTTGGGGGCAGTCGTGGACCGCATTGACCCTCGGTGGGGAGTTGCCGCCTCCATGGTCACCATGGCTGGTTCCCTGATCCTTGTTCCCTTCGTTTCCCCCGGTATCAGCGCCATCATTTTCGGCTTGGCCCTGGGTGCTGCAATGGGTGCGCTTCGCGGTGTTGAAGCAGCGGCGTTCGTCCGGTACTACGGCAGGGGTCACATTGGCAGCATCCGAGGAATCGCCACCTCGATCACGCTTGCCTCCACGGCCTTAGGTCCGTTGTATTTTGCGGTGGGCCACAACCTCACCGGCTCCTACGCTCTCGCTAGTTTTCTGGGGGCCTTGTTGCCTGCACTCGTTGCGCTGTCCGCCATATTTATCAAACCCCCGGTCTCACTGGCGTCATGAATGTCGATTCCATCGACCTCGATGGTCTCCCACTAAGGTTCAATCCACCCGATGGGTGGCGAACTCCCCACCCTCGCTGGGTTGAACTTCACCAAGGGATAACTCCCCCCAAAAACTGGGAACCCTACCCCGGCGCCCCACCCATTCCTGCATTCTGGCCGTGGTGGGAAGAAAATGGCACCGCGTGGTTTACGTTTTTTCGCAACCGCGCTCCTGCCCCCACCCGGGCCATGGGACATTGGTTTTCCCTCGCAGCCCTGGGGCTTTTTAGCATGATCGTATCCCCCTTCGCCTTTTCGGGCTTGTTCGTCGCTGCTGGTGGGGTGGTGGGGGTGACGTTGCTTATCGTGGGAATGAGCGGGGTAATTCGCACGTATCGACGAGGGAGTGAACCTGCGGAAAAACCGCTGGTGGTGATCACAGGGTGGGCCAGACAGCGCAAAGAAGTCTTTTTTGCCCGCGAATTTCAGCGAAGAATCCACATCCAACCTGGCCTTGACCGCGAAGAAATGGAGAGGTCTTTCACTGCCTCTTGGTGGGGCGAAAGCGACGAAGCCGCAGGGAATTAGTAACCACAAAGACCGAGGACAACGCCATCGCCAATCCCGCGAGCAAGGGATTCAGTAAGCCCGCCATAGCCAGAGGAATCGCCGCAACGTTATAGGCAAAAGCCCAGAACAGGTTTGCCTGGATGGTGCGGAGGGTGCGCCTGGAGAGCCGAATCCCATCGGACACCGCGAGGATGTCGCCCTGGACAATGGTGATGTCACCTGCCGTCATTGCGGCATCGCTGCCGCTGCCCATTGCAATTCCGACGTCGGCGGTGGCGAGCCCTGGTGCGTCATTGATGCCATCTCCCACCATCGCAACCGTGTGGCCTTGCGATTGAAGTTCGGTGATGAGGGTGGCTTTACCCTCGGGTGTCATCGCGCTGAAGACTCGGTCAATCCCGACTGCTGCGGCAACGTGCTGAGCGACCACATCGTGATCGCCACTTGCCAGAATGGGGGTGAGCCCCAGGGCGATGAGCTCGGCAACAGCGCGAGCACTGGTGGCACGAAGGGTGTCAGAGAGAGCAATGGCTCCCACCGCAGAATCGCCTCGCGTGATGACGACCACCGTGGAACCGGCCAGGCGTTGCTGATCCACAGCAACAGACAGCGTGCCATCAATACCAATGTCACGTTCACGCACCCACTCGGGGGTTCCCGCAGACACCGACACCCCAGCTTGTTGCCCTTCCACACCTAATCCAATGCGCGCAACAAAATTGGTGATCACGGTTTCGGTTGACTCGCGCTCGATCGCGTGGGCGACGATTGCCCGACCAATGGGATGCTCTGATCCTCGCTCGAGCGACAGGGCGAGGTCGAGAACGTCGCTTTCGCTTACCCCTTCAGCGGCGATCACCGCGCTAACCTGCATGGCCCCCGTCGTCAGTGTTCCGGTCTTGTCCACAACAATCGTGTCCAGCAAACGGCTTTTCTCAATGACTTCAGGGCCACGAATAAGAAGTCCCAGCTGAGCGCCCCTGCCTGTTCCGACAAGAAGAGCGGTGGGAGTGGCTAAGCCCAAAGCACAAGGGCACGCAATGATGACGGTGGCCACCGCAGCCTGGAAGGCAAAGTCTGCTGAAGCCCCCGCGAGAAGCCACCCTGCAAGCGTGAGAAGCGACAAGACGATAACAATCGGCACAAAGACAGCAGAAACGCGGTCTGCGAGCCGTTGGCTGGCCGACTTACCCTGTTGCGCAGCCTCGACCAACAAGGCCATTCGCGCCAATTCGGTTTCAGCCCCGACCCTGGTGGCCTCTATCCGTACAAAACCGGTCACATTGATGGTTCCACCCCAGACCGTGTCCCCGACCACAACATCGCGCGGCACGGATTCACCGGTCATCATCGAGGTGTCAATGGCCGCCGATCCTTCGAGCACTGTGCCATCGGTGGGAATGCGCTCACCCGGTCGGACCACCAAGTGGTCCGAAACCCTCACTAAGTCGATGGGAACAACTTTTTCCACCCCATCACGAAGAACAGTGGCTTCCACAGCACCCGACTCTAAAAGTGCTCTGAGGGCTGCTCCCGCGTCGCGCTTTGCGCGGTTTTCAAGATATCGCCCCATCAACATGAAGGTCGTAAGGGCAGCTGCGACCTCCAGATATATCTCGGCACCGGCTTGGTCGTGGGCGCCAATCAGGGTCAGGGTCATCGTCATGCCCAACTCACCGGCTCCGCCGAAGAACAGCGCATACAGCGACCACCCGGTCGCGGCCGTGATGCCCAGTGAAATAAGTGTGTCCATGGTGACAACACCGCGCCGGAGATTAAGGGCAGCCGCCTTATGGAACGGCCACGCCCCCCAGGTCGCAATCGGCAGAGCCAGGACGGTGACGACCCACTGCCACCCAATAAATTGCAGCGCGGGAATCATCGATACAACCATGAGCGGAACACTCACGGCAGCGGAAACCACGAGTCGCGTGACCAGCGGCGAGCGCGCTTCTGCGTTCCTCGGCCGATCGCCGTGCTCGCTAGCTTCGTACCCAGTGGACTGAACAACCTGAATGAGGGCCTCGAGAGAAGAAGAATCACTCATGATGGTGGCGCGCTCTGTTGCATAGTTAACGCTTGCCTCAGCGCCCTCGACTTTGTTGAGCGCCTTCTCAATTCGCATGGCGCAGGAAGCGCAGGTCATTCCCTCGATATCAAGCTGGATGACGTTGCTCACAGCCCAGCAATCTCCCCCACGGTGTCATACCCGGCATCGCCAACAGCCTGGCGCAAACGATCGGCACCAATCTCCGCAGTCGCGTCGACGGTGAGGGTGGAAGTCCCACTTTTATCAAGGGCGATGGCGACATCGGTTACTTCAGCAAGCGCAGTCATTTCTTTGGTGACAGCTTGCACGCAGTGATCGCAGGTCATTCCCACTACTTCGAGAGTGTATTTGGGCATGGTTACTCCTCATCGGTCTACCCCCACGCTAGCGAAAGTCTCCCTAGACTTCCCCCCAAGCTCAGAATTTCTTGCAACGATAGGGCTATGACAAAGATCACTGTTTCCTCCGCTGCCCCGGCCCTGGCTTTTGCAGAGCATCTTGAGCGGTGGAAGGGGCTTATTCACCCCGGTGCTAGCCAGCAAAGCCACTTCCAGCCACGCGACGGTTCTCTGATCGCGCAATTGCCCTCCTGTACTACCCAAGATGTTGAAGAGGCCTTTTCCCTCGCGAAAAGTGCCCAAACACTCTGGGCACAACGTCCCCTTCGGGAGCGGGCAGCAATTGTGCGAAGATTCCACGACCTTGTTCTGGATCACCACAGCGTGCTTCTGGATGTCGTGCAAACAGAGACCGGTAAATCTCGCGCCAGCGCTTTTGACGAGGCGGCTGACATTGCTTTGACCTCCCGCTACTACGCCAACAGCGCCAAGCGGCACTTGGCCCCCCAGCGCCGCCAAGGTGCTTTGCCCTTCGTCACCAGCGCGAAAGAGTTTTACTGGCCCAAGGGTGTGGTGGGCATGATTACCCCCTGGAACTACCCGCTCACGTTGCCTATCACCGATGCTTTGCCCGCTCTGCTGGCAGGCAATGCCATCGTTTTGAAGCCCGATGCTCAAGCCCCATTCAGCGCCATCGCAGCGATTTCGCTCCTGGTTGATGCGGGTCTTCCGAAGGATCTTTTCCAGGTGGTGCTGGGCGATGGCCCCCTGGTTGGGGGTGCCATCATCGACAACGCTGACTTTGTCATGTTCACCGGGTCTACCGCCACCGGCAAGATCGTCGCCGAGGCGTGTGGCAAGCGCTTGATTGGCTTCTCAGCAGAACTGGGCGGAAAGAACCCCATGATCGTTCTGGATGATGCCCCTCTAGAGCGAGCGCTGCAGGGAGCACTTGCCGCCAGCTTCTCCAACGCCGGACAGTTGTGTATGTCCATCGAGCGTCTGTACGTGCAAGACACCATCTATGACACTTTTGTTCCCGCCTTCCAGAAGGCTGTATCGGCCTTGAAGCTCGGAACTGCCCTCGACTTTTCCTACGAGATGGGCTCGCTCATTTCACAGGCCCAGCTCGACAAAGTCGTCGGACACGTCCAGGACGCCGTCACACGCGGTGCCACCGTTCTGGCCGGTGGGTCGGCCAGACCCGACATCGCTCCCTTCGCTTTTGAACCGACGCTGTTGGAAAATGTCACCGAAGCTATGGCCCTCTGCCGAGGTGAAACCTTTGGCCCCGTCGTGTCCCTGTATCGCTTCACAACCGATGACGAAGCGGTCGCACTCGCCAATGACACCCGCTACGGGCTCAATGCCAGTGTCTGGGGAAGCCGGAAACGAGCTCAGGCGGTGGCCAGACGCATCGAAGCTGGGAGCGTCAACGTGAATGAAGGATTCACCGCCTCGTGGGCTTCTACCGACGCGCCTATGGGTGGTTTCAAAGAATCAGGGGTCGGCCGGCGACACGGCCGAGAAGGTATCGTCAAATACACCAACGTGCAGACTGTTGCCACTCAGCGCGGGATGAATGTCGCACCCCCTCCGGGCATGAGCTCGGAGAGCTTCGCCTCCACTATGGTCAAGGGCTTGAGGTTGCTCAAGTTCTTACCGGGACGGGACTAAAAACATGGCCAACATTTTTTCTTTTTCCAACAGCATCGTCGTTGTCACAGGTGCAGCAAGCGGTATTGGTCGATTGATGGCCCTGGGCGCCGCCACAAGAGGGGCCACCGCCGTGGTGTTGTGGGACGTGAATGAAAAAGCCCTCGCTTCAGTATCCGCCGAAATAGAGGCACGGGGAGTGAAGGCCCACCCCTTTGTGGTCGATATTTCTGACCGGGCCAGCGTGATGGCAACCGCAAAAAAGGTTCTCGCCAGCGCTGGTGTTCCCGATGTGGTCATCAATAATGCCGGTGTGATTTCTGGCAAGCGCTTCCTTGACCTCACCGAATCAGACATTACGAAAACCTATGCCGTGAATACCCTTGCCTTGTATTGGACCCTTCAAGCCTTGGCGGTTTCAAGGAGCCAACGCAACACTGCTGATGAGTTCGTTCAGTTTCTCACGTGGAGTGTGGAATCCGAGCGTCTTGCGGGGCCGATCGTTGAGCTGGTCGACCATCGCCTCGATCGCGTCGTCAGGGATGCTGTTGAAGTTGGTGCCCTTCGGGTAGTAGTCGCGAATGAGACCGTTCAAATTCTCGTTCGATCCGCGTTGCCAGGGAGAGTGTGGGTCGCAGAAAAATACGGGGCATCCCGTCGCGATTGTGAACTCGCGATGCCTCGACATTTCTTGTCCTTGATCCCAGGTCAAAGTTTGCCGGAGCTCTTCGGGGAGGCGCATGATCTGGTGCCGGAGAACGTCGATCACGGTGGCCGAGTCGCGGGCGCCAGGAAGTCTTCCTATTAGTGCGAAGCGTGTGTTACGTTCCACGAGTGTGACGATCCCCGAGTTTTCGGGTCCGACGACGAGGTCTCCTTCCCAATGTCCAGGGACAGCACGATCAGCCACAGCAGCGGGTCTATCTGTGAGCCGGGCCCCCGCCAGCCACGGTCGGACATCACGGGATGGCAATCGTGAAGCCGGCGTTCGGCGAGTGCGACCTGAGCGCAGCGCCTTGGTGACGGTCAGCTCGTGACGCAAAGCTCCCCGGCCCTGGACGTAAAGGGCTTGGTAAATGGTTTCGTGTGACACCCACAACTCCGGCCGATCGGGGAACATCATCCGCTGCCTCCCCGCGACCTGCTGCGGAGAGTGCTTATCGTTCAAGCTCGAGACGACGAGCAAGCGCAGCTCTTGGGAATCAAGTTTGCCAGCCCGTGTTCTCACGCGCGAGCGCATCGTGTGATGATGCGCTACCCCAGCGTGGTAACTCGTCTCCCGTGTTGCTCCACGTCCGCGCCCAGTCTCGACCCGGTGACGCTTTAGCTCTCGTGAAACCGTGGAAGCGGCGACGCCCAGGTGCCGGCCGATTGCCCGAATCGACCAGGCGGGCATACTGTTGCTTGCCATCTCGATGAAGACACGGTCCTCGTGAGTCAAACGGCGGTATGCGCGTTGAGGCTCCGGCGCTGACGTTGAACTATTGACAGGCTCGATGCCACCGTTGGCTCCCATTCGAATCACCATGCCCGCAAGCCTGGCCCACTCCACGACCGCTCCCGTATTCACGCGGAACCACCGCGCCGTCTCCTGCGCAGAAGCGCCATCTAAAAGCATTGAATACGCGATGCACCGATCATTCCAAGACACTGTCACGACAACCTCCAAATAAAGGTGTTGCGTTGGCTCCTTGAAACCGCCCGTCTTTGATGGCGCAAAGGTAAAGTTTTCCTTCTTTGGTCCAATGCTCTGTGATGTCCACGAGCCATAACAGGTCCGGGCTTGCAGCGGTGAAGTTCCGCTTCACGAGGTCGTCACAAACCGGCGG
>Ga0222654_1001172_pt1 | contig 11565 bp, 9 predicted proteins | sample AntAcemetagen421_FD_179805 | JGI IMG/M metagenome (GOLD analysis project Ga0222654, IMG submission 179805) | Saline water microbial communities from Ace Lake, Antarctica - #421 | ecosystem: Environmental > Aquatic > Non-marine Saline and Alkaline > Saline | place: Antarctica: Ace Lake | collected... | reverse complement strand
CTGCGTATCCTGGCCCCGATCATCCGGCAACGCTGCGCGGCGCTGGTCGATGCAATGCTGGCGGGCGGCGCGCCGGCAGAATTCGTCACCGGACTGGCCCATCCCTTGCCGGGCGAAACCATCTTCCGCTTCATCGGCTTCCCCGACACCGATGACCGCATGCTGAAGGAATGGACGACCGACCGGCTTGCCTTCACCTGGGGGCAGGCCAGCGACACGGAGCAGGAAACCATCGCCGAAGGGATGCTCGCCTATTGGCGCTACTGCGTCGAATTCGTAAAGACGCGGCACGCGGACCCGCAGGACGATTTTACCTCCGAACTGCTCGCTATCCACGACGCCGATCCGGATGCGCTTGCCTACCGCGAGGTCGAATCGATCGTCTACGGGTTGTCCTTCGCCGGGCATGAAATCGTCAGCAATATGCTGGGCAATGGATTGATCAGCCTGCTGTCGGACCGCACGCAATGGGATGAGCTCTGCGCCGACCCGACGAAAATCGCCAACGCGGTGGAGGAAATCCTGCGCTTCAACTCGCCGCAGACAAGCTGGCGCCGCGTCGCCACGCAGGACTGCGAAATCGCCGGATACAAAATTCCAGCCGGCACGCAGATCTTCCTGTCGCTGGCGGCGGCCAACCATGACGAGGCCCTGTTCGATAATCCGGAAACCTTCGACATCCACCGCGACAATGCCCGCAAACACATCGCCTTCGGCCAGGGCATCCATTTCTGCCTGGGCAGCCGCCTGGCCGTGCTGGAAGCGCAGATCGTGCTGGAAGTGCTGACCAAACGCCTGCCATCGCTGGCCCTCGTGCCGGGGCAGAAATTCGACTACGTCCCCAACTTCACGTTCCGCGGGCCGAAGGAATTATGGCTGACGTGGGACGGCTGAACTTATAAAACGCCTACTCCATCGCCCGCATCGCATTGCCCTTGATCCGCATCCGTATGACAATGCCCAGCACTGGCAGGATCACGGCGGCCAGTGTAAAGGCCGGGACCGCGCCGTAATGGGCATAGAGGAAGCCGGTCAGCAGCACGCCCACCGTCTGCGACAGGAACAAGGTTGCAGCAAACAGCGACATGCCGGGGCCGCGCATGTCCGGGGCCATCTGCGTGGCGTAGGTCTGCATCGTGTTGTGCAGCATGTATAGCCCCATCCCGTTGGCGAAGATGATGACGATGAACGGATACCAGGACCCGGAAATCACCGCTCCCGCATAGGATAAGCCCAACAGCGCGCCGCCGGTCAGCACGATGCCGATCTGCCCGATCTTGCGCAGCAGGAAAGGCGCGCAGGTGAAATAGAACAGGGCACCGAGCGCGTTCAGCGTGATCAGCGCGCCGATATGGTCGTAGCCGAGGCCGAAATGTTCGCGCAGATGGGTGGCGACGAAGGTGAAGGTGCCCATCCCGAAGGCGGCTTCAAAGAACAGCAGCGCCAGCACCACTCGGATGTTCCGCCGCCGCAACAGCGACAGCGTCGCCACCGTGCCCGCGATAAGCCGCAGGGGCTTGGTCGGGCGCGGCCGCGCAAACTTGCGTGCCTCGAACACCAGCGCGAAGGCGGCGATGGTGAACAACCCGGCAAGACAGCCAAAGGTGTAGCGCCAGCCAAGATAGGCTGTCAGCACCCCGCCGACCGACTGGCCGAAAACCTGCCCCGTCGTCGTCCCCAGCGCAAACCGGGCCAGTGTCGCCTGGCGTTTGTCGAAATGCACCGTATCCCCGATGAAGGCCAGCGCGGTCGGCACGATCCCCGCCGCCATCCCGCCGGCAATCGCGCGCAGGATCGTCAGCATCGTCAGCGACGGGGCGAAGGCGCAGGCGATACCCGCAAACCCGGCGAACCCGGCGGCAAACGTGGCCACCCATAACCGCCCGTAACGGTCACCAAGCTGCCCATAGAGAAGCTGTAGCACCCCGAAGGTGACCGCATAGGCCGCCACGACGATTGATGCCTGCGCCGCCGATACCCGAAAGGTGTCGCCGATTGCCGGCAGCATCGTGTCCACGACCCGGAAATTTGCCGCCGCGGCGAAACTCGCAGTCGACAGCCAGAAGATGGCCCGGTGCGGAATATCGGACCCATCGGCGCGGGGCGCGCCGGGATCATCCGGGGATGTCGTCATCGCTGGTAGGACCTTTTGCGGCGCGTGGATGCGTGACCGGCAGGGCCGGGCGCACTGCGCTGTCTCGTTATTTGTAATGGGTTCTGCAAACCAATCTGCGAGCCTTACAGAATATGGAAACCGAAATCAATTCCCGCTGATCAGGCCTTCCTGTTCCAGCATCCGCGTAACGGCACCAGCGTAAAGCTTCATGCCCCATTGGGATGGGTGTTTATTGGTGGGAGAATAATCCATGCGGTGGGGGTCCGGCACCGGCTTGTCGACAAAGTCGCTGACCGCCAGAACCTTTCTACCGGCCAGCCTTTCAAGACTGAGCCACAGCGCTTTCTGACCGGGTGACAGGATGGCCTTCCGCCCGCTCGCCACTTCATCCGAAATTGGCAGATGCACAATGATATAGGGCACGCCAAGCCCTTCCAGGGCCTGAATACTCTCTCGCAACGAATCCGAATCCGCATAATCCCTGATTGCCAGTCGGGGAATCATGAAGCGTTCCTCATTTGCAGAATAAGAATTGCCATGGATCAGCTTTGCAGCCAGGAACGAGTGCGTGAACGATAATGGGTCCGGAAAGGCGTATCCGGCTTCACGGATCATGCGCCGGAACTTGAACTCCAGACTCTGCACCATCGGATCGGACTCTGACGAGGCCCGGGCTTTCTCGCACCATCCGGCCGTTATCCGGGAATCGATGACCAGCGTATCCTGAAATGTCCCGGGGGGCGGTGTGGGGTCCGGAATAACGGTCGTCAAAATCCTTTCCTCGCCATTCAGGATCGTTGACGTACGCCAGATCGGCACGCGGGTCAGATCGTCAGTCGTAAAGGTGATAATCGCAAATTCCGGCTTCCACTCAGCAATGCGGGCCGCAGCCAGTTTGAAAATCTGGATCACGCCATACCCGTCCCGCCCGAAATTCAGGATATGGACCGATTTCCCAAGGCCGTCCGATAAAACATCCTGTAACCGGGAGGGGAATGTCATGCCACCGACGGAAAAGGCCGGAAACGAATCACCAAAAACGGCGACCTTCAGATCGGCACTAGCATAGTCCCCCCGGATGGAACCAATATTTCCCCGCTCGTTGATTGTGTCGGTGTATTTGCAGTCCTGAACTTTTCCATCCGCAATTATCGCGCGGACCATCTTGCGCCCGGGAGGATAGGAAAACCCGAATTTCTTATCAAATTCCCAGTTTGAAACGTTTATCGCAATAAATGACGGGTGGTCCCGATTCCAGGCAAACAGGAACTTTTCGGGGTTCTGGTGATACAGAAGGAACCTGTATCCAATTTCCGAAATTGCGATGCCAACCAGCAGGGAAATGAAAACAAGAACAGCATTTCGCAAAACCGCAGATCCGCCAGAACTGATGTTCATCATTTCGTTTTCCGCAAAATATTCTTGCTGACTTGGCAGGGCGCCCCGTTACGAGCCGACGATTGCAGGCATACTACGTTAACGCTGCAGGATACCGCTACTGGACCCTGCGAAACCGGCCTTGCCAATCTCGCATTCCACACCACATGGCATGACCGTCATGGCAAGGCTGTTTGGGAACCCGGCAACCGGATCTATTATAACGGCAAGATCGAATGAAAACGGGAGAGCGTGTGATGGCGGCGAAAAAAATGATGCGGCTGGGCGCGTTCATGCGGCCGGTCAGCATCCATACCGCAGCCTGGCGCTATCCGGGCGGCACGCCGGATGCGAATTTCAATCTGGAAGCCCTTGTCCAATACGCGCAGACCCTGGAGCGCGGCTGTTTCGATGCCTTCTTCATGGCCGATCACCTGGCGGTACTGAACATGCCGATGGAGGCGCTGAAGCGCAGCGCGACGGTCACGTCATTCGATCCACTGACCCTGCTGCCGGCGCTGGCGATGGTGACGAAGCATCTGGGGCTGATCGCCACCGCCTCCACCACCTTCGAGCCGGCCTATATGGTCGCGCGGCGCTTTGCCTCGCTGGACCATATCAGCAACGGGCGCGCGGGCTGGAATATCGTCACCACATCGAACCCCGATGCCGCGCTGAATTTCGGCATGACGGAGCATATGGAGCACGCCGCCCGCTACCGAAGGGCGCGCGAATATTACGACGTGGTCACCGGGCTGTGGGACAGCTGGGCCGATGACGCCTTCACACGCGATGTCGATAGCGGGATTTTCTTTGACCCCGAACGATTGCACACCCTGGACCACAAAGGCGAATTTCTGTCGGTACGCGGGCCGCTGAATATCGGCCGCCCGGTGCAGGGCTGGCCGCTGATCGTGCAGGCCGGTGCGTCGGAGGATGGCCGGCAGCTCGCGGCGGAAACCGCGGAGATGGTCTTCACCTCGCAGCGCACCCTGAAGGAAGCGCAGGAATTCTATGCCGATGTAAAGGACCGCATGGAAGCCGTCGGGCGCAATCCGGACCACATGAAAATTCTGCCCGGCGCGCTGGTCGTCGTCGGAGACAGCGAAGCGGAGGCGCGGGAGAAACGCGCGCTGCTGGACAGCCTGGTCCATTACGACAGCGGCATTGCCTCGCTATCCATCGCACTTGGCACCGACGCGTCAAAGTTCGACCCGGACGCCCCGCTGCCACCGATCCCGGAAACCAATGCCAGCAAAAGCGGTCGCGACCGCGTACTGCGGATGGCGAAGGAAGAAGGCTTGAATGTGCGCCAGCTTGCCGGGCGCCTGGGCGGTTATTCCGGTCACGCGCTGGTCGGCACGCCCATGAGCATCGCCGACGAAATGGAAGTCTGGCTGATGGAAAACGGTTCCGACGGGTTCAATGTCATGTTCCCCTATCTGCCGGCAGGGCTGGACGATTTTGTCGACAAGGTCGTGCCGGAATTGCAGCGCCGGGGAATTTTTCGCACCGCGTATGAAGGCAAGACATTACGCGAAAACCTCGGCTTGCCAAGGCCACCCAACCGGTTCTTTGGTTAACCGATCACGGCATCAGGGCATATTGGTGAATGGTAATTCATATTGTTTTTTTAGAGGTTTAGAAACAAGCGGCACCTAATGTCCTCTCACCCGTCAATGGTGACGGGCGGCGTGCACAGCACGACCATCCATATTAGCGGAGTAGATGCAGATGCGTAGTTTGACAGCTGGAATTCTGGCGATTTCTCTTGGTATGTCCGTTGCGGCGGCACCCGCCTTTGCGAGCGCGAAGGACGACGCCCTGAAGAAGTGCGAAGCAATTCACGACAAGGCGGCACATGATGCCTGCGTCGCTGCTGCAAAGAAGATGCACTAGCTGCACACCCTTCCGCTAACCCAATAGCCAGGCCGGCAACCGGTACGCCACGCGGGCGCGGAAACAGAATACAGGCCCCGTCCCCCAAACAGGGAGACGGGGCCGTTTTGTTCCAGGCCACGTAGCAACCGCATTGACGCTTCGGTCGAAAAAAGGCGACCCTGTTTGGCAAACCGGCACCGTACGACCAAACAGGGGAGGCAGACATGCCACATGAAATTCCGAAACTGACCAGCGTATGCCCATCCGACGGCTATTCGCATGTCGCGAAAGTGGGCAGCACGCTCTACATCTCCGGCCAGGTGGCGAAGGATATCAAAGGCGATCTCGTCGGCCGGGGTGACATCGAGGCGCAGGTCCGCCAGGTGCTGACCAACATGAAAAACATTGTGGAAGAACTGGGCGGCGATATGACCAATGTCGCCAAGATCACGACACTGCTGACCCATCCCAGCTATCGCGACGCCTATCGCAAGGTACGGGTAGAGTTCTTCTCCGACCCACCCCCGGCCAATACGCTGATCATCGTGGAAAGCCTCGCCTCCCCCGATTTCCTGGTTGAGATCGAGGCCGTCGCGGTCATCGACTAAGCAGCCCTGCCTGCGGGACGGCGCGCCAGGCTAGGGCGCGTTTGTGCCCCCGGTCGCATTCGAACCACCGGACATCGATTGCGACGGTGTATCGGCGGCATTGTCCCGGGCGACACGCGCATCGGGCGACATGGTCCGGAATGCGGGCAACCGAATGGTCACGGTGGTACCGCGGTTCTTCAGGCTGTCGATTTCGAGAACACCGCCATGAAGTTCTGTCAGGGCTTTCGATAGTGGCAGGCCCAGGCCGGTTCCGTCGTATTTCCGGTTCAGTTCGCTGTCGATCTGACCGAATTTCAACAATGCCTTTTCAACTTCCGCCGGCGTCATCCCGATGCCGTTATCATGTGTCTGAAATTCGAACTCACCCGACCCCAGACACCGGATTTTCAGGACAACCTTGCCGTTTGATCGGGTAAACTTGATCGCATTGCTGAGGATATTCACGAGGATCTGCTTGATCTTCCGCTCATCGGCGAAGAGCAGCGGCAGATCATCGTCCAATTCCATTTCCAGTTTCACATCGCCTTTAACCGCATGCGGGTTAATCAGAATGACAAGCGCACGAACCACTTCGGCAACATCGATTTTCTCTTCATTGAGGTCGTCGAAACCGGATTCGACCTTGGAAAGGTCCAGAATGTCATTGATCAGCGATAATAGGTGGTTGCCGGAATTGTGAATATCGGCGGCGTAACTGCAATACCGCTCCGACCCCAGCGGTCCGAGGCGTTCGGATTGCAGGACTTCGGAAAACCCGATAATCGCATTCAGGGGCGTTCGTAGTTCGTGGCTCATATTCGCGATAAATTCGGACTTTGAACGGTTGGCGATTTCCGCTTCCTCTTTTGAGGCGATCAGCGCATGCCGGGCCTGGGTTTCCTTGGTGACATCGCGTCCGGTTCCCCGGTAACCGCAGAATTGTCCTTCGCTGTCGAATCTCGGCTTTCCGGAAACCGACCACCATCGAGCCGGTTCTGAGCCGTCTTTGCACCTGTAACGAACGTCACGAAACGACTTGTGATTGTGAAGGCCTTCTGCGAGCCGTTTTGCGACATGTTCGTTGATCTGTATCGCACCGGTGCTCATATCGCCGACAAGCAGCGCCTGAAGCGGTTTTACAGATAGATCAGACGGTGCCTCAGAGGAATAGTCGATCTGCAACGCCTTGTCGGCAGACCAGAACAGATCGGATGCGATTTCGGCAAAATCGCGAAACTTGATTTCGTTCTCACGCAGGACCCGTTCATCTTCATCGCTGCGCAATTGCCCGGCCCGTTTGTTCCAGATCGCGAGCCCCAGAAACCCGCAGCCGAAGGCACCGATGACGACCAGCAGGATAACCAGCCAGAAGCGGATATGTTCGAGTGTCGGGGATCGGCGGATTTCAAGCGAAAAAGCCTTCTGTTTTTCGCTTAACGGTATGCGTGATACGAATGATTCAAGGAACGGCAAACGGGCGCTCACTTGTTCCGGCACATATTCGAACAATGTTCTTTCGGGCCCGGTCGCCGTGTCACCGGAGACGATAAACCTGATTTCAAGTTCACTGTAATCTCTGACGACCTTTTCCAGGAAATGCTGGGGGTCGATTATCAGGGCGATGATCCCGCTGGTCTGGATCTTGCGCAGGCTGTCTGTTTCGGGTGTGGTATAGCCGCGATAGAATGCCTTGAAGACAAAAAATCGCTCGCCAATATTGGGCAGCGCGACAGAATCGGAAATCGCGACCTGACCGCTTTCAATCGCCTTGGCAAGCGATCTAGCCAAAACCGGGTTGGACAGAAGGTCGTAACCGACGAGCGCCGCATTAAGGGGATCGAACGGCTCCAGCACGACAATGGGCAACAGGATCTCATGGCCACGTTTTGAGCTGCCGCTCGCACCGTTTTCATATCCACTCAGGCGGAACTGGACAAAGCCATTACGCTGCATCCTTTCCTCAAATGCCGTGCGGTTCACCTCTTCCAGCATATCCGCCTGCACGACAGCATCCACAAAAGGATATGCCGCCAGAAGTTCGCGCGACTGCCCCGCAAATTCATGCGCCTTTATATTGTCGCTCGAATGCTGCAACCCGGCCAGAGAGGTCAGGATCGCGTCGGTATTGCCGAACTGCTGCGCCAATGTCTGTTGCAAGCTGGAAACGCGCTCGTCAAAAGCGGATTTCGACGCCCCCAGATCCAGCCAGATTGCCAGCATCGCCAGAGAGAAGCACGTCAGGCCCGTGAAGATAGAAAACCCGACGACATCGGATGTCCTAAACAGCCAGCGATTTCGGGCGTCACTCAACAGGCAAAACCTTTTTCGCTTTTTGCATCATGCTGACCGGCATTTTGAGCTTCGCTGCGTCGATTATTTTCGGATTCACCCAGATATCGCGCCGGTTATTGGGAACGATCGGAATCGCTGCCGGCGAAACACCGCCCAGAATTGCCAGCGCCGCCTTTGCCGCCCATTCCCCCTGCTCTTCAGGAACCTTTGTCACGCCGACAATTGAGAAGGGCATCATCCAGTCATGGTTGGTAACGCTGAGTTTGCGGGAAAATTTCAGAACGGCTTCCTGCGCAGCATCCGCATTCCAGTCGTTTATACCCGCATTGCTCCCAACAATGACCAGGTCCATCTCCTGCGCCTTTTTATAGGCCTGAAGCCATTTTCCCGAGGTATCGACCAAGGCCCATTCCAGCTTGAAACCAAGCTGTTTTGCCGCTTCCCTGAACCGCACCAGATTTTTCTGTTCTGTCAGGGTGTCCGCGCCGAGGTAAAAGGCGCGCTTGAGATTCGGGACGATGTCGATCGCGCTTTCCAGCATCGGCACAATCGGTGCGACTTCAATCATCCCCGTCACATTTTTATAGGGAAAACCATATTCCGCCGCCGTCCAGTTCACACCGGCGAAAACGAATGGAAGCGCATCATCCTTGTAATACGGGGCAATCAGGTATTTTGCAGCGTTGTCATCCGCTGTAATCACGACATCCGGTTTCCAGGATTCAATGATTGCTTTCGCTTCCAGCGCGCTCTGCTTTTTTTCCGCCGACGACTTCCGCTGTTTGGTATCCATATCAAACTGGCGGTATTCGCATTTACCGTCCAGGACCGAACGCAACCCACGCTCGACGCGGTCCGACCATGCATATCCCTGATGATAGGACGAAACGAACAGGCATTTCTTCTCCGCAGCAGCACTATTGCCCACGAAAATCATCATCGACCCGAGAAACGCGAAGGTCAGGGCCTTCGGCAGACGAGTGACTATCGGCATCGATCCATCCTTTCGCCGGCCCGGCGCAGTACCCCGGACAGAACATCCGAAACAGCAGCGCGCCGTGACCTTACAGCCTATAATTTAACCAAGTTTACGTAACAATTATTTATTAATGGTTAACAGAAAATCCCTTTCGACACTGCAGCCGAATTCGCGCTTCGGGCAGCAGGCAGGGGTATTTCCGGTCGAAAAGCCGTCACCGAATCCGACTGTTTCTATAAAAAGTGCGGCGACGCTCTATCCGCGACAGCCGATATAATATCGACCTGCCGTCAAATTGAACTGGCACAACCGCAAGTGATAATGCGATATTATTCGGATAGTTACCTTTCCTGACCGCCTCGGCGGCAGAAATAAATTCACACCTTCAACCCGCCAGTTGATAGAAATGGCCGCGAGGTTTTGTATATTGTCAGGATTATGCGGGCATACGGATCAATGACGTCAATCTTGGCTAAAGGGCCGTTCATCACCGAAAACAATTATCGGTCAAAATCCGGAATTCCGGTTAACCATATTGGCGGCCGTCACTACCACTTATTTTTGCATCACCCTCGCTGTCATTGCGGCAGTATCGCTGCAAGCGCTGCACAGTAAAAGCGGCCGCCATGGAATTTCAGCTCGAGTGGTTGTTTGCGGCGATGGTCCTGTTCATCGCCTATATGATACGCGGGATGGCGGGGTTCGGGTCCGGGCTGATCGCGGTTCCCTTGCTCGCCATGGTTTTTCCGGTCCAACTGGTTGTTCCCGTCGTCGTCCTGTATGACTACATCGGGTCCGCCAGTCAGGGCATTCGCAACCGCGACAAGATCGTATGGCGCGAAGAGTTCGTCCTTCTGCCCTTCGCCCTCATCGGCGTCGCCCTGGGTCTTACAGTCCTGCAATCGGTCGCATCAACAACCCTGAAACAGGCCCTGGCTATTTTCGTCATCGTCTATGCCGTCTATCAGGTCCTGCCGCTTCCGGTATTGAGAGGATCGCGTCTCGTCGCAATTCCCTGCGGTTTTCTGGGCGGGATGATCGGCACGATTTTCGGTACGGGCGGCCCCTTCTATATTATCTATTTCGGCCTGCGCGGGCTGGACAAGGACGCCTCGCGCGCAACCTTCTCTGCAAATTTCCTCATTGATGGCGCAGTCCGGCTCGCTGCGTTCGCATCATTCGGCCTGCTGGGCACGGATATGGTGCTGACCATACTGGCCGGCCTGCCGCTGATCGCGGCGGGGCTGTGGGTCGGCGGGCGCGCCCATGCCATCATGTCGTCGCGCGCCTATGTCCATCTGGTCAGTATCCTGCTGTTTTTCAGCGGTATCATTCTTCTGTTGAGGAACTAGAAACCCTGACGCCGATGGCGTCTTTCGTTGCCCCGACCCGCCCCCCTTGATACGGTCCTGCACATGCGCAGTCCCCTTCCGCCCCTATGACGAAAGCGAATCCGATGTCCCATAAAGGCTTTCCCTCACTCGATCTGCTGATCACCCCGCAGGAACTGCATGGCAAACTCGGGCAGGTCAGTATTCTCGATTTCCGCCCCGCAGAAGCATACGCCGTCGGGCATATCCCCGGTACGCAGCATCTCGACCTGTACGGTGTCAGTGTCAACGACACATCGGAAGCGCCGCTCAACGCCTTCCTGGCCATGTATCAGGCGCAATTCGCTTCGCGCGGGATCACCATGGACCGGCCGGTCGTAATCTATGACGGGGAAACCGGGGAGCGCGCGGCACGGGGTGTCTGGCTGCTGACGGTGCTGGGCCACAAGAATGTGCGCATTCTCGACGGCGGCGCGCAGGGCTGGGTCGATGCCGGGTACGAGATGTCCACTGAACCATCACCACCGTCCGGCGGCGGCTTGTCGGGCGACCGGAACCTGGCGGACCTGGCGACCCGGTTCGATGTGCATGACGCACTGAACGACGGCGCGACGGTGCTGATCGATACGCGGCGTGACACCGAATATCTGGGCACGGAAAAACGCGCCCGGCGCGTCGGCACCATGCCCGGCGCCGTGCATATTTTCTGGCGCGATCATCTGGATGACAAGGGCGCGCTGCGCCCCGCCGATGAACTTCGCGCCATGTATGAAGCCAAGGGCGTCACCCCGGACAAGACCTGCATTCCCTATTGCCAGGGCGGCTATCGTTCGGCCAGCACCTGGGTCGTGCTGAAATCGCTGGGCTATACCAAAGTGAAAAACTACATGGGTTCCTGGGGTGAATGGGGGAACCGGGATGACTCGGTGATCGTCTCCGCCGAAGAAAACAAATAGTTATGGAATCGCGGACACTCGGCAATCTGTGGCCCGTCAGTGC
>Ga0222654_1001170_pt1 | contig 11566 bp, 12 predicted proteins | sample AntAcemetagen421_FD_179805 | JGI IMG/M metagenome (GOLD analysis project Ga0222654, IMG submission 179805) | Saline water microbial communities from Ace Lake, Antarctica - #421 | ecosystem: Environmental > Aquatic > Non-marine Saline and Alkaline > Saline | place: Antarctica: Ace Lake... | reverse complement strand
TCCATTATTTAGTTGGACTGATTATGATATAATAATGAATACACAAATATTCGACAGAGCAATCAATAAAAAGTCATCCGAAGCCAGATCAATTTAATGTAAATAATTGTACAATAAAAAGTATTGGCTTGATTTTAATTTATTGAATATTAATATTTCAGCAAAAGAATATAGTCAAATATAATATTTAATAATGTTTCACTTGATTGAACTTGTTTGTTGAGGGCAAAAATTGATCTTTTTATTTATAATAACAATTATCTTTAATTGTACAATATAATGATATTTAAACCAAACACATATAGTAAATTAAAAGAAGCAGTAGATATATGGTGTTGTGATAAAGAAAAAGCATTGAAAAAATATGGAGAGATTAATACATGGAATACTATTAATATTACATCAATGGTATATCTTTTTGAAAATAAAATTAATTTTAATGATAATATTTCTAATTGGGATACATCTAATGTCACTGATATGAAATTTATGTTTAATAAATGTAAAGAATTTGATCAATCATTAAATAATTGGGATACATCTAAGGTTACTACTATGTGGGCTATGTTTAAGGAATGTATTAAGTTCAATCAACCATTAAATAATTGGGATACATCATGTGTTACTATTATGTCTTATATGTTTTATGAATGTATTAAGTTCAATCAACCATTAAATAATTGGGATACATCTAATGTCACTGATATGAAATTTATGTTTAATAAATGTACAGAATTTGATCAATCATTAAATAATTGGGATACATCTAAGGTTACTACTATGTGGTCTATGTTTCATGGATGTGAAAAGTTCAATCAACCATTAAATAATTGGAATACATCTAAGGTTGATGCTATGAATAATATGTTTTATGGTTGTAAAGAATTCAATCAACCATTAAATAATTGGGATACATCTAATGTTGTTGATATGAGGTGTATGTTTTATGGTTGTAACGAGTTTAATCAAAATCAAGATAATTGGAATCTTAAAAGTCTAAAACAATGCACTAAAATGTTTCATGGATGTTGTTCATATTCATATCCATTATTTAGTTGGACCAATTATGATATAATAATTAATACACAAATATTCGACAGAGCAATCAATAAAAAGTCATCTAAAGCCAGATCAATTTAATGTAAATAATTGTACAATAAAATGTATTAGCTTGATTTCAATTTATTGAATATTGGTATTTCAGCAAAAGAATTTAATCAATTGTAATATTTAATAATGGTACATTTGAATGTTATGGTTTGTTGAGGGCAAAAGTTTAAAAAAATGCACTAAAATGTTTCATGGATGTAGTTCATATTCATATCCATTATTTAATTGGACCAATTATGATATAATAATGAATACACAAATATTCGACAGAGCAATCAATAAAAAGTCATCCGAAGCCAGATCAATTTAATGTAAATAATTGTACAATAAAATGTATTAGCTTGATTTTAATTTATTGAATATTGATATTTCAGCAAAAAAAAGATTTAATCAATTGTAATATTAAATAATGTTACAATTGATTGAATCTTTTTTGTTGAGGGCGAAAATTTGATCTTTTTATGTATAATAATAATTATCTTTAATTGTACAATATAATGATATTTAAACCTAAAACAAATGAAGAATTAAAAGAAGCAGTGGATATATGGTGTAGTGATAAAGAAAAAGCATTGGAACAATATGGAGAAATTAATACATGGAATACTATTAATATTACATCAATGATACATCTTTTTTATAATAACATAAATTTTAATGATAATATTTCTAATTGGAATACATCTAAGGTTACTAATATGTATCATATGTTTTATGGATGTGAAAATTTTAATCAACTATTAAATAATTGGGATACATCTAAGGTTACTAATATGTCTCATATGTTTTATGGATGTGAAAATTTTAATCAACTATTAAATAATTGGGATACATCTAATGTTCAGCATATATCATATATGTTTTTTAAGTGCAAAGAATTCAATCAACCAATAAATAATTGGGACACATCTAATAGTATATATATGAACGGTATGTTTTATGTATGCGAAAAGTTCAATCAACCATTAAATAATTGGAATACATCTAAAGTTACAAATATGAGTTATATGTTTAATGGATGTATAAATTTTAATCAACCATTAAATAATTGGGATACATCTAAGGTTACTAATATGTGTTGTATGTTTTATAAATGCAAAAAGTTTAATCAATCCTTAAATAATTGGAATACTAAAAGAGTTGTATATATGGAGTATATGTTTAATGACTGTAAAGAATTCAATCAAGATTTCGATAATTGGAATCTTAAAAGTCTAAAACAATGTAATAAAATGTTTCATGGATGTAGTTCATATTCATATCCATTATTTAATTGGACCAATTATGATATAATAATGAATACACAAATATTCGACAGAGCAATCAATAAAAAGTCATCCGAAGCCAGATCAATTTAGTGTAATATATTGTACAATAAAATGTATTAGCTTAATTTTAATTTATTGAATATTAATGTTTCAGCAAAATCGATTTAATCAATTGTAACATTATTTAATATTACATTTGATTGAACTTTGTTTGTTGAGGGCAAAAATTGATCTTTTTATTTATAATAATAATTATCTTTAATTGTTCACTATAATGATCTTTAAACCTAAAACGAATGAAGAATTAAAAGAGGCAGTTGACTTATGGTGTAATAATAGAGAAAAAGCGTTGGAAAAATATGGAGAGATTAATACATGGAATACTATTAATATCACATCAATGACATATCTTTTTTATTATAAAATAAATTTTAACGATAATATATCAAATTGGAACACATCGAATGTTACTAATATGGAGTGTATGTTTTGTAAATGTAAAAGTTTCAATCAACCATTAAATAATTGGGATACTAAAAATGTTACATATATGTCATTAATGTTTTATGGATGTGAAAAGTTCAACCAATCATTAAATAATTGGAATACATCTAAGGTTACTACCATGGTTCATATGTTTTATGGATGTAAAAAATTCAATCAAGATCTGGATAATTGGAATCTTAAAAGTCTAAAACAATGTAATAAAATGTTTCATGGATGTTGTTCATATTCATATCCATTATTTAGTTGGACTAATTATGACATAATAATTAATACACAAATATTTGATAGAGCAATCAATAAAAAGTCATCCGAAGCCAGATCAATTCAATGTAAATAATTGTACAATAAAATGCATTAGCTTAAATTTAATTTATTGAATATTGATATTTCAGCAAAAAAGATTCAATCAATTGTAACATTGTTTAATATTACAATTGATTGAACTTGTTTGTTGAGGGCGAAAAATTTAATAAAATTATGCTGTTATTACTTTAATATTTAAATTATTATCATTTAATACTTTAATTAATTTATCCTTGAATTGTTCGTTTATAATGATTGCTCCAACATTCTTTTTTATAGTAATATATTTTTTTGTTAATACTTCGCTAGTCATCGAATATGGCGTTGGTGGATAATTAAATTTAGGATATTTTTTATTGTTCAATAATTGTATTACTTTATCGACATTTTTTTGCGTTATTTTAATACTATTTTTATCTATTTCTCCACGACATCCTTTATTAAAATGTAAGTTATGTGATTTTATTATTGATGGTTTAATTATTAATAAAAAAGGATAAAAGTCATTTATATTTTTAGTATATTTTCTAACGTACATGTTTATAAATATATATTCGCTCGTTTGTCATCATGATAATATTTTTATTTGGCTTAATTTCTCCATTTTTAATAATTTTAACTAGATTGCAAAAATCCGTTGTATAATATGTGAATACAATACCTTTTATATATAGTAAAAATTGATTCTTCTTAAATATATGGTCATTAATTTAATAAAATTATTAAGTTAATGATGGAACTAAATTTAAAAATTATACCAAGACCAATACAAAGAGAAAAACCTAAAAAAAAGGTGTATGAATTATGTTACAGAGCAAAAAGATTTTCAGCTTTATGCAAAGAAGGTGTAGATATCAGTAAAAAAGATATAAACAATTGTTCCAAGAATGGAAAATATGGTCCAACAAAAAAAAAAGTTGGCGTGTTCAAACATATTGGAAGTTATGGTAAGACATTGACAGAAGAAGAGCTCGAAGAATTAAAAAGAAAAGGCGTAAAATATAGAAATGCATGGACAGATACACCAATGGATCATCATCCTATATTTGACGAGATTGCTTTTAAAAAAAACAAATTCCATGTTGGTAATTTTCATAAAGGTGATAATGAAATTGCTTTTCATAGATCATTTCGAAGAAGAAGAAAGGATTGTTAATCATTTGACGGTATTATTAATTTTATTTTTATAGTGTATCCTTTTTTTTTTATTATCTTTGATACTTTTTTATTATAATCAGTATCATTTTTGTTTAATATTATAGTATCAACATATTTATCTACGGATATTTTTTCTTCAAAAAGTACTTCATGTTGTGCATTTTTTGTCCAGTTTTTAGTAAATTTTCTGGGATGCTCAATATGTTTTCTTATTTCCATTATAGATACTGCTTTTTTGTATTTTTTATTATTTTTATCTATCTTCACATACAATTCTGGCATGAAATCAGCTGGTCCGCCTGCCCATAATCCATTAAAGTGTAATGTATAGTCATTTATTATAGATGAATTTATATGAAAAGAATATAAAACGACACGTTCTGTTAATAATTGTTTATTAATATCATCAAATGAAATATTACCAAATATATATTTTTTTGGTCTACCTCCACTATATTTGCGTTGACTAACTTTTAAATTTTTTCCAAGTTTTATGAATCCACTTTTTAATATATTTAACAATGCATTATCATCCTTACTTTCATGCAATATAGTAATATGTTTTAAATATTCATCATATAAAGTGTCACCATAATACTTAATTTTATCCTGATACTTTTTTATAGTTTCATCCATATACTATAAAACAGATAATAAATTTTTAATGTTGTGAATAAATGATATTTTTATTTATTATTTTATAAATGGAAGATATATATTATCATTGTTCTAAAAAGAAAATAGATAATCTTGTAAATAGGAATCAGGAGAATTATTATTTACAAGATTATGGCACATGGATTTCAAAACCAGCTGATTGGATAAATTATGTAGAAAAAAACAAAATTGTCGCATAAATGTACACATAAGTATAAAGTAATACTAAATAAAGCAAAAAAATTAAAAAAAGATAATAAAAAAGTATTAATTATTAAATCAGAAAAAATGTTAAATGAGTTTACATTTAAATATGGATATTCAAGCAATCATGGAAAAAAAATTAAATTAAATTGAGATGACAACTAGTAACAAAAAACTTTACATTTATTTATAAAATTTCAGGTGTTATATTATTCATCATTTTTTTATATTTTTTCATCCCATTCATTTTTGCAAAACATCTTGATACTGTTTATGACATGGAAAAATTCGGTGAAATTATTTTGAGTTAAAATGAGTAAATTGAGTCAATATTGAATAATAAGAATTTATAAATTGAAAATTTAGTTTCGACGCAAGATTCTTGTGTTTCGAGCAAAACAAGTCAGAATATTTTATAAAAATTTCCAAAGCAAAATCAATTTAATGTAAAATAATGTACAATAAAGTGTAATAGCTTGCTTTTAATTTAGTGATTATTAATGTTTCAGCAAAATCGATTTAATCAATTGTAATATTATTTAATATTACATTTGATTGAACTTGTTTGTTAAGAGCGAAAATTTGAGTCAAAAATATTTATTTAATGTTTAACAATTATGTCTCCTAAATGAAATATTGGAGTCATATTATTTAATACAGCACGTTTTATTTTTTCTTTATTGTCCCTCAGATACTTACTTAATTTAATCACTATATTAACATCAGTAGAATGGTTACTTATTTCCTTTATTTTTCCATTATTTGATAATTCTATTACTTTCTTTGTTATTCTATCTTTATATAAATCTACTTGATGAATAGTATAATTAATAATAGGATTTATTATGATTCGACCTACATTATAACCATTAATATTTTAAATTATTTTGTATTCAAAATAATGGCAAAATGCAAAACAAAAATGAATACATTTTTGTTTTGTTTCTTCTACCCATTTTATTCTATTTAAATTTTTTTCCAATTTTGTATATATAAATTTCTTTCTCGATGCATCAATAACGTGTAACGATTGTTCCTCTTTTTTTTCTTTTTTATAATATCTTATTATAAAGTTCGTAAATATTTTTACCATTTCATTTTTATCTTTATAATATTTTACATTATCAACAAATTTAATATTTTCTTTTTCACATAAATCTTCAATTTCCATATCATTAAAACTACTAATTGCTTTATCTTCCGGATCTTCCTCTTCAGTAATAATTTCTAAACTATCACTATCATTATTATTATTTTTATCTTCAATTTGTTCTTTTTCATCACCAAATAATTTTTTTGATGTTTTACAATTTTGGTAAATTAATAAAGGAGCTTCTGGATAATATTCTTTGGCATATTTAATACCAGTAAGATTTATAGTTTTTTTGTTATTATTATTATTATTTATAATATTATTATGTATATGAATTGGTTGATCTATATTAATTTTGCCTTCATTAATATATGAAACTAAATCAGATGGATTAAACATAGATGTAAGTTTATGTTTTGTTTCTTCTAATTCTTGTTTGAGTTTAATTATCACATTATCTTTATTTTTACATATACGTTCATGTTTAGCACGATTAGAATATGTTGAATATGTTTTATTACAAAATTTACATTTAATAATTTTATTATTAGGGGAATCCAAATTGGATTCCTCAAGGATTCTTTTGGATTCCTCAAGGATTCCTTTGGATTCCATTATTTTGGTTAAATGTTTCTTAGATTTTAAATGACGATTATGTCGATAAAGTGTTGCAGCGTTATAATTACAGTATTCGCAAATATATTGTTTTACCATATAAATTTATATATTAAAATTATTATTGCCCTTTTTACGCCCCTAAATATATTATAAAAGTGATATAGTGTGTAATTATAATTAAGGGCAAGTTTGGGGCAATTAATTAAAAAAAGGGCAATATTATATTAGCTATAAAAAAAATTAATAAAAAATAAGAAATAATAAAATCGTAAAAGTAATAAGATACTAAATATAAAATTACAAAAAAAGTTTCAAAAAAAAATTGAAAATCCAGTTTCAACACACAAGAATCTTGTGTTTGGGGCTGTTAAATTTAAAATAGTTTATAAAAATTTCCGAAGCAAAATCAATTTAATGTATAATATTGTACAATAAATGGTACTAGCTTAAACTTAAGTTATTGAATATTAATGTTTCAACAAAAGATTTCAGTCAAATGTATCATTAAATAATGATATGTTCAGATAATGACAAAGAAGAAATTCCTGATTACATTTTTGAATGATCGACAATTAAATAATTCATCAACAATTAAATATAATAGTAAATTGATAAATACATACTTTAGTGGATATAATATTGATTTTAAACAGAACAAAAGTAGAAACTGTAAATATAAGATATCTAAAAAATTTAATGAAATGAAAGCGTTTTGTAAAGAATATATATGATTGGAAAAAAGTCAATGATGTAATTCTAATAATTGATGATATTGGTATGTAATTCGTAAAAATACGAATTTAAGAATTACTATTATATACAATATTACAAATTCGTACTTTTACACCCAATTTTAAAGAAAAGGACCATGTTCTTTTTATAGTTCAGTTATATCACTTTTAACTAATAATTAATGATTCAATAACTAGCGAGCTACAGCGAATGAAACAACTAAAAGAACATTTTATATTTCCATTTAATAAAAACGAAAGCATAAATTAATAAATTAATTTCTACTTTCTAGCGGAATTAAAAGTATTATACGCGACAATTTCAATTTATTGCTCAGCTTATTGCATTAATGTTAGCGAGCGAAACAATAAAAAGAACATATTATATTTCCATTTCATAAAGTGCATTTATTAATATTTCAATAATGACAAAAAGTGAAAGTATAAAAGTTAAAAAATTACAACTAATACAAATGTGATTTTGTCCATATTATAAATATTTTTACGCTTAAATAAAAAAATCACAAAATATGTGCAAGAACAAAATGAAAATTTAGTTTTAATATGAGAATTTTGTATTATGATTAGAATGAGTTAACATAATTTATTTAGAAATATTTAACAGCAATAAATAATTGCATAATAAAAAATTGATTTATTATTATATTGTATTTAGATATTATCCACAACATGTATACAATATTATGGATATATATAATTCAAAGACTAAACATGAGTTGATTGAAATTTGTAAAATAAATAAAATAACAGGATATTCAAATATATGTAAACCTAAAATCATAGAAAAAATTATTAACTTTCATATGCAACAAATAAATGATGTATCCATACAATCAAAAAAAAAACGATAAACAGTAATCTAAAAACTAAAAAAATAAATATTAATAATAATAAAGATAATATTACTAAAGCTTCACGAAAAAATATTCCAAAGAGGCTTAAAATTGATGTATGGAATCAATATATTGGTAGCGACAAAGGAAGTGGACCTTGTACTGTTTGTTTAAATGATATTGATTCAAAACATTTTGAAGCTGGACATATTATATCAGAATTTAATGGTGGTGATTGTTCGTTGTCAAATTTAAGACCAATCTGCGAACTATGTAATAAATCTATGGGGACGATGAATCTTGTAAAATTTAAGGAAAAATATTATCCAAATACAAAAAAAAAGCAATATGATATATTTTTTAGTGATCCATCTCAGCGAATTATTGGCAAAGAGAGAAAAAGTAAATTACTTTGTCATAATTCAGAATTATATATTATGTTAGATACCATGTATGTTAAATTAGCAAAACAATTTATGAATAAAATGAAGCCACGACGAATGGATTATCATATTGAACTAATAAAAAAAGAAGAAGAATGGACAGAAGATAAATTAAATCAACGTTGTAGTGAATTACATGGCAGATGTATTGAAATTTCGTGGGGTGTCAAAAATGATGCACTATTTATCGAAACACCGTCAGTATCAGGATATGGAAAAACTCATATAACATTGGTAAAGTTTAATGGATTTATTCCTGATCCAGTATATAACTATCTTGATCTAGATATTTCCGATATTAATTTTATTAGAGATACTGTTGTAAAAGTATTATAAAAAGTTATCTAAAAAAAAATAAATATTAATGATAATAATAATAAAGATAATATTACTAAAGCTTCACTAAAAAATATTCCAAAGAGGCTTAAAATTGATGTGTAGAATCACTGTATTGGTAGTAATAAAGGAATTGGTTCATGTACTGTTTGTTTAAAAAATATTGATTCAAAGCATTATGAAGCCGGATATATTGTATCAGAACTTAACGGGAGTGATTGTTCATTATTCAATTTAAGACCAATATGTGAACTATGTAATAAATCTATGGGAACGACAAATCTCCTTGAATTCAAGGAAAAATATTATTCAAATACACAAAAAATGCGCTATGATATATTTTTTAATAATCTATGGTGTGGATGAATACATAAATATTTGACAGAGCAATCAATAAAAAGTTATTCAACGCATAAACAATTTAATGTAAATAATTGTACAATAAAGTGTAACAGCTTAATTTTAATTTATTGATTATTGATGTTTCAGCAAAAGAATATAGTCAAATGTAATATTTATTAATGGTGCATTTGAATGTTATAGTTTGTTGAGGGCGAAAATTTGGGTTAAAAAAATAATAATATTATAAATTATGCTTGATGAAAAGCAAATGGACATATTAGAAAAGGCAAAAATAAAATTCAAAAAAAGAAAAACTCTTAAAATTAACCAAAATTTACAGAATCAAGCAAAATCTATAGCAAAAAATATTGATACTGTTTATGACATGGAAAAATTTAGTGAAATTATTATGGCTAAGAATAAAGTTGAGGGGAGTGATAGATTTGTTTATTTATTATATAGTCCCATTAAGAAATTATATTACTGTTTTTATAGTACAATAGACAATATTTATATAGCATTAATGCAAATATTAATACAAAGTTTGGCTGGATATGCAAATTATTTTGATGGTTTAGATAATTTATGTGATTGTGAAGTGAGAGTTATTACAACAGTAGAAAAAAATCAAAAGAAAATAAATGCAATAAAAAAAGATGTTGACACAATGTATAATTTATATGGATACGAAAAAATACAGGTAACTAATTTGAAATATGCAAAAATATATTTAATTTATTCATTGGATGGAAAAAAAAAGTATGTAGGACAATCTTGTTGTAAGAACGTTAAACAAAGAATTTATAATCATTATTCTGGTTATAAGTGGCATAAAAAAAACAATAAAGGAAGCAATCTTGGATCATATGCAATATTTGATTATGGTGCATGGACATATAAACTTTTAGAAGAATGTAATAATTTATCGATAAAAGATGTATTAGAAAGAGAAAAATATCACATATTAAACATAGGACATACTAATAAACAAGAGTTATTATTAATAAATAATATTGAATTAAAAAAAAGAATATTTTATAAAACATATGATATTAGTGAAACAGAAAAAATATTTAATGTAAAAAAAAAATATAAATTTTTAAATGAACTGATAGACTCACTTTCGCAAGAAAAAAATAAAGAAATGATTGGAAGAAAATGGAAGAAATTTTTTACATTAATGAATAATAATGAGGAATATTTAAAAAAGATAAAAAAGTATAATTTTTTATTGAATAAATTTAAAAAAAATATAATATTAAAAAAACAAATGTTCGATAAGCTTATAAAAAGTGCTCTTGTTTCAACAAAAATAGCGAAAAAAATGTCAATTAGTTATAAATTTAATAAAATAAAAAGTGAAGTTGATTTTAGAAGTAAATTAATAAAAATATTTAAAATTATTAATGCTGAACTAAATGTAAATATAAAAGTTGCAGAAAATGTCAATATTTTTATTGAAACAATGATAAAATCACTAAAATTTTTTGATAAAAGCAATGATTATATATTTTTGCGAGGAAAATTATATATTGATTTTAATGATTTAGAAAAAATACTAAAAAAAATATTTAACTTAAATATAATTAAAATCAATAATTTAATAGAAAATTATTATTTAAAAAAATTACAAAATAAAATACCTCCAGAAAACATAATATTAAAAAAAAATATACTAGTATACAAAATACAGAAAGAAAATATTTTATTAAAAAATAAATATCACAGTAAATAAATTATGATTACGAAAATTAATATTTATTATAAATTATGAATATTAATTGTATAAATCAAAATAATATTTATAAAATTATAAAATTAACAACAAAAAAGTAAATTCTAATAAAACATAGAAAATTAGAATATACAATTTAAATTATCATTTATTAAGTGCGAAATTTTATAATTTTATAAATTATGAATATTAATTGTATAAATCAAA
>Ga0222654_1001168_pt1 | contig 11578 bp, 2 predicted proteins | sample AntAcemetagen421_FD_179805 | JGI IMG/M metagenome (GOLD analysis project Ga0222654, IMG submission 179805) | Saline water microbial communities from Ace Lake, Antarctica - #421 | ecosystem: Environmental > Aquatic > Non-marine Saline and Alkaline > Saline | place: Antarctica: Ace Lake | collected... | reverse complement strand
ACCAATCAGGACATCGGCACCGCCATTCCCGTTGAATTCATCATTGCCCTGTCCGCCAATAATATTGTCAGCGCCGCTGCTGCCATTGGTAAAGTCGTTCCCGGCTGTACCGATGAAGGTCACCGACTGCGTGAAATCAGCACCAAAGAACACGAATGTTGATCCGGAATCGAAGCCTCCTTCATCACTGCCGCTTGCGCCCACAAGGATGTCGTCAAAACCATCACCGTTGATATCGCCCGCCGCCACCGCCTGACCGACCCTGGAACCGGTAGCAGAGGCGTCGATCCGGAAGCCACCGATGCCGACGGCTATATTGGCAAGGTCCACAACGCTGGATGGGGTTTCACTGCCAAAGATGACGTAGCTGGCGCCGTCACTATCATCCTGAAGCCGGGTACCAAGCAGGATATCATCGATGCCATCGCCATTGACATCACCGGCCGACGCCACAGCAGTGCCAAGCCGGTCGTAGGAATTTTCCGCGATGATCCGGAAGCCGCCAGTGCCGTTGGAAATGTCCGCAAGATTGGGCGCCGACAATCCATTTGCCCCGAAGACAACAAATGCGTCACCCGAGAAAGCTCCCGAATAATCAGAATCCTGCGCCCCGATAATGACATCATCAATACCGTCGCCGTTGACATCGCCCAGCCCCGCCACCGCACTGCCCAGCTTGTCACCAGCGTTCGGGCCGATCAGTTTGAACCCGTCTAACCCATTCGCCAGGGAATCCAGCGAACTTTCTGCGGCAAAGCCTCCGGCATGACCGAAGACAACATAAACGGCACCTTCTTCGGAGGAATAACCCGCGCTGTAGCCGGGCGCACCGACGATCAGGTCATCGAAGCCGTCACCGTTGATATCGCCGGCATTATCCGTCGCGATACCGGCCTTGTTGCCAAAATAGGTACCGACCAGTTCGAAACCGTTCGTGCCATCCAGCAGGTCCAGATCAAGTGATGCCGCGAAACCGGCATCGGTGCCGAAGACGACATAGGCGGAACCGGAATTGACATAGGTCCCGATCAGGTTATTTGCATAGGGCGCACCGACGACAAAATCGTCGAACCCGTCGCCATTCAGATCGCCCGCTGCGGAAACCTCAAAGCCGGCTTGTGCACCAGCGGCAAATTCAAGCTCGCCCAGCACCTGGAACCCGTCGGAACCGTCCAGGGTGCCAAGATCAATGCTGGTTGGCGCAAACGCATCGGTTCCGAAGATCACATAGGCCGCGCCAACATCGGTATCGACGGTGTAATCCCCCGGTGCGCCGATCAGCAGATCGTCAAACCCGTCGCCGTTGATATCACCAGCAAAATCTACCGAATAGCCGGTTTTGGAATAATCGCCTGCGCCTTCAATCACAAAGCCATCAACACCGAGCGCAAAAGCGCCCAGCTCTATCGATGCCGGCGATTCCGCGCTGCCAAAGACAACATAGGCCGCACCGCGATTATCGCCGTACTCACTGAACGTCGGCGCACCGACGACGATATCGTTGAACCCATCGCCATTGAAATCGCCCGACGCAGAAACCGAGAAGCCGGAATAGGCGCCGTTCGACGAATAGCCATTGGTCCCGATGATCTGGAAGCCCAATGGCGGTTCCGCATCGTCGGTTTCGAGGAATACATCGGTCGACAGGGTCAGCCCGGAAATATCCACGCCTTCCTGGACATGCAGTTCGACGAAGAGGTCGTTATTCCCGTCGCTGATCAAACGGTGGAACTGGACACCATCGACATTGATCAATCCGAAATCGAACCACGTGACGGATGAGGTCACACTGCTGTCGACATCCCCCAATACGGTCAGGGACCTGCCTTCGTTGATCGAAGCAACGTCAAAATCACCAATATTCAAGGTATTGTTGGACCCGGAACTGGCAAGGTCGATCACTTCAATGCTGGCAATCCGTTCATCATTGATCGACGCGAGGTCAAGTGTTCCGCTTTCTTCAGCAAAGACGAGCGTATCCTGGCCCGTACCGCCATCGACCCGGAAGCTGCTTCCCGAAACATGGATCGCATCATCGCCTTCACCGCCGCGTATCACGTCCGATCCACCGGCGCCGATCAGCGTGTCGTCCCCTTGCGCCCCGATCATGACGTCGTCACCGGCCGTACCGGTCAGCGTATCGGCGGCCGCGGTGCCGATATTCGTAACCTCGCCCAGCGCGTCAAACCCCAGAAGGATATAAGCCGCGCCGGCATCGTTGTTACTTTCATCGTTGCGCGGGGCGCTAATAATGATGTCGTCGAAACCGTCACCGTTCACATCGCCAGCCGCCGAAACCGAGTAACCGGATTCATCGTCAATGGCCTCACCGGTCAACCGGAAGCCGCCGGTGCCGTTGGAAACGTCACTGAGGTCGATGTTGGCACCAAGGCCATCATCGCCAAAGACCACATAGGTCGCGCCGGTGTAACTGGTATGACCGACCGCGCCGATAAGGAAATCGTCAAATCCGTCGCCATTCAGGTCGCCGGCAGCAGACACCGAAATACCGGTTACGCTGCCCGCCAGTTCCGCATTGATCCGGAAGCCGCTGGCGCCCAGTGAATCCAGGTTGATATCACCACCGACGCCCGCACCACCAAAGACGACATAGGCAGCGCCGGTATCGCTGTAGATATCGGGCGCGCCGATGATCAAATCAGCAAAGCCATCGCCGTTTACATCACCGGCGCCTGAAACCGATGCACCGGTATATCCGTAATCACTATAGGTTGGGCCGTAGAAATCACCCGCGCCGACAATCCGGAAGCCCTGTGCCCCAAGACTGGACAGGTCAACCGATGTCAACGAAACGCCCTCTTCGCCGCCGAACACCACGAAAGCGCCGCCTTCATTATAGCCGTTATCATTACTGCGCGGTGCCCCGACAATCACATCAGCGAAACCATCGCCATTGATGTCGCCAGCGCCGGAAACCGAGAAACCGGCATAGGCGAAACTTTCCCCGCCACTCAGCACGACTCCGCCATAGCCCGATTCAACATCGGACAGCAGAATCTTACTTGCCGGCGCGGTCGACCCGAATACGACATAGGCCGCACCGTACCCGCTATACTGCCCGCTAATATCCGGCGCCCCGATGATAATATCGTCCAGCCCGTCGCCATTCATATCCCCGGCGCCGGCAACCGCAAAACCTGCCACGGACACATGGTATTCGCCGATGATCTTGAACCCGCCGGTGCCGTCCGCGACCGAACCGAGATCGATGGAGGCCGCAGGCGTATCCGTACCGAAGATCACATAAGCCGCGCCAGAATACGTTGGGATATAAGCACCATAGCTGCCGTCACTGTATGAATCGTTGCCCGGTGCACCAATGATGATGTCGGCGAAACCATCGCCATTCACATCGCCCGCAGCCGCGACAGCCGTCGCCCTGTCGTACTGGTTCTCGGCGATGACCTTGAAACCGGCTGTCCCGCCCAGATTTGCAAGATCAAACGTGGCGTTCTCGTCAGCCGTTCCGAACACGACATAGACTTCATCGCCGTAATAGCCATCGCCCGCCCGCTTGGCGATAATAACATCCTCAAAGCCGTCGCCATTCACGTCGCCGGCATTTGAAACCTGACCGCCCGTATTATCATCGACCGCGTCACCAACAATCTTGAACCCTTCACCCACAGCGATATCGCCCAGCGATTTCGACCCCAGTGCCTGCAGGTTCACGCCCGAGGTCCCGACATCCAGGTCCACCAGCAAGGTCTGTTCGCCCGTGCTGCTTTCAAAGCTGCGGAAGGATTCGCCGCCGATATTGACGGTCCCTGTCAGCTCCCACAAATCCGTCGTCGCAATGAAATCGCCGGCATTGCCGGTGATGGTCAGCGTGTGATTATCCGAAAGCGCGCTGACATCGCTGGCCGACAGCGTCACGAAATTGTTGCCGACGCCGGTCAGATCGATCACGTCGATCCCGGTAATAACCAGGTCGTCGAGGTTCTGGAAGGCTAATCCGCCCCCGCCACCATCGAAACGCAGCGTATCGGTGCCAAAACCACCTTCAATCCGCTGGAAGCCGCCGACAGTAAACCCGAAGACATCATCACCGCTGCCGCCCTTCAGCACATCAGCGCCACCACCACCCAGAATCAGATCGTCGCCCGTCCCGCCGATGATGACATCGGCGGCGGCCGTCCCCGTCAGCGTATCGTTGCCGGCCGTACCCTGCAGCGTAACAATTTCGGAAAGATCGCTGCCGAACACCACGAAACCCGCGCCGGCATTGGTACCGCCGGTGGGGTGGGTGTCCGAGCCGATGATAATATCGGCAAAACCATCGCCATTGATATCAGCAGACGACACCGAACTCCCCGTGGAATCGGTGGCGACTTCGCCTGCAATCCGGAAACCGCCCTGACCATTGGCGATATCGGCCAGGTCGACCGTCGTCAGGCCGGACGCAGCGCCAAAGACGACATCGACATAGCCGCCATTGTAACCATCGCTGCCGACAATCAGGTCATCGAACCCGTCGCCATTGACGTCGCCGGCCGCCACCGCACCGCCAGCATAATCATATGCCCCGCTGCCAGTGATCTTGAAGCCACCATTGCCCGAAGCGATCGCCCCGAGATCGATCGATGCCCCCAACCCCGTGCCACCAAAGACGACATAGGCGGCGCCGGCTTCGGTTTCCGAATTCGTGGCAAACGGCGCGCCGACGATCAGGTCTGCAATGCCGTCGCCATTGACGTCGCCGGCACCCGACACATCGTAGCCGGCACTGTCGCCCGCATTCTCGCCAGTGATCTTGAAACCGCCCGTACCGTTGGCGACGTCAGCCAGGTCCACCGATGTCAATCCGGCGCTGTCGCCGAACACCACATAGGCGGCGCCAGCGCGATTACCGCCGGCGTCATTACCTTCCGCGCCGATAACAAAGTCATCGACACCGTCGCCATTCACGTCACCCACCGCGGCAACGCCCCCGCTCCGGATACCCAGAATATCGTTTGCATTCTCGCCGTCGATTCGGAAACCACCGGTACCCAGGGCGACATCATCCAGGTTCACGCCGGAACCCGCCGCCGTCGATCCGAAGACCACATAAACCGCCCCGGCTTGCCCCTCAGGGAATCTTTGGGCGCCAACAAGGATATCATCGATACCGTCGCCGTTGATATCGCCCGCACCGCTGACCGCAGATCCGGCAAAGTCGCTTATATATTCGCCCAGTATCTTGTAGCCGCCCGTCCCCGCGGCGATATCGACGAGATCGATGGCGGTGACTGAGGCCCCCGTCCCGAACACCACATAGGCGGCGCCTTCATTGCTATCGGTATCATTTGCCTTCGCGCCAATGATCAGGTCGTCAAAACCGTCGCCATTGACATCGCCGGCCGCCGATACGCTGATGCCAAACGTGTCATTTGCCGCCTCGCCGACGATGCGAAAGCCGAAGCCGCTCGTCCCCGAGGCAACATTGTCGAGGCTGATATCGGAAACGCCCGAATCCGTCCCGAACACGACATAGGCCGCGCCAGCCGAGCCGGCAGCGGCATCGCTGTAGGGCGCGCCGACGATCACATCCTCGAAACCGTCGCCGTTGAAGTCGCCGGCGGTGCTTACCGAGAATCCGGCACGGTCACCGGCATCTTCGCCGACGATCCGGAACCCGTTCACCCCGTCAATATCGCCAAGCGAGAGAATTGGAATTCCCTCGGTCTGCAACCCGGAAACGTCGATCCCGTCCTGCACCAGCAGCGTCTTGCCGCTGTTTGTGAAGACCTCGAATACATCGCCGCCGTCCGTAACCGTGCCGTCGGTAGCCCAGATATCATTCGTCACGACAATATCGGTACCGTCGCCCCGAACTGTCAGCGTTCCGGTATCCGAAAGCGCCGCGAGTTCGAAGGCATCGAGGATCAGCGTGTTGCTCTGCTCGGAAAGGTCGATAACCTCGATCCCGGTGATCGCCTCGTCGCCGATCTGGGCGAGATCGAGTGTGCCGCCAACCCTCTGCAGCGCGAAGGTGTCATTGCCAAGCCCGCCATCGATTTTCGCGAAACCGTTGAGGTCGTAGTGAATGATATCGTCGCCCGCACCGCCCTTCAGCACATCCGCACCGATATTGCCGATGATGAAGTCGTTTCCGGCGCCGCCGATGATGACATCGTCGTTTTCGGTTCCGGTCAGCGAATCGCCGAATTCCGTACCAAGATGCGTCACGACCCCGGAGAAATCATCGCCGAAGACCACGTAAGCGGCACCCGTCGCACCGTAATACGCTGCGCCGATAACAATGTCGTCAAAGCCGTCGCCATTCAGGTCGGTAGAGGAAACCGAACGACCGGCAAAATCGTAAGTCGTTTCACCGAATATACGGAAGCCACCCACCCCGTTCGCGATATCGTAAAGGTCGATTGAGCCGAACCCGCCATCGCCGCCAAACACGACATCGACGAACCCGGTCCCGCCATAATACGATTCCACACCATAGAAGTTGACGCCGCCGATAAGCAGGTCGTCGATACCGTCGCCGTTGACATCCCCCGCCGCAACCGACATTCCCGAAAAATCACCTGTGCCCGAGCCCGAAATTTTGAAGCCACCGACACCGCTGGCAACACTGGACAGGTTGATCTGGCTGGAACTCAAACCATCCGCACCAAATACGACATAGGCGGCACCGGAATAATCACTGTCCGCTGGTGCGGTTACAATCAGGTCCGCAATACCGTCACCGTTGACATCGCCGGCGCCGGCCACGGCAAATCCCATGCCCTGATACGTATTTTCAGGTGCAATCAGGAACCCGCCCGTGCCGGCGGTAATATTTCCCAAACCGCTGGACGCCGTCACTCCGGTTGTGCCGAAGATCACATAAGACTGACCGTTATAACCGTAATTATAATTGTTAAGACCATTATCGGGCGCACCGACCAGAATATCGTCCAGGCCATCGCCGTTGATATCCCCGATTGCGGCAACCGAGTTACCAGCCACGTTATTGGCATCATCGCCAAACAGGGCGAAGCCGCCCACATCGTTGGATATCTGCGACAGATCAATCGAACTGGCAAAACCTTCATCCGTGCCGAACACAACATAGGCCGCACCAGCTTAGTTATATGTACCGACGTCGTAACCTGGCGCACCAATCAGCAGGTCACCAATGCCGTCACCGTTGAAGTCACCGGCGCTGCTGACCGAAAACCCGGCGTAATCGTCACCATTCTCGCCGGTCAGGCGAAAGCCGTTCGTGCCATCAAGGTTGCCCAGATCAACGCCGCCGGGATTGCCGTTCGTCCCGAACACGACAAACGCCGCACCGTTGTAACCATTCGCGCCCGCATTGGTCGCGCCAACGATGAAATCGTCGATGCCATCACCATTCACATCACCCGCCGCACCGACGGCGGCACCGGCATAATCGCCGGAAAACTCGCCGGTTATCCGGAACCCACCGACGCCGGCGGCAAGGCTCGATGCATCAACCGACGCGGAGAACCCGCCGGCGGCACCGAAAACGACATAGGCTGCACCGGCTTCGTTGCCACCAGCACTATTTGATTTGGCACCAACAATGATGTCCTCAAACCCGTCCCCGTTCACATCGCCGGCAAGGGATACCGAAGCACCGAGAGTATCGCCGGCCGCCTCGCCTGTGATACGGAAACCATTGTTACCGTCCAGGTCTGACAATATTGATTCATTGGCGCCGACACGCTGGATTCCGGAATCATCAACGCCATCCTCAACCAGCAGGACATTGCCGCCCTGGCTGAACTGGTTGAAGGTTACTTCATCGATATCGACCTGGCCGTCATCGAACCAGGCATCATCGGTCTGCACTGCATCCACAGCATCACCGGTAACGGTCAGCGTACCCGTATCGGACAGGTCATCAACGACGCTCGCGGTCAGGATCAGCGTGTGGCCGCCATTGTCGTTCAGGTCAACATTCTCGACCCCGCTCACATTGGCCAGCGCCGTTTCATCCAGAGTGCTCGTCGCGCTATCGGCGACAAGTGTATCGTCGCCGGTACCGCCGATAATGGTCGTATCGGCGACATCGAACACCAGCCGGTCGTCCCCGCTGCCACCTTCCTGCACATCGACACCGGCACCGCCGTCGAGAACGTCATTCCCGGCACCGCCGCTGATGATGTCGTCGCCAGCGCCGCCGGTAAGGGTATCATTGCCGTCGGCGCCGAAAATGGTGTCGTTACCGCCGCCGCCGAAAATGGTGTCGTTGCCTTCGCCGCCGCCGAAGTTTTCATCGCCATTGCCGCCGACGACGTTGACGTCGCCGGTGACCCCGAGGACCTGATTGATGTTGGTGAAAGTGTCGATGAATCCGGCGCCGGTGACCGTACCGGTTTCAAAATTGATCTGAATGCCGGAAATACCGTCATATCTCAGAATATTGAAGCCGCTGCCGCCGTCGATGACATCACTGCCGGTGCTGCCGAATATCGTGTCATTGCCGCCACCGCCATTGATATCGTCATTACCGCCGGAGCCATTGATTATGTCGCCGCCTGCGCCGCCGGTGAAGGATTCGAATGACGTGAATGTATCGGTGACGACGCTGGACAGCGTGCCCTTGGTGACCGTATTCGCGCCAAGGTCGACGGTCAGCGCCGAGGACGTGTTCGCGTAGGACAGGGTGTCGCCGGACCCGGCGCCGCCATCGAAATGCATGCCGCCGACACTGCCGACGACGAAACTGTCATCGCCCGATCCGCCAACAATTGTTTCGATGTTGACGAAGGTATCACTATCGATTTCGGAACCGGTCACACTGCCGCTTCTGGGCGTGGTGTTCACCGTGACGGCGATGCCCAGCGATGTACTGGGATAGACCAGCGAATCGCTGTCGTCCCCGCCATCATATGAATCATTGCCCTCGCCAGACCCGGCGATGAGCGTATCGTTCCCGGGACCGCCGATGACAACATCGTTTCCGGCGCCGCCGAGCAGGATATCATTGCCGCCGCCGCCATCGATAAAGTCGTCACCGGAACTGCCGGTCACGTTATCATTTACATCGCCGCCAAAGAACGGCACGCCGGGGGTAACCGTCGATAGCAGAAAACCGTCTTCATCGAGGATGTTCTCAATGATCTCGACTATATCGTCTTCTGGGATATCGGCTCCGGCAAGACCGGCTACGCCAAGTCCGTCGCCTTCGCCGCCAACGTTAGGATCGTCAACCAAAGGATCGGGACTTGGGTCTGGCAAGGGGTCTTTTATCTTACCGAAACCCGAGACGTCTGGAGTTTGATCGGGCACCTCGGGATCACCGGCGTCTCCGGAATCTTCACCGCCTTCTCCCTCTTCACCTTAGCCGCCAGCCGACGGCTCGATATCGTTGAGATCTTCCTCTTCGCCGGCTTCCGGGTCGGAATCGCCGGGCCGGTTCGTTCCGCCGCCGTAATAGTTGCTGGAGACATCCTTGACGGATCCGTAATTCGAATCGAGCTGCTGGGGCGTAAAGACGACCGGCGGGCTGGGCGGGGCCAGGAAGCTGGTGATGATGGTGGTGGCGTTGGCCTCGCTCATCAGGACGGTGCCGCCCTGGGTGACGATCGCGATCTCGCCATCGATGACCGTGAAGGTACTTTCCTCACCGGCGGGTCTGACATCGCCGGCCACGGTCGTGCCGCGGATACCGATGGTCGCGACCGGTGTCGTGACGGTCATCTGGGTATTGTCGGTCTGCGCGATCTGGCCGCTGACGAAGACAAAAACGCCTTTCAGTACGGAAAAGGATGACGATCCCGTCTGCGTGGCCGGGTTGAACACCATTTCGTCCAGCGCCAGCCGGGCATCCGCGCCAAGCGCGAACGTGGTTTCATCGACGAACAGCAGATTGATCGCGCCGCCCGCGGCGGTTTCGACGACATCGCCCTGGAAGACCGCATCGCCAGCGGCAAGCTGTTCGCGTGTGCCGTTGGCGCGGATAACGAATGCCTGGCCGGAAAGGTCCTGAACCTGTCCGATGGCGTCTGCCGCCTGGGCAACTTGACCGGCCTGGGCATATTGTCCGGCGGATTCGGGCGGGGTGAAGGATTCGACCAGTGCCGGGGTCATCCGGCCGCCTTCGGGGGTCAGCAGGTCGGGGGCGGGATCGGCGAGGAAGTAGCCTTCGACGGTGACGGTTGTGCCGTCCGGTCCGGTCAGGATCAGGTCATCGCCCTGCTGGCGATAGGTTGCGTCGCTGGCGAACTGTCCATCGGGCAGCATGACAGGCGAGTCAGACGCCGCGTCGAATACGATTGACCCTGAAAGGGCGGGTGATTGAATGCTGCCTGCCGGGGCGCTCTCCAAAGACCCTGCCGTCGGCGTAGGATACGCCATATACTGTTCTCCTGACCTGGAAGGATACATGCTACAATTCGCGAATTGTGAAATAAACCCGAATTACGGTCAGAATGCATCCCCCAATTGGGGCACGTTAGATAAAATTTATTTCGAATATACTGGTGTTAACCATAATTAAATCCTGAGGTTAGAGAATCTTCGCGATGGAGCAAGGGTTTGGCTGAAAAACACGACAGGCATTGGTTGCGATCCGCGCTGCGGGATTCCAGAGGTGCGTTTCGGGACCTGATGCTGATATCGCTTTTTATCAACATTCTGGTTCTCTCGATTCCAGTGTTTGTGCTGCAGGTCTATGACCGGGTGGTCTTCCAGGGCGGTATGACGACCCTGCAGGGACTCGTCATCGGCATGGGGTTGATCGTCGGTTTCGACTTTGTCCTGCGGCAGGCGCGCAGCCGGATTTTTCAGAATGTGGCGCTGCGGCTGGATGCCAGCGTCGGACGCACCCTTTATGAAAAAGTTGTTTCGCTGCCATTACGGGTGCTCGAATCGCGCCCGGCGACGTTCTGGCAGTCGGTTTTCCGGGATGTCGATACGGTTCGAAATATGCTGTCGGGCCCTTCGGCGACGCTTGTGCTCGACCTGCCATTCGCCATTCTTTTCTTCTTTGTCATTCTGATGATTGCCCCGCCGGTGGCTTGGGTGCTGCTCGTCTTCATACCACTTTTCATGGTATTGGCATGGCGGTCGGGGCACGTGATGCGGCAGGCATCCTCCGCCGAACGGGAATCCGGCCTGAACCGGGAAGGGTTGATGAACGAGCTGATTGCCGGGCGTAGCACGGTAAAATCGCTCGCGCTTGGCGAGACGCTGAAGCCCCGCTGGGAGGACCGGCACGCCACGGCAATCGAATCGGCGCTGCAACGCGGCGAGGCGGGCGACGGTTATCATAACCTGGGCTACATCATGACCATGAGCACGACGGTAGTCGTCACGACCGTTGGCGCGCTGGCAATTCTGGAACAGCAGATGACCATCGGGTCACTGATTGCAGCGAACATGCTCAGCGCCCGGCTGGTCGGTCCCATGAGCCAGCTGGTGTCGCAATGGCGCATGCTGATGCAGTTTCGGGAATCGTCACAGCGTCTGGACGAAGTCTTCGGGATGACATCGGACCGGCAGGAAGAAGGGGTCGAGATGGCGCGTCCCCAGGGTATCGTCAGGCTGGAGAAACTGAATTTTGCCTATAAGCCGGATGCGCCGGCGGCGATTGACGGGATCGACG
>Ga0222654_1001162_pt1 | contig 11613 bp, 8 predicted proteins | sample AntAcemetagen421_FD_179805 | JGI IMG/M metagenome (GOLD analysis project Ga0222654, IMG submission 179805) | Saline water microbial communities from Ace Lake, Antarctica - #421 | ecosystem: Environmental > Aquatic > Non-marine Saline and Alkaline > Saline | place: Antarctica: Ace Lake | collected... | reverse complement strand
CTTTTACTAAGTAGTCTATCAAATGATTTATATGTTGGTTTATCGTCTGATGTTTCAGATGACACTTCAGATGGTGCTTCATTTGGTGATTCATCTGATGCTTTAGATGGCGTTCTACGCAATTTATTACTTATTGTTGTACCTATTTTTTTACTTTTACTAAGTAGTCTATCAAATGATTTATATGTTGGTTTATCGTCTGATGTTTCAGATGACACTTCAGATGGTGCTTCATTTGGTGATTCATCTGATGCTTTAGATGGCGTTCTACGCAATTTATCATTTATTGTTGTACCTAATTTTTTACTTTTACTAACTAGTCTATCAAATGATTTATATGTTAATTTATCGTCTGATGTTTCAGATGACACTTCAGATGACACTTCAGATGGTGCTTTAGATGGTGATCTACTTATTTTTTTACTTAATTTTTTATATATTGAATCATTTGATGTTTTCTCCATTGTTTCATTTATTGTTTCATCTGGCGTTTCAGCTGAAGTTTCAGACGATGTTTTACGAAATATTTTTCCAAAACCAAATTTCTTTTTTTGATTCATTGTATATTAAAATATCATAAAATAATTTAATTATTTATAACAATATTCACTAATTATAAAAAGATTTTTTTTTTATATATTTTATTTTATATTTAATAAAACATATATATGAATCTATATAAAAAATTGAATTTATTATGTAACTGTATTTATTTATATGTAAAATGAAAAACCCATGGATTTAATTTTACCTTTTTGGTTTCCCACAAAGAATACTGCACAGAATTTTTGGTTTTCTTCAAGGATGGATTCTTTGATTAAAGAGAAGTTTGAAGCATTACTTATTTCTAAAACCATTGAAATAACAAAATCTGATCAAGATTTGACTAAAATGTCATTGAATAAAAAAATGGCAATTGTTATTCTTTATGATCAGATTGCTCGAAACATTAATAGAGAAGATAATGATATATTAAAAAAATATGATGCAATTGCATTAAGTATAGCATATCCGGTTGTTAAAAACATGCTTAAATCTACATTACCAATGCGACAAGATTATATGATGTTTTTTTGTCTCCCACTTAGACATTCAAAAGATATTAATTTAATACACCTTGTAATTAATTTGATTAAATTATATGAAAATAATAATTGGGTTGTAAATTTTAATCTGTGGACCAACTTTAAACTTGCATCATATCGCAGTATGTATAATCATCAGTATACTCTTGAGGTTCCAAGTCATTTTCTTAAAAACTTTAAACTCGATATGGTAAAGCTTTATGGTTTTATTTTTGATAAGAAAGTTAATCTTTCAAATTGGACAATAGATATTAATATTTTACACCCTCTAGTTAAAGCGGTACATGAATCTATTTTAAAATATGACCCTAATTCAAAAAGTGTAGCAGTATCTCTTTCTGGAGGTGTTGATAGTATGGTTGGTGCACATATTATATGCGGTCTTGCGAAAGTTATGGGATTTATTCCACGAGCATACCATATTGAATATACGAATAGAAATGAATCAAAATTTGAATCAAAAGCAGTTGAACTGTATGCTCATCATCTTGGTATTACCTATCATACAATTAAGGTTGATCACATCAATAATAGAACTGATTGTGTTGATACAAAATATAAAAATATTCAGCGTAAATTATATGAAAAAGAAACACGTAGAAATAGGTTCGATTTTTACAGGGCAAATCAAGAAAAGAATAATGTAAAACTTGTACTTCTTGGACACCATTTAGATGATGTTATAGAAAATACTATTGCAAATATTTGTCAGGGACGTGATCCAGATGATCTTCCTGTATTAAGCGAATTTGAAGTACAAGGTGGTGTTGGTATATGGAGACCATTTATTAAAAATTATAAAGATGAAATTCTTAAGTATGCAAGTGATTATGGGATTCCATATATGTATAATTCTACACCACCAATGTGTATGCGTGGAAGAATGCGAAGAGAAGTAATTCCATTATTAATGGATATATTTCCTCAATTTAAAATAGATGTTCCAAAAACTGCAGAGAAATCAAGGGATTTAAAAATTTTAAAAGAAAGAATAATGACAACCTTTAATAAAACACTTAAAATAGGAAAAATGGGATTTCTGATCAATGTCAAACCAATAATTGGTTTAGCAAAATCTTTATGGGGCAATGCCTTTGCTAATATATTTCATTCAATGGGATTGTCTCGTATAAAAGAAATCAAAATTACTGAATTATTTGAACTTATAAAAAATGATACTGAGTTTACGATTCATATATATAAAACATTCATAACTTATTACAATCCAAAATCCAATAATTTAATATTTTTAGATATGAGAAAGAATTGTAAAATTGATTCAATTAAATATAATGAATATTTATTAAAATCGCCAAAAATTACTATTTCAAAATATACTGGAGAATCAATCAAAAGTAACATCGAGTCTCTAATTTATGGTACACTTAAATATACAATTGAATGTAATAATCCAAAAGAAATTATTATAGTAAATACATTTCAAAAAAAAATAAAAAAGAGTTATAGGAATATGTTTGATATTCCATTGAATCTACTTAATAATTATATTTGGACAAATGCTAAATTAGGCAATGATTTCTTAGTTGAGATTGAATATTAAAATAATGACACTATTTATTTATTATTATAAAACTATAATAATGACTTAAAATAAAAATAATAAAATTATTAATATGGATGAAAATGTTTTTAATCAATTAGATGAACCCGTAAACATCGAAAAATATAAAGTTGCTGGTAAAATAGTATCAAATACTCTTGATCAATTAATTAATAAAACAAAGAAAGGAGTAACATTAGAATATTTATCTAATTTGGGCGATGAGTTACTTAAAAAAAATATTAAAGGAGCTTTTTCTGAAGATAGTATAAATTCTATTTGTTTTCCTACATGTGTTTGTAAAAATGAATATGCTGGATATTTAAATTGTGGAAAAGAACTAGTTAAAGATGGTGATTTTATTAAATATGAATTAGGATGTTCAATTGACGGATTTCCTGCATTAATTGCCTTTACTCATTATGTAAAACCAGAAAAAGAAGATAAAAATACTGAATTAAAAGAAAAACTGTTAAATTGCCTAAATGATATGAGCAAACAAATTTTAGAAACAATTAAAGTAGATAAAAGAAATACAATATTGGTAGATAAAGCAAATAAAATAGCGCATCAAAATGGATTTAATTTATTGGATGGTAATCTTGATCAAACCGAAAAACATGTTCCAGGACAAGTATTTTATCAAATTAGTAAAAATTGTGTATTTAGTAAAACAGAAGGTAATATCGATGATTCAGAATTACATAACCTAGTCATAATGAGACCAAGTGATAATTTTAATTTTAATTTAGTGCCACAAGATTTTGGCATAAATGAAGTATATTTTGTAGATTTAGCCATTTCTTCAGGAACTGGTAAAATAAATGAATCATCTGATTACTCACCAACTATTTATTTAAGAAATATTACAAAAAAAGAACCATTAAGAATTGCATCTTCTAGAAAGTCCATTACACAATTTAGTTCAAAAGTGTCCTTTCCAGTTAATATTAAAGATAATAAAGATATTAGATTTAAACTTGGATTAAAAGAATGTGTTTCGAAGGGATTACTTGAACCTTTTTATGTTACAAAAGAGAAAAAAGATCATTTAATTGTACGAACTGGTTTTACTATAATTTTAAAAGAATCAACAAATGAAAATAAAAATGGTCAAATATTAATTAGTGCAAGATCACTTAATAGTGAAATAAAAAAATTTAACTCAAACAATATTTTTTAATTAAAAATAAAATTCAATATGTGTATGAAAATAAAACAATTTCATTAATAATTAATCCAAGTATATTTTTTTAAGTTGTATATTTGGATTAATTGGAAAGATAACACTATGTTATATGATATATTTATTATATTATTTTATTGAGTCTCAAGATGGTAAATTTAATGTTTTGTAGATTTTTTAGATTTGCTCTTGGATTTAGATTTTTTAGATTTGCTCTTGGATTTAGATTTCTTAGATTTGCTCTTAGGCTTAGATTTGCTCTTAGGCTTAGATTTGCTCTTGGATTTAGATTTCTTGCTCTTAGACTTAGATTTCTTGGATCTCTTTTGTTTCTTGGACTTAGATTTGCTCTTGGACTTAGATTTGCTCTTGGACTTAGATTTGCTCTTAGACTTAGATTTCTTGCTCTTAGACTTAGATTTCTTGGATCTCTTTTGTCTCTTGGACTTAGATTTGCTCTTGGATTTGCTCTTGGACTTAGATTTCTTGCTCTTAGTCTTAGATTTAGATTTCTTGCTCTTAGATTTGCTCTTAGATTTGCTCTTGGACTTAGATTTCTTGGATCTCTTTTGTCTCTTGCTTTTAGATTTAGATTTAGACTTAGATTTAGATTTAGATTTAGATTTAGATTTAGATTTAGATTTAGATTTAGATTTAGATTTTGATTTTTTTGCCTTAGATTTTCTTTTTGGCTTAGATTTCGTTTCTTCATCATCAGTCTTAGATTTCTTGCTCTTAGATTTAGATTTCTTGCTTTTAGATTTAGATTTAGATTTAGATTTTGATTTTTTTGCCTTAGATTTTCTTTTTGGCTTAGATTTCGTTTCTTCATCATCAGTCTTAGATTTCTTGCTCTTAGATTTAGATTTCTTGCTCTTAGACTTTGATTTGCTCTTGGACTTAGATTTCTTGGATCTCTTTTGTTTTTTGCTTTTAGATTTAGATTTAGATTTAGACTTAGACTTAGACTTAGACTTAGACTTAGACTTAGACTTAGACTTAGACTTAGACTTAGACTTAGACTTAGACTTAGACTTAGACTTAGTTTTTTTTGCTTTAGATTTTGGTTTTGTAGTTTTTTTATGAGAAGCTACTTTAGATGTCTTTGAGCTTTTACGTTTTCTCTTACCACCTTCTTGTTGTTTAGTTTCGATTAATTGAGCGATAACTTCGTCAGTTGTCATTATAATATATATTATTTACTCGGAAAAAAAAAATTTATAAAAAAAATATATTAATAAAAACTACCCTTAAATACTATTTAGTTTGATATAGATTTGATTTTTTATACATTTAATTTAGCTTTTATAATTGTCTCATTCCATTCAGAATAAATAATATATTATTTAATGAATAATAAAAACAAAAAAAAACTAAATTAAACGCACAAAAAAAATTGATTTTATTAGATTTATACCTTATAATTAATAAATTACTCATTCGATGTTTATAAGTAATAAAATCCTAGGATGGAAAGATAAAAATAATGAAACTGAATTAAAAATTATAATTAAAGAAGACAATATATTTATTCTTGATTTTTATGGCAAACAAATTAAAGTTACTGTAAGTACAGATTATCCCAAAACAAAAGAATATAGTATTGAAGCATTAGAGGATACAATGGCAATTCAATCAATTGTTGGTGATCTCTTTGAATATTCTATGAAAAACCCAACAATCATTGGAATTTTAAATAAGGCATCAAAACTGGCAATCAAGAGGAAAGCGAGACTTACATCAGAAATTGATATTATTATGAAAGAACCGAAAGGTGATTTATTTGACAAAAAAGAATACGAAATGATTAAACTTGAGGAAGAACTTAAATCTAATGCATTAAAACATTATAAAAAAAATATAAAAATAGATATGAATGTGATTAAACTTTTTGAAAAAGAAGATGTTGCAAATATCATTTGTCAAAACTATATTTCAACAATCAAGAAATATTATAATAATGATTCAGTGGACATTTCATTAAAAGATTTTAATATTTATGTATGGAATATTAAACTTCGAAATCTCAATGAAAGAATTCAGAAACAAATTACAAATGTTAATGAAAAATTTGGATTTGATTATATTGAGATTGAACTTATTTTCCACAAAGATTTATATCCACTATACCCTATTGAAATAAAAGTTATTAAACCTAGATTTCTTAAATCTTTAATGTATCGTATTTCTAATCTTAAAATGGTACAGCTTGATTATTGGGCACCAGACAGAAAACCTGATTTCATAATTAATAAACTTATAGAAATTTTTAATGAAAAAGCCGAAATTGATGTTGAAAATGAACTTAATAATAAAACATATGATGATGGTGCTTATTATCCACTTGAAATTAATCTTATAAAATTATCTTCAATTTGTGGTGAACTTAGTTTTGATTTTGAAAAACTTGATGATGAAAATTATAAACGTGTTTCTACCAAAAATATGCGAGATACTATCATAACAAAATCTAACAACAAATGGGCATCTGGTACAGGTTATGGTCATAATGGTCTTATATCATGGGATATTAAAAAATATGAAAAACTTCAAGAAGAAAAAGATAACAAAATTATTAATTCTTTAATTGGTATCTATGAGAAAATGGATAATGCTATTGAAACTGGTACTTTTAATTCGCTTATTGAAGCAATTAGTGGTTCTTATTTAATTCCATTTATACGAAGTTATTTGTATGGAACGAATTTCCTGGATATCAATAAACATATTGATGTTTATTCTAGAGTATTTGATATAATCAAGCTTCTTATAATTAACAAAGAATCAATATTTCTTATTAGCGAAGGAGGTGATAAATCAATTGCCTGCATTATGGAAGAACTTTCTGATCAAGCGAATGATATGAAAAAAATGAATTTAGAATCAGATGATGGATCTACTCAAAATCATATTAATTTAATTAATACGATTAATGTATTATATGAAATGATTGAACCATATTATAAAGAATATATTAAAGGAAAAGAAAAAGTAAAAGATGTATTTGTTGAAGAAGGAGTTTCTGAATTTAGATTAGTGAATAATATTAATGTTCCCACTATAACAATTAATCAATATTGTAAAGAAATGAAATCAGAAATTTATATGGCAGGAGATATCCTCAAAGATCCTAATTGGGGACATAGATTTAGAAATAATCAAGACACTGTTCTCAAAGCAGAATATAGACTTAGAGTTGCTTCCGAAATGAGTGCGATCAAAAAATCTTGTCCGATATCATTTGAATCATCAATATTTGTAAGAAAAGATCAGAATAAACACACATATTTTAGGGGCGCAATTGCTGGTCCTGATGATACACCTTATGATTCTGGATTATTCTTTTTTGATGGATTTATTCATTCAATATATCCAGAAAAACCCCCTAGTTTTAAAATGCTTAATACTAATGGGAATAGACATAATCCTAATATTTATGGTAGTTCTATTGATGATGGTAAAGTATGTTTATCTCTTTTGGGTACATGGGACTCTAGTAATCCCGCAGAAACATGGAATGCTAAAACATCTACTATTTCACAAATCTTTATTTCCGTTCAATCATTAATTCTTGTTCCAGAACCATATTATAATGAACCAGGACATGAGGGAAATATGGGAAAAGATGAATGTATTAAAATGGTAAAATCATATAATCTGCAACGAAGAATTTATACAATGTCTGATTGTATGAATAGTATTATTGAAAACCCTGTGAGAGAATTTGAAGATCTAATTAGGAAACACTTTACTCTTAAAAAAAATTACATAATTGCTCTTACAGAAAAATGGGTCAAAGAAGCTGAAGAATTTGATAAACTTTCATCAAATGAAAAAAGGTTCTATCATGATGATGAAAATAAATGGATAGAATTTGGAGAAAAAACAAAGAACGAACGTGACCGTCTTCTTAAAAACCTTCAACAAGAAGTTCTTGATAAAATACAATCTATTGACGAGTCAGATAGTGATAGCAATTAAAAAAAATTGATGACCATAATTAAAAAAAATTAATTTATTACTAATAATCACATGAATAAAAATCAAATTGATATTGTAATTTATCATGATCCATGTCCTGATGGATTTCTTAGTGCAACAATAGTTAATTATTATTACAAAATAAATAATAATCAAAGAAATATTAAATATTTTACTACGTCGTATTATAATAATCCACCAAATGTAAAAGGCTTAAATGTTCTTATTTGTGATTTTAGTTATAAAAAAGATGTTCTCAAACAAATGATAAATGATGCTAATAATTTATTAATTATTGACCATCATAAGACAGCAATAAATGATCTATCAGAAATTGACAATAAGTATAAAATATTTGATATAAATCATTCAGGATGCATGCTTGTATGGAATTATTTTTTTAAAGAAAAAGATCCACCCATGTTAGTTAAATATGTTGAAAATATTGATCTTTGGAAAAAAAATTTACCATTAATTGAAGAGTTTTATGCATGGTTCTATCAAGAAGATCTTATTTTTGATAATTATATAAAATATTTAGATAATATATTATTGACAAATGATATAAAATTAAATGGTAGTATAATGCTCAAATATAAAAATAATTTAATTAAATGTATAATTAAATCTACAGCAATTAAATTAGTAAAAATAAAAGATAATTATTATATTGTTTCTTTTGTAAATTCAAATATATTCAAATCAGAAATTGGTAATAAAATTAATCATGGTAAGTATAAAATGGTTGATTTTTCTTGTATATATTCATTTAATGAAAGTATTGATTTATACAATATTTCCTTAAGATCAATAATTAATAAAATAGATGTTTCTGAAGTAGTATCGTATTTTGGTGGAGGTGGTCATTATTGTGCTTCTGGATTAAATTGTAAAAAGAAACCATTTTTTGAAAAAGAAATAGAAATTTCAGATATTTACTATCAAATAAAAAATTCTACTTTCATAAATAATATTGTAGAAATAAAACTACCTTTTAACTTTTTCAATAGAATTGAATTAGAAAATTATTTAATTCAGAAAATAGAAATTAAAATAGATAATAAAATAAAGGTAGTCAATAAAATTACAGCTTTGAGATATTATTTAACTAATAAAATTATCCCAACAAAAATAGTGATTATATAAATAAAAAATTGAAAGTTATATTGTTATTTAATCTATAATTATACAATATAATAATAATGCAAGTATATACTGCAGAATACTTAGTTGATCGTCTTACACAAAAGCTTAATACCTTTACTAAACTTGCCAAAAAATTAGATGCCAAAATTCCTGTACCAATTATTAAATATACAAATACATACAATTATCTCATAAATTTTAGTACAATTGTTAATAGATTAACATATTATGATCCAGAAGATATTCCATTACAAGACGATTCTGAACAAGATATAAAGCGTAAAGAAAACTCACGAAATACTAAAATTAAGGAAATGGGTGATAGACTAGTTACGTATTTAAGAATAAAATTTAAAATTTCACCTAGTATAAAAGACGATGGAAGTCTTAAACTTGGTAGACTCAGTAAAAAAGCAGATTCTATGGTAAAATCAGAAATTGCAACATTTATCAAGGAATACGTTCAATGTGGTGTAAGAACATGTAAAAGCAAAATCACAAAAATTACTAATAAAAAAAAGGGTGTATTAGAGATTGATTGCATGTGTTGTGGTGCAAAGATGATTAGAAAACTTGAATAAAGAAATAATAAGTATAAAAAAAATTGATTATTTTAATACATTAGATTATTATTATTATTATTTATTTATTAATTATGTTTGTTCATAAAGATCCAATATCTATACATTTTAAAGCACCAGTAGATGAAGATAATGTTTTCAGAGAAAAACCTCCACTTGTTGAAATGGAAATTAAAAAAATGTTTATTCAAGCTACATGGAATGTGGTTGCAATAGTGGACGAATGTGGTCTTTCACACAAAAAACTAACCGATGGTAATACAAAAGATTTAAAATTTGGTGAATGTGGGTGTGCTTTTTTCAGGGATGCATTTAGTAAACTCGAAAAAGAATCAACTGATGGTTTAGTTGAATGTCCGCATTGTAAAATTCCATTTAAAACAAAATTGATTAAGAAAACTATTAAACTTAATAAACTCAGTATGAATAAATCAAAAGCTGCACAACTATTGAATAGTTTCAATGATCCACATGAACCACAAGAATATGAATATAATGGTGATGATATTGAAGGTTCTGGATCAGAATCAGACTATTAATTTTTATAATTCTTCTAACTGATCCTTTGATAAATTACTGCAAAGTAATAAAATTAATTTTAATTCATTTATTGTTAGTTTGCCTTTATATTTACCGTCAGTTTCTAAACTAGGTAATCCTTCATTTCTCATTTTTTTTATTAATTTATCACAATATTTATTTCTCATAATCCAAAATTTATCTTTTTTTTTTCTATGAATCTCGCAATTCTTTAATCTAACTATTTCATCCTTGTTAAATCCTCTTTCTATTGCATAAGAGTAAAATTTTTTTGCTAATTTATAATCAATAACTGGACAATCTTTTTGACATAATACTTGATATGAATTATTTTTTTTATCTAAAGGAATAATACACCCTTTTGCTTTTTTACTTATTATGGATGAACATTGTGCTCGATATGTTTCATATCTTTTTTTAACATCTTCAAAAGTAATTTTATAATCAACACCTAATTTATTATTAACCTTTTCGTGAATTAAATATAACCAATACGTAATTCTTTCTCTATTGTCTAAAAAATCTTCTAATCGTGTATCTGGTTCTTGAATAAACTTATTATATGATTCTCTACAATATTTGCATGGAAGTATATTTCCTACACTATTAAAATAATTAAAATAATCCTTTTTGTTTTCTTCTGTAGGAGTTATAGGATAACCAAATGTTATGGAATGCATTCCAACCCATAAACCAGGACCCCAAATTTTAGTTATTAATCCATTATTCTGATTACTCATATTCTTATAAATTTACTTGGGAAAATATTTTTATTGAAAAAGTTGATTTTCAATATATTTTAAGAGAATACATTATTTAATAATAAGACATATGACTTATGAACACCATAAAGGAACATATATAAAAGAACTTAAACTTCCAATTAACTATCCATTTAAGCTTGATCATTTTCAAATGCATGCAGCTGAAGCAATTATGAAAAATCAAAATGTTCTCAGTATTGCACATACTGGATGTGGGAAAACTGTTTTAGCAGAGATTGCTATTGCACATCATCTTACAAAAGGTGGTACAATTATTTATGCATCCCCTATTAAAACATTGTCGAATCAAAAATTTGCTAGTTTTTCAAAGAAATTTAATTCTGTAGGGATTGTGACAGGTGATATTCAAGAAAATCAATCATCAAATGTTATTATTATGACAACTGAAATCCTTTTGAATATGATTGATAAAAGTACACATGATTATACGCATGAAAGATATGGTATTCCCGATGATCTAGATAAAAAAATATCATGTGTAATTTTTGATGAAATTCATTATATGAATGATAAAGAAAGAGGAAAAACATGGGTTAAACTTTTAAATATTCTTAATCCAACCATTCAACTGGTAATGTTGTCTGCAACTATTTCTAATCCTGAAGAATTTGCTGACTGGATCGGTACAATTAAGGAAAAAAAAACAATTATTGTTTCAACTGAAAAGAGAATTATTCCTCTTCGTCATTCTGTTTTAATTGATGGTTATTTAAATGATGAGGATATAGGTCCACCAGTTAAGGAATAT
>Ga0222654_1001154_pt1 | contig 11683 bp, 7 predicted proteins | sample AntAcemetagen421_FD_179805 | JGI IMG/M metagenome (GOLD analysis project Ga0222654, IMG submission 179805) | Saline water microbial communities from Ace Lake, Antarctica - #421 | ecosystem: Environmental > Aquatic > Non-marine Saline and Alkaline > Saline | place: Antarctica: Ace Lake | collected... | reverse complement strand
GATATCGCCTACGACCACATCCGTAAAAGGATTCTAAACGGAGATTATATGCCGGGTGCTCCCTTGATGACCAAAGCGCTTTCTGGAGAAATAGGGGTAAGCCGCACGCCGGTGCGAGATGCTTTGCGGCAATTGGAGACGGACGGCTTGGTGAGTATATTACCGCGGGTGGGGGCGAGCGTTAAGGAAATGGATACAAGGGAGTTCCGAGAAATGTGTGGTATGCGTTTAGCCTTGGAGAGCCATGCTGCGGGTTTGACTGCGCAGAATCGCACCGATTCGGATTTGCAGGAGATTACCTACGCCTTGGAGCGAATGAGGCTGCTAACCGACGAGATTATCGGCACCGCACAAGAGCAGGATTTGCTGAGTCAATTGGTTCGGGAGGATGTGAGGTTTCACGTCGCGATCATGAGCGCCGCCAAGAATGAGGTGATGAAGAAGGAGATACTTCGGCTACATCTCATTAATCGCATTGTTTCCCCTCAGCGGACGGCTCCGGTTGAGTTAGGTCGACAGGATCGGAATACGCGGCGCCGGGCAGTCATGGCGAGCCATGAGGAAATTTTTTTAGCCATCCAAAACAAGGATGTGGCCGCTGCTAAAGCTTCCATGGAGGCCCACCTCCAAGAAATGATTAATCATCACGTGCGACTGATGGCCCGAGTTTCAGTGGGAGCCTCAGCTAAAAAACTTACGGAAGAAGAACTCGCTTATTCGGGCGGACTTTAGGCGGGTTCGGTGGGAGATGGCCTGGGCTGGTGGCTCTCGATTATAGGCCAATGTCCTCAGTTTTTAGTGCAAGGGCGGCGTACTTTTCGCGATTTAAGGTGAAATTATATCTTGACGAGTGTACGGTAAAATACCTGTGTATACACGAACCTCGGCTTTTGCCGGACTATAAACCTAAATTCATTTGCTCATGACTACCCTTAAGCGCTTGTTGCGCCACATAGCCCAAATTACTCTTAGCCGGCCACGCAATATTTGCAGTTATTGCCGCCGGTTGCGTTTGTTCTCTGATCTACTTGGCAGGTCCGTAGCGGCCTTTGCCGCCGTTTCATGCATTGTCTCCGTTGGCCGAGCGCAGTCTGAAGTCTCGGAAGAAGAGACCGTTTCACTGGATGCGTTCACCGTAACGTCAGCGAGTGATCGAGGCTATGCCGCGACACATGCGATTGGTGCAACTCGAACCAATCTGGCGATCAAGGACATCTCCCAAGTGGTCACCGTGCTTACTCAAGAGTTTTTGACCGACGTGGCCCCCGGAGAACAGTTCGATGTCCTGAAGTATGTTAGCGGTGTTTCCGTTGCATCGAATTCTGGCGATAATTTTACTTTTCGTGGCTACACGCTGGGAGGGGCGTATGCAGACGGCCTACCCGATGCGCAGAATCAGAGCAACATCGGAGCTGAGGCTTTCATGTATGACCGATTAGAGGTCTTCAAGGGACCGTCAGCGTTGGTCTATGGATCTCATTCCCCCGGAGGTGTCATCAATCGTGTCCGTAAGGTGGCAGACTTGTCACGTGGGACGGGAGGAACGGTCGGTGCAGTATTCGGGAATTACGGGCAGATGCGCGGGCAGCTTGATTACAATAGTATTGTAAACGACTCCTTTGGCTACCGGGTCGTCGGAGTATGGCGTGATGAAGATCTGGTTCAAGGAGTTCCGACCCAGTTTGCCTTTACCGAACGTTACAACTTCAACCCATCGTTTGTGTGGAAAATCAATGAACGGGTGCAGTTGAAAGTGGTGGGGGAAACCATGTCAGAGGCTCATTTTAAGAATTGGTCCGAGGTATTCGCGTTGCAGCCATTTGGGCTCAATGGTCCCACGACGCTGAGCGAGGGCTTGCTTCCGCAAAATTTCACGATCTCTGACTCCAGTGGTCGCAACGAGAACCAAAAATACGGCTACTTCTCGTCCCTTGAAATGGAATTGGCGGATAACTGGTCGATGCGGCTATTGAGTTCCCTCTTTAAGTGGGACCATGAGGTAAACGACTGGGTTCCTAATGGGATTAGTCCCGACAATCGCACGATGTTGCGCCGTCATCGATTGACCATCAATGACGATTTCGAAACTGCCAACGCTATCGATACGGTGTTCACTTTTGATACCGGATCACTGAATCATAAGGTGGTGGCCTTAGTGCAGTATAACCGCACCCACGATGAAGAGTCCTGGGTGCAGGATACCAAGCTATTTCCGTTGGATATCTTCAATCCGGACTACTACCAAAACGCCACCGGTGGCGTGATCGCTAATCCCGTACAGGGCGCGGTTTTTGATCCGGCGATTATTGATACGTTCGTTGATCCGTACATCACCCGTCTGCGGACATATTTGAATCACCAGTGGAGCATTTCCGCGCAGGACCAGATCAGTATGATGGATGGAAAGTTTCAAGTGGTCGGCGGTATTCGTTACGACACCTACACGACTCAAACCAACGATCGGCTGGCAGTAGTGGATGGCGACGTGGGAAGTGGTAAAAACTTCACGTATAAGTTCGGTGCTATCTGGGATGTCACGAAAGACCTCACGGCCTATTACAATTACAGCGAGACCTTTCAACCTAACTTCGGAGCCCAGCCGGATGGCACGCTGTTTGAGTCGCGTGTCGGCACGATCAATGAGGTGGGCCTTAAGTCTTCGTTCCTCGAAGGTCGCTTGAGTGGAACCTTGGCCGCATTCGAAATCGAACAGACCAATCTCATTCAAAATGACCCAGACCCTATCCGAGCCTCCAATGGTTGGCGTATTCAGACTGCTTTAAATCGGGTGCGCGGGGTGGAGTTGGATCTCGCTGCTAACCTCATGGCCAACTGGGAATTGATGCTCAGCGGATCAGTGCTCGATATCTATCAGGATAACGGTCGGGTGCCACGCGGAGTGCCAGAAAAGACGGCGGCGTTCTTTACCCGCTATCGGTTCGACGATGAATCTCCCCTCAAGGGACTTACGGCGGGTGGTGGTGTGAGTTGGATCGGGCCGACTCCGCTGGAATCAGGTAACCAATACTTTGGCCAGGACACTGCAGTGGTGGACGTATTTGCTCGTTACGTTTGGAAGGACTATGACTTCCAGTTGAATGTCTCCAATCTCATGGATGAGCGTTATCTGCAGCGTGGAGTTAATCGCACCATCCTTTTCCATGGTCCGGTGCGTTTGATCAAATTCTCGATGCGTTACAGGTTTTAAGTGAGCGTTTAATACGACCGATGTCCAGCGAAACCATTACTCGGCGTCGTTTCTTGGAAGGCGTCGGCGGCACTGCCGCCGCCGCCTCTTTGGGAGGCAGCTTAGCTCATGCTGCACCGATTAAACCACCGGTGCTGGTCAATCGTTCTAGTGACGATCGACCGCCTGGAAAAGGGCCGAATGTGCTGGTCGTGATGAGCGACCAGCACCGCGCCGACTTCATGGGCTGCGCCGGACAGCTCGCGCTCGAGACCCCGGCGTGGGATCGGATGGCCCGAGAGGGCGCACGGTTTACCAATGCCTATTGCAGTTATCCGTTATGCTGTCCGTCGCGTATGAGTTTTTTGACCGGCCAACTGCCTTCGGAGATCAACTGCAACGACAATGCAGCTCAACTCCCCAGTGATATCCCCACGGTGGCTCACGGATTTTCGGCTGCGGGATACGACACCGTTCTGTCGGGTCGCATGCATATCATCGGCTTTGATCAACGGCATGGCTTTGCCGAACGTATTTTGCCCGACGTTCCCGGCACGGCGTTCTTCAACGCGGGAAGTTGGGGCGGTCAAATTCTTGGACCGCTGCGTCAGGCGACCGGCGCGAGTTGGCGTAGTTTGGCGCAGAGTGGCTCTGGATATCAGGCATTTCATGACTACGATGCTGAGGTTGTGGAACAAAGTGTGAATTGGCTCACCGAACGTTCGCGTCAACCGGCCGACGAGCAGCGTCCATTTTTCATGGTTGCGGGCTTGATCTTGCCTCATCCGCCATTCGTTGCGCGTCAGGACGATTACGACGCGGTGGCCGAGCGGTTTTCGGCGAGCGACCTGCCTGACCCGCAGCTCTCCACCTTGCACCCTGTGCACCGCTCGATTCGCGAGCACAAGCAGTATGCCCGGGATGAGATTTCGCTGGAAGCGCGGATGCGCACGCTTCGGGCTTATGCAGCCAACTGCCAACACACCGATCACATGATGGGACGGTTGTTGGATGCGCTTGATACCGCCGGGCTCGCCGAGGATACCGTGGTGGTTTATCTCTCTGACCATGGCGAACAAATGGGGGCTCACGGTCTGTGGGGAAAGAACGCGTTCTATCAGGAATCGATGCGGGTTCCATTGTTGATGCGCTGGCCAAAAGGGATCCCGGGAAACCGTGTGGTCGACGATGGGGTATCGCTGGTCGACGTGGGATCCACTTTGTTAAAGCTAAGCGGGCACGAACCATTACCCGGCGCGAGATCCGGTGGGTTTGCGTCGTTGCTGAACCAAGACGATGCGGAGCAGGTGTCACAGGACGTGTTGATTGAAGGCGTCTTTAGCGGGGACACTCCCGCAAGGACGCTACGCCATGGCAAGTGGCGGTATTCCTGTTACGACGGGCACGCGGATGAGCTCTATGATCTCGAAAACGATCCGGGAGAATTTTACAATCTGGCCACGGATCCGGTGCATCGCGAAATCGTGAGGGAACTGGCGCAACGGGCGCATCACGATTGGAAACCGAAAGCCTTGCGCACGCGCTTTGCGCAACGCCGTCGCGAGTTGGCCATGATTCGCACCTGGACCGAATCTGCCGATCTCGCCGAGCCTGATATTCCGTGGAACCAAGGGCGGACACTCACGAACTACGTGGACAAGATATGACTACAAATCTGACAACGGTGGATTGGCTGGTCGTCGGCCTCTACGTGGTATTTACTTTCGGGGTGGCGTTCTGGGCCCGGAAGGGCCAAAAATCTGGGGAGGATTACTTTCTCGCGGGACGAAAAACCGGTTGGTTTTTGATTGGGGTGAGCATGTATGCCACGCTTTTCAGCACGATCAGTTTTGTCGCGCTACCGGCGGAAGCCTACCGCAATGGGATGCTGCTGAGTCTCAACTCGCTGGGGTATTTTCTTTTTACCCCGTTGGCGGTTTGGGTCTTTCTTCGGTTCTTTTACAAGGCGGGAACTTTCACCGCCTATGAGTATTTGGGGCGCCGGTTCGGACCCTCCACGAGAACCTTGGGGAGCACCATCTTCATTATCGCCCGCTGTTTGACGGGAGCGATGATCTTTTACGCTTCGGCCAAGGCGTTCGAAACCCTGGTGGGGTGGCGGCCGGAATTTACCGTGTTGATCATTGGGACGATTACCATCGCCTACAGTTACATCGGCGGGATGCGGGCGATTATCATCACCGATTTTTTCCAAACGTTGATAATATTGGGAGGATTGGCTATTGTGTTATTAAAACTCGGAGCTGCGGCGGATTTTGACTTTCCTGCAGTCTGGGCTTTCGCGAAGGAGAATTCCCGAACCTTTGAGGTCGTATCAACCAAGGAGTTTTTCTCCTTTGATCTGACCTTGCGCTACACCTTTTGGTTGTGGCTGATGTTTTCGTTTACCACCCCGTTGGCGAACTACGGGACGGACCAACTGGTGGTTCAACGACTGCTTGCCAGTTCTTCCTACGACAATGCCAAGAAGGCGATCATGCTGAAGACCTTTGGCACGTTGCCGATCTCGGTCTGCTTTTATATCTGCGGCCTGCTTTTGTTTTATTATTACAACAAGTTAGGCACTCCGCCGGCAGGGGTGGAGCCCGATGGTATTTTAGGTTGGTTCATCACCACAACGCTGCCTTCGCCGATCCCAGGTCTGATTGCGGCGGCCTTGGTCGCGGCGCTCATGTCGTCCTTCGATTCAACCCTTAACTCCATATCGACGGTTTTTACTATCGATATTCTGAAGAAACGTGACGGGGCTGAACTGTTGCGGTTGGGTAAACGGCTGACGTTGGTTTGGGGCGCGATCATGATTGGATTGGCCCTGCTGGTTATTAAGGCGGGAAGGCGAGTGGAGACCTCGGTTTTTGAAATCCACCTGGTGTGGGCCAATTTGTGGGGCGTGCTACTGGTTGTCATGTTGGCGGGGATCTTTTTCCCCCGTTGCACTGCGCGAGGTGCGGTCGTTGGCATCGTTTTTGGGAGTGTCGTTAATTTGACGATTCCGTGGTTTCTGTATTTCGGCACGCCGGCGGATGACCGGATCGGTTTCATCTGGCTGGGCTTACCCGGCTGGTTTGCCGCCGCAGTGTCATTGGCGGTCTTTGCCGGACATAAAACCAAAACCCCAGCTGAGTTGGACGGACTCACTTGGCGCACGGTGGTGCGCGAGAACGGAGAGCCTCCGAGCGATTTAGATCATACAAAATCATGAAAACTAACAATACTATCCCGATGGGTCGCACTAGGTGGCGGCGTCTTCTCTCCTTTTTCGTCATTGGTGCCTACCAGGTGGTTTCGTTGCCCGCAGCTGCGCCGGTTGAGATGGAGCACGTGGTGCTCCACCGCGACGATACCATGTATTATCTCGGACCCTCGCTGGCGGTGTTGCCGGATGGCGATATTCTCATGGGGCTGCGGGAGGCACACGCCCGGTCGCGCGAAATGCGAGGTCATGTTGATCCGGCCTCGCGCGGGGTATTCCTGCGTTCGCGCGACGGCGGTCGGTCATTTGGTGAAAAACGAGTGATCGACGATGAGACCATGCATTTTTCATCTTCGCAGGACACCACTTTGACCGTTCTGGCCGATGGGAGTATTCTCGCGGGAATTTACAGCTGGGGCATCGTGCCGGTGCCGACGGGAGTGGCCTTGAGCAAAATTCACACGGGGAAAAAAATGGTGGGTGCGGAGAAGCCCTTCATCGGAATCTTCGAGGGTATGTGGACTAGGCATTCGACGGATGAGGGCTTAACATGGACGGAGCGACGTCCGGTGGATGTCGCGGGATTGCCGCCATTGGGCGGCCGGGCTCAAGTGGTGGAACTCGAAGACGGCACGATGCTCATGCAGGTCAACGATCTGAGTCGATCGGTGGGACAACCGCGCGACTGGGCTCGGGTGTTCTGCCTGCGATCCACGGATGGCGGAGTGACCTGGGGGGAACCGGCTTTGGTGGCGGAAGGTTCGGATCTGACAGTGCATTTTCTGGAACCTAGTTTGGTGCGGTTGCGCAGCGGACGTCTTATCAGTATGTTGCGCACCCGTGGTGAAGGCCCCGGGGCGGATGAGCGGGTGAAAAACGAAGGTGACGATATAGGTTCACTTTACAGTCACTACGGCCACGTTTTCCAAAGCGTTTCCGATGATGATGGCCGGACCTGGTCGGAGCGAGTGGAGACTCCCATGTGGGGTTTTCCTGCCCATGTGCTCGAACTCAGTGATGGGCGGTTGTTGTGCGCTTACGGCTACCGTCGGCCGCCGTTTGGCGTGCGGGCGACCCTTAGTTACGATGGCGGTGAAACTTGGGACATCGCCAATGAAATCGTCGTGCGTGACGACGGAGGCACTTCGGACTTGGGTTATCCGGTCTCGATTGAGTTGCCGGACGGTCGCGTGCTGATGGCCTATTATTTTAATCAAGAGACGTCGGAGGACCCGGAGTCTATCACCCGTTACATCGCGGGCACGTTCCTGGAGCTCTGACTTTTGTGATGAGATTGCCCCCCAGAATTTGTCTGGCTTGGACGGCGGCACTGCTGGTTGGTGCCGTTCAGCCTGCCGCCGCCGAGGTGGAGATGGAGCACGTGGTGCTGCACCGTGATGACACGCGGTATTACATTGGTGATCCGTCCTTGGCCGTGCTGCCGAATGGCGAAATTCTCATGGGCCTGCGGGAAGCACCGGCGCGGTTGGAATCGGAGTGGGGTCATGTCGATCCGGTGGCCCGCGGGGTCGTATTGCGGTCCCGCGACGGGGGCAGAACCTTTGGCGAAAAACGGGTGGTGGATGACGAGACTTACCGGTTTTCCTCTACTCAGGCTGTTACGTTGACCCCGATCCGCGATGGCACGCTGCTCGCCAGTCTCTACACGTGGGGGGTGGCTCCGGTTCCGACCGGCGTGGCCTTGGACAAAATTCATTCGGGTCGGAAGCTGGTCGGAGCTGACAAGCCGTTTATCAATATATTCGAGGGTTTGTGGACCAAGCGTTCGACGGATGGCGGGCTGACGTGGTCGAAGCGGCGGTCGGTAGATATTCCTGACCTTCCGCCACTGGCGGCCCGTTCGGCGATGGCGGAGTTGGATGACGGCACATTGCTCCTGCAGGTCAACGACCTCAGTCGTAGCGTGGGTGCCCCGCGCGATTGGGCGCGGATCTTTTGCCTGCGATCTACCGATGGTGGTTCGACTTGGGGTGACGCAGCGCTGGTAGCGGACGGCACGGAATTACGCACCCACTACTTGGAGCCGAGTCTCACTCGCTTGGAGGATGGCCGACTGATCAGTATGCTACGCACGCGTGGCGAAGGGCAGGGCGCGGACGAACGCGCCGGATTGAAACGTATCGGCGGCATGACCAACTATTTCGGCTACTTATTTCAAAGTGTTTCTGAAGACGACGGTCGCACATGGTCGGACCCCGCCAAAACGCCGATGTGGGGCTTTCCCGGCCAGGTGTTGGAGCTCGCGGATGGTCGCCTGCTTTGCACCTACAGCCATCGCCGTGAACCCTATGGCGTGCGGGGCACGCTCAGTTATGATGGCGGTCGCACCTGGGACATCGCCAACGAGATCATCATTCGGGCTGACGGAGGCACGTGGGATCTCGGCTATCCTGGCGCGATTCAGCTCTCCGATGGCACGGTCTTGGTCGCCTACTACTTCGACGACGCGGCCCACGCCGACACGAACCGGGTGACCCGCTACATCGCCGGAACGTTCCTCAAACTCTGATCCTTACCCGCCTCGATATCTTTCCAGTCATGACGAAATACACTGTTCTTACCACTTTTCCGGAAAACCGCAGTTCCGCCAATGTCGGCGACCAACTCATCGAGGTCGCCACCAAGCGAATAATCGCGCGAGAATGCGGCGACGTCGACTACCTCACGATCTTTCGGGAGGATTCGCTGGAAGACCGACTGGACGAAATCAACGCGACCGCCGGTATCCTGCTACCCGCCTTTCCGATCCGTGATGTGCCAATGTATCCCGGCTGTTATCGATTGGTCGAGGACCTCCACCGGATCAAGGTTCCCCTCATTCCGATCGGAGCCAATTGGAACGTCTATCCCGGCGACGCTGAGAGCCGCCGCAACGTGCGTTATTCGCCGGAAACCACCGCGTTTCTGCAACGTGTTGCGGCAGGCGTGAAGGCGATCTCCTGCCGGGAGTATCATGTGGCCGAAGTGCTGCAACGACACGGTATCTCGAATACGCTCATGACCGGGGACCCGGCCTGGTATGATCCCGATTTCCTCGGACAGCCCCTGCATCGTCCGACGTCGATCGAAAAGGTGATGTTTAGCCCGCCGTTGAGCGCCTACTATCGGGATCAAGGAGACGCCGTGATGACCATGTTGGCGGAGTTGTTCCCCCGCGCGAAGCGTTACTGCGCCATGCACCTGACCGACTCGAAGGTGTCGCCTTTCGCGGACAAGCGACCGACCAATGATGCCTCGATGCGCTCGGATGTGGCGGAGAAGAATGCCTTCATCCGTCGTCGAGCGGTGGAGCTCGGCTTCGAAGTGCTCGAGCTGGCCGGAGACGTGGGCAAACTGGACTTCTACCGCGAATGCGACTTGCACGTTGGCTACGAATGTCACGCTCACTTGGGCTTCTTTCGGCAGCGTCGGCCTTCGGTGTTGATCGCGGAGGATGCGCGCGGCGTTGGTTTCAATTACACGTTGGGCGTCGGCGGTTTCTCCGGCTTTGTGCGTCAAGGTCGCGAACCAGAACGGCCGCCGAAGGAAGGCGGGACGTCCGGTTACTGCGTCACCGCGGAAGAGTTTGCGGCGGCTCCCCCGCGCTCGGACTTGGTGGTCGATGTGCGACGCTACCTCGAGGAGGAATGTGCGAGCGGGTTTCGGCGTTATCGAGGGGTGGCGGACTTCATCGATGAAACCTACGAGAATGTCATGGCGCCGTTCTTGCGGTCGTTGCCGCACTGAGGTTTCCAAGTGACCCCGCCCGCATGAAACCCCGCAGAAGAGTTCGCCCCTTGTTCGCCGTCGCCTTTATGGCAGCGGTTGCGAGCCTGTCGGCGGAGTCGATTTGGGAGGAGTTGCCCGCTTTGCCGGAGGGCTTGGCGGGGCAGGTGGTGGCGGCGACCGGTGACAGCGTGTTAGTGGCAGGCGGCACGCTTTGGGACGATGATCGCAAAGTGTGGCGCGATGCGGTGCTCACGCTCGGGCCGGACGACCAGTCTTGGCGGAAAGTCGGGAGCATCCCGCAACCGCTAGGCTACGCGGGATTCGTCGGGGGAGACGACGGAATCTGGTTATTGGGCGGCCATAATGAAGAAGGTGCTCTCAGCGACATTGTGCATGTTGACCAAGAGGGGACGTGCCAAGTGATCGCGTCCATGCCGGAGGCATGGAGGTTTTCCCGCGGAGCTCGATCGGAACGGGGAGACTACTTCGTGGTGCGGCGAGAGCAGGTGGATGCGGGGTGGGAAGGCGCGTTTTTAGCGGTAGATGTGGGTTCGGGCCAAATACGCGAATGTGCACCGTTGCCTAACGCCGCCTGGGTGCTGCCGGCCGTCGCGGCGACCGGAGGGAACATTGTGGTGGCGGGAGGTGCGACCCGAGTTGAAGCGATGGGAGGCATCCGTAATCAATCCGGCATCCTGACATTCGATCCTCAGCAAAAAGTCTGGCATCATCGAGGCGATTTGCCCGTGGCGTTGCGCGGCATGGGGGCGGTGGCGTTGGGGGTGGGGCGGGTCTACTTGGCCGGCGGATATGGTGATGCGAAAGGTTTTGAGGATCGGGCATGGATATTTGATGTGAAGACGGGCGACCTGACGGAAGCCCCGGCACTGCCCTTGGCGATGATGCCGGAACTCCTGCGGGTGGGCGATGCGGTCTATGCTATCGGTGGTGAGGACGCGCCGCGCCGTCGAAGCGCGCGGGTGTTCCGCGCCTTGATCAGTTCATTATTGAAGGAAAGGGAGAATTTTAACTGATATGAACTTAACCCTGAAATCGCTGATGCGACCGTTGAGGGTCATCCTATTGCTCATGATGGGCGGTCAGTTGGCCCCGGCAGCTGAAGTCGAGACCAAGCCCCTGAATGTGTTGGTCATCACGATCGATGATCACAGCTCCTATTTACACAGTGCGCTGCAGAAAGATCGATTGGTGCGGACGCCGAATCTCGAACGGATCGCCCGGAATAGTGTGTGGTTCACCCATGGTTATGCGCATCCGGCGTGCGGCCCGTCCCGCACCAGTATTCTGACTGGAGTCAACCCCTCAACTTCTGGCATCTACTATAACAACCAAGCCTATCGTCGAGTCTCCGGTCCCGTTTCCCGGATGGTCAACATTCCGCAGCAGTTCAAGTCCAATGGGTATTTGGTCGCCGGATACGGAAAAATCGCGCACTGGGTTGAAGATGAGCAGGACTCTTTCTCGCCCGGATATTACAAAATGTTCAACCAAGCGTCCGATGTGCGGTGGACGACGGAAGGATTGACGAGCCA
>Ga0222654_1001149_pt1 | contig 11709 bp, 13 predicted proteins | sample AntAcemetagen421_FD_179805 | JGI IMG/M metagenome (GOLD analysis project Ga0222654, IMG submission 179805) | Saline water microbial communities from Ace Lake, Antarctica - #421 | ecosystem: Environmental > Aquatic > Non-marine Saline and Alkaline > Saline | place: Antarctica: Ace Lake... | reverse complement strand
GTCATCCAAGATGTAAAATATTTGGACAAGACGTTGTAGCTGGAGGTAAAATACTTCATGTGGAAAATAATAATATTGGTGGAGAAGCTGTTGGGTTGTATGATAGTGGAGCTAGAAAAGTTGAAAGAAGTATTAATTTGCAAAGAAAATGGTAAATAATGTAAAAATAAATATAAATTATATGATGTATTCATTCGCTAAAGAAAATTGATAATGTTACAAATTTATCATAATATTAATATAATTATTATCTATGCGCTCCTTAAATAAAAAATTGATAATGTTACAATCTATTATAATAATAATATAATTATTATCTATGCGCTCCTTAAATAAAAAATTGATAATGTTACAATCTATTATAATAATAATATACCTATTATATATGTATTCATTTGCTGGTAAATTGAAGGATCATTATTCTATATTTAAATCATCATTTAATTACAAATTTAATAAAATAGGTAATAATAAAATTCGTAGCTTAAATATTGATTATATTATATATAATGCAATAAATAAAGGAAAAGTCGTTCCAATTGAATATTTAAAAATAAATGAAAATAAGTTTACTGAAGTTCCTGTGAAGTTTGGAAGTAAACTTAGCAAGGTATTATTATATAAAACAAATTATGGATATTTTATAAAACCATACGAAAAAGTTGCTAGATGTGAATTTGAAGTATTATTTCAAGAGCCAAATAATATAAAATTAGACAAAAATAAAACAATATTTATACCGTATACTGATTAAAATTATTATTTTATTATGTAAAATAAAAATAATAATTTAAAAAACTACCCTCACATTATTTTGATTATGTGTTTTAATTTATTATATTTTGTTTGTAACACAAATGATTCATTTTATTGTTCATTAAAATTTTTATAAAATTGATTTATTTTTTTATAGTAATATGTGTATTTAATTATACAATATGTTGGTATTTACACCACAAATATGTAGAGAACTAATAATAGCTGTCAATATATGGTGTAATAATAAAGAAAAAGCATTAAATATATATGGAGAAATTAATACATGGAATACTCTTAATATTACATCAATGTCATATCTTTTTATAAATAAAATTAATTTTAATGACAATATATCAAATTGGGATACATCCAATGTTACTGATGTGAGTAATATGTTTTTTGGATGTAATAATTTCAATCAACCATTAAATAATTGGAATACAAGTAAAGTTACTAATATGGATAATATGTTATATAACTGTAAAGAATTCAATCGACCATTAAATAATTGGAACGTATCAAATGTCATTCGTATACAAGGTATGTTTTATGGATGCAAAGAATTCAATCAATCATTAAATAATTGGAACACATCTAATGTTACAAATATAGCATTTGTGTTTTATGGATGTGAAAAATTTAATCAACCATTAAATAATTGGAACGTATCAAATGTCATTAATATACAAGGTATGTTTTATGGAGGTGAAAAATTTAATCAACCATTATTTAATGATTGATTAAATTTTTGTAACATTAGATGTGTTCCAAAAATTTAATCAATCATTAAATAATTGGAACACATCTAATGTTACAAATATGGCATTTGTGTTTTATGGATGTAAAAAATTTAATCAACCATTAAATAATTGGGATACATCTAATGTTTATTATATGTATAATATGTTTTTTGGATGCGAAAAATTCAATCAACCATTAAATAATTGGAATATATGTAATGTCATAAATATGGAATATATGTTATATAAATGTAAAGAATTCACTCAACCATTAAATAATTGGAATACTTATAATGTTAGAAGTATAAAGGCAATGTTTTATGAATGTAAAGAATTCAATCAACCATTAAATAATTGGAATACTGATAATATTATAAGTATGAAGGCATTGTTTTATGGATGTGAAAAATTTAATCAATCATTATATAATTGGAACACATCTAAAGTCACTAATATGGAATATATGTTTTATAATTGTAAAAGTTTTAATCACAATTTAGATAATTGGAACACATCTAAAGTCACTAATATGGAATATATGTTTTATAATTGTAAAAGTTTTAATTATAATTTAGATAACTGGAATCTTATAAGTCTAATACAATGCACTAAAATGTTTCATGGATGTAATTCATATTCATATCCATTATTTAGCTGGACCGATTATAATATAATAATGAACACACAAATATTTAATAGAGCAATTAATAATTAAAGTCATATTGTTCATTACAACACATTATACATATTTTCTTTATTGTTTTAGTATATTGTGTTTTTTATATCTACCAACATATCACCAAGTAATCAATAATAAAAATTAAAATTGAAATCTTCTTTATTTATTATTTATGTCATATATATAATTAATAATAATATGGGTGGATGTATATGTCACTGTGAAAGCGTAGCTGTATTTAAGGATCTATGTATAATTGATAACGCATTAAGACAAAAAATAAAGACAGATCATACATCTAACGAATATATCAATAATTTACTAACTATTGCACTTAATGCTGAAAATTTAAATAATCCTCATGGAAATAAAAATATTCCAGATAATCTTATTGATTATGCCACACAAAAATATGATATAAAAAAGAATGAAGTAAAAAATAATTTGAATGCAGATATTGATATAATATTAAATTCAATTACATATTACTTGTTGTATAGGTATCGTACTATAGATACTTTAGAGATAATTACTAAGCATGAAATTAAACTAAAAAAAAATTTATATTTAACACAATTACTTATAGATAATTGGAAGATATATTGTGATTATTTATTTTTACTCTTAAATCAAATCACTGGACTTGCTGAAATTATTTTTCTAGGTGTTGACAAAATTACGTGCGGTAATGTATATATTATGTTTACAACAACAACAATTCTCAAAAGAAGATTCCCATATCAATACAAATCATTCATTGAAATTCTTGATACATTGTTTAATAAATATTATAATATAGGATGGGCTAAGTTAAAAATATTAATATATAATATTACTATTATTGAAAAAGTAAAAGATAAACTAATATATTTTAATGAATATATAACATTGACAATTAAAAAAATAGATGGTATTGATAATTTATTTTTAGATAATATATATACCAAATATTTAGAAGATAAATTTATGGTAAACATTATTAGCATAAATGATCAATATACAATTGGACTTGAATATAAAATTTAAAATACATGATATAAATATTATTTATAAAATACAATAAAACAAAATATTATATTTCTATTTCAAATTATTTAGATTTAGATTTATCTTCATTATCACTTTTATTTGATTTTTTTTTATTATTACCATTAATTAATCGAATAATTGGAATAGAAATAGGTGCGGTTACCCGTAGTCATCACATTTTATCCTTTTTGTTTATTCTACATACGTTAATTTCATCGGATATCTTTTTTTTATATTTTCTTAATCCATTTACTTTAGCAACATATAGATTTATTACTAATGAAAAATAGAAAATCTTTTGTCATATTCAAATTTAATCAATTTATCTTTATAATTTATTACAAAGTTATTATTTTTCATCACATTATGAGTTTTCTAATTTTATTTAATCTTAAATATTTATTTAAATTATAAAGTATATTTAATCGCTTTTACATGAGCTATATTTTGTAAAGTATTATAATAAATATTATAAACCTCAAAAAAAAACCTATTTTCTGAGAATAAATTGATTCATATAATTACTTATAATTAAAAAGTATTTAAAGTTATATAATAATATATAATTATATTTAATGTAATGAAAAATAATGAAAAATAATGAAGATTAGTGATAATTTACAAAAAAACATTAAATTTGTATTAAATCAAATATCACAGTATAAATTTCAGCAACACCTTCAACACAAATGTGATGAATATGGTTGTAAATTATTAATTGTGACAGAAAAATATACATTACAATGTTGTGAACATTGTGGTAATTTAAGTAAAAAATTTAATAAAAGAATTAAAACATGTAATTATTGTGGCACAATATATCATAGAGATATTAATGGTAACATATCGTTAAAATATGCTACAAAATATAGGATATCATAATAAAATTATTTATTTTGATAAGCCAAGATTATATAATATATAATCGGAGAGTTATCTCACACTCTTTATGACCATGATCATTTTATCAATAATGTGATGAAATGTGATGGTTAACAAAGTGGGATCACATGAAGAATGTACTGGAAGTTATTCTTCATATGATTCTTATACGGATAATTCTGGAAAAGAATATGTTGTATATAATGAATCTCAAATTCTACCAGTATATATATTATATTTTGATACAAATCCACAACGTGGCACTATTTATAACATTGCATCATCTGGTGGTACATTAGTTAAAATTCCTGGATATAAAATAGTACTTGTCAAAAATCAAGAACGCGAACATGCTAAAATGAAAGAGGAAAGATTAAATTGTTCAAAGGAAGCACGCTTAAACAATGCAGAATTTTTTTTAGGTAAACGTTTTATGAATCGTCATATAACAGTCAATGATCATGAAGATGACGATGATGACGATTCATCGTGGTACTGTCGCACTAATGGTGATGACAAATATGATTATTTTCAAATTACTGATAACTATACAGAATCTCGTACACGTAATAAACACGATTAACTATTATTTTATGAACTAATTATTAAATTTATATAATGAATATTTTTAATGATTAAAAAAATAATTGAAAAAAAGATTAATTCGCAACATATCACTAATTAATTATATAATGATAAAAAAACATATTATATTAGATTCTTATTTAATTACCAATGTATTTGAATCTGATGTGGCTGACGAATACATAAAAAAGTTGACAGAAGAAGTAAAATTTGGCAAAATGATGGTAAAGGGAGGCGTTGTACCAAGAGAAATATGTCTTCAAATTACTAAATCAAATGGTATTCCAATTTATCGGCATCCAGTTGATCAACATCCACCTCTTTATGATTGTACACCAACAATAGATATAATTCGACACGAACTTGAAAATATTGCAGATCTATCAATTAATCATATATTAATTCAAAGATATAATCATGGTAAAGAGTTTATTTCTGAACATGCTGATAAAACTCTGGATATTAAAAAGGAGACAAATATTATTAATATGAGTTTTGGTGCAACAAGAACAATGATTCTTAGACCAAAAAAAGATACTCGAACTGGAAAAGAAGGTGAAACATTGCGAATTGATGTGCCTCATAACTCAATTTTTATCCTTGGTTGGAACACAAACAAAAGATATCTTCATAGTATTCGAAAGGATAATCGTGAAGATAAATTTAAAACTAAAGATGAATTGGCATATGGTGGAAAAAGAATTAGTTTAACTTGTAGAGATATTGCCACTTATTATGATCCAAAAACAAAAAAACTTACAGGTCAAGGTGCAAGAAAAGAAAAAACAGATCTAACACAAGAACAAGAAAAGGAACTACTTTATCATGCATTTCACCATGAAAATTCGGTAACTGATTTTGATTGGAAAGAGACTTATGAAAATGGTTTTGATGTATTAAATTTTACTTTGCCTTAATTTATTTATGATTTAAAAACTTAATTATAATATTTCTTATGACTTATCAAAATAAAATATTAAGAGTAATGAAACTATCAACAAATAAGACAGTTTTTGATACATATAAAGATAAATTTTATAACACGTCATGTATATTTTATCATCAAGGCGAACTATTTCGTTTAAGTGGATTGGCAAATCCAAAAACTAAAGAAACAAAGAATATTGAATGTTGGCTCATGGATCAATCAGAGAATCCAATAGAGAGATGCAAAGATTTTGATATTTATGTTAATCAAATTATCAGATTAAATGAAGAAGTAAAAAAAAAACTTAATTCACCATTATCTTTCCATAATGTAAATAATGTAAATAATGTAAATAAAATAAAAGACGAGGATATAGAAAATATAGAAGAATATATTAAACTATCACATTTACAATATGCATCATTGTATACGCAATCTACAAATTTAATGACCGAATTTGAATCCGAAAAAGCATCAATATTATATATTTTTTTAAAATACAGTCAATTTAAAAAAAATAAACTAACACAAGCTATATTTGATCATATTAAATATACATTACATAATTCTACTGATTTATCATGTGTTCAACTAAATACAACAACATATAAAAACATTAAATTTATTAATATTATATTACACGCTCATAAAAATAACAAATTAATATTTAGAGTTGATGATGATAATAAAAGAATAATTTATATTAATTAATTAATTAATTACACTTAAAAAAATTATATTAATAATTTAATATGAGTTTTAATGTTCAGTTATTAGATTTTTATAATCTCGAATCATATAAATTTATTAAAAGTGATAATGAAGATATAATTAGTAAAAAAATATTAGAATATATAAATAATGGATTAAAAATAGAAGATATTGATAATCTGGATTTAAAAATATTAGAAAGAATAGAAGAAAATTTAAATGAATTAGAAATCCAAGAGGTAAACGATATATTGAAATATATTATACCATCTTATGTTTACATGTATCATAATTATAAACAAAAAAATTTTTCAATGAATTTATATGAAAAAAAAATAACTATGAATAGTGAATGTGAATCTGAATTAATTTATTTGGCAAACAGTATTATTGTAACATTATTGGAATCAATCTGTTTATCAAATGATATTGAACTTCCATGTATTGATTATCATGAATTAATTAATAAAAATGAAATTGGTGATGTTGTAGTTATTGGTAGCCAAAATGAGTTATATGATTCATCTTATTGTAATAATAACTCAATAATACAATTAATCAAACTTATAAAATCTTATAGTATTATGTATTTTGTTCCACATATAAAAAACTATTCTAAATATCTTAAAATTGTATTACATGATCCAAACGTACATAATACACGCAAAGATTATATACAATTAAACCACATTAATCCAGAGTATAATGATAATTTTCTAGATGATAAATTTAATAAATATATAAACTACCAAAAGGACAACATCCAATTTCTAATAAATACTCAATTAAATTTTCCAGAATTTCCATTTTCTCAACCTCCACATCAAAATGATTTATCATTTAATGAAGTAAATATAGGAGAAAAAAAAGTATTAGTTATTTCAACAAATATTGTCCATTTAAAAGATTTTTGTGATATTTTAACAAAAATAAAAACTAAATTAGAAAAAATGGATATTACATATGATGGTATTATTCAAATTTTTTATACAAATTTTGATGATGTAACAAAGACAATTGATTTATCTTATATAGGATTAAAATTTGGATATAATATATTATTTAATGAATCAAATTATAAGGATTATATGACAACTGCTAAATGTTCAATGTTATCTAATGTTGGATATAATAAAGTAATACATTATCTTAATTATTTTGTTTTATATAATGGTGATATTAATGTAAAAATACAGTCATATGAGAATGATGTTAGAAAATTAGTAAAATATAATCTAAAGGTCACTCTAATTTAACCTAATAAAAATCACAGAAATTTGAAAAATAGTTAAATTACCAATATTAATATTAAAATATTAAATGTGTGATTATAATGTAATAGATTGTACTGAATATACTATCAAAAGAAATAATATATCTAAAAGTGAAATGATTAAATTTTCTAATTTTGTTCCAACCGGATTAAATATTTCATTTAAATTAACTAAAAATCATTTTATTACTGGAGGACAAATATTAATTCATTTGCCTAAACTTGAATTGGGATTAAAATGGAATTTAAATATATTATATTTAACTTTTTTAAATAACAGCTCAATTGAAAATAACAAAATCGATATATTTGAAAAAAATAAAAAGAAAGGGTTGTTTTCAAATAAACGATTTATTCATAATTTAGAAAAAGGTAATTATAAAGAACAGTATAAACATTCTTCATCAGAAGCACAAATTTTAAGAATAGATTTTGACGATGAATTATTTATTCCTTTAAAATCAATGGATGCAAAATTTTGCATGTCATTTATTTCAGTTTTAAATGGAAATAATATATTAATGGAAAATATATTAGTTATTCCTGAATTTTTAAAAGGAATTGATGATTTTGAAATGCCTGAGATTAAAGTTGAAGTAATTTTTAATGTTATTGAAATACCTAATCAAATTTATGGATATATTTCCAAACCATTTTTTTCACATAAAGTTATAAAAGAACGATTGATTAATGGTATTGATTTTAATTTTGATGATGATATATGTAAAATGATATATAAATTTAAATTAAATGAGCACAATATTGTAAAAGTTATGTATCTTGATGAAGTTTTAATTTCAGTTAATGCTGATGATAATTTTAATTTAATGAACTTAATAGAAGGTGGTAATTTGACAATTGATAATAATACAAATCAAATATTTTTCACTAAAGATACTAATACTCATATTGTTACACATAAATATATCAGAAATAATGAACAACAAATGTATAGAATTAAATTAGATGAAGATTGTAATACAATGAATAATAATATGGTAATTAATATTTTATTTAATAAAACTAAATTAAAAGAAAAATACGAAGAACTTGGTACAGCGGGTATTAATATGAGTTTATTTATTGATTTATATTATATAACTATTTAAAGAGTAATTATTAATACCAATTATGAGTAAAAGGTTCATTGTTCTTTGAAAAGAAGAACAATATAATTGTGAATCTAAAGTATTAATAAGTACCTTAGTATCCAATTGAAAAATAACACATTTATTTTTCAATTGATATATTATTAAAAATCACATATGTGTATATAATGCTTTCATAATTTTAGTATGTTTATTAATAAATAACTAATATTTGCATTAGCATCCACAATATTTATATTAGAATCAAAAATGCTTTGTAGTGTTGAAACTCCATATTTTTGTCTAATATATTTTGTAATATCATTTAATTTTTTATTTTCTATATCATATTCATTAATATATAAACATGTATAAATTTCTTTATTATTGAAACTTTTATTGTATTCACCTAAATGTAAATCAAGTAGTTTATACTTTGTTTGTAATGCAGTATATTCTTCATTAATAATGTTTTCTTTTAATAAAGGAATATTAAAGTTAGCAGATATAATATGATCTTTAATATTATTTTCTTTTTCATTTATTTTTATGTTATCACTGATTATTTTTAATTGCATTTTTCTTATTTCTGTTGTATCAACGTATAACATATCTGGTGTTAAAGTAAAATTATAAATCGCGAGGGTTTTGTTATTTATTTCTAAATTTGCAATAATTAAATTTTCTTCTTTAATAATTCCACCATTTGAATCATTTAATGTAACAGATAAACTTTTTTTAATTGGAAATCTAGATATTATTAAATTTGAATGCTTTATTGTTATATTAGTTCCATCACTACTAGAATCCCATGATTGTTCGATTGATTTTTGTATTGATGTATTAGTTTCTAATATACTAATATTTTTAATTTCTGGAATTATTACATAAGATCTTTTTTTATTTATATTTATTTGTTTAAATTTAAATATGAATTCATGAACAGCATATTTATCATTTAATCCTTGAATAGTTATAATATCTACTTCTTTATTATTTAAATTTTCAAATAAATAGTCAACAAGTATATCGATTGATTTTGCTAAAGAAAACCCTTTTTTTAAATTTAATGATAAATTGACTATTTTAATAATAGTATGATTATCAGGTAAACATACTTTAGAATAATCATAAATATTATTAGTATTTTCATTACTGTTACTATTTATATTTCCCATTGTATATAATATAAAATAACATAAAATAAAATCTAATATAAATATAATATGGATATTTATTGTAACCATAGTCGTAGTGCTAAAAATGTAAATTATAATTCAACTTCAATTTCAAAAAAATTAAATGAATTAAATTTAAAACAAATAAAAACACTAAACCTCAATAATTTTTTTAAAAATAAAAAAACAAAATTATTATTTTTTGAAATAGCTGAAAATTTATTTAGTACAGAGAATATATATGAAATTTCAAAAGCTCTCATTTATTCTTTTTTTATCGTAAGAGATGATTTCAATATAAAAGTACCAGATAAAATGAAAATACTTGCATCAAAAATTAATTTATATTTAAATAGCAATTTAATAATTGATGATAATTTTTATTTAATATTTGATAGATATTACACTTATTTTCAGGAATATATAAATACTGACAATTATCAAATATTGGAAAATAAATTCAAAGAATTAACTGACATGATCAGAAGTTACCAATTCCTAAATAATAATAATAATAATAATAATAATGATAAGTTAAATGATCTTGAAAGTAAAATAATATTTTGTATAAAGTATTTATTTAGTATTAATATTTTCTTTACATTTAATAATATTATGACTAATTTTAATTTATTTAAGAATACTATTTTTAAAGAGAAAATTTGGAGTATGGTTTTAAATTTATTGGAAGGTGTAAACAAATATGAAATATTATTAACATTACTAATATATGTTAAATCTTCTGCTATAAAAAAAATAAATGAACCATTTACTAAAAAAAAAATATATTATGAAATTGATATTGACGAATTTTCTGAGTCTGTTATTATAGGTGATAATTTATTCTTAAAAATGTATAATTCTTTTATAAAAATAGATAATATATTAAAATGTGAATTAAAAAATTATAAAATAACAGAATTGATTAAAAATGATTACAATAAAAATATTATAAATATATGCGAAAATATATTATTTTAAATAAGTTATAGTTTAATATGTATCATATTCACTGTTTTCATATAGGTGTTGTTGGTGACGAAACATAAATATAGCTTCTCGACATAATTGATTGTCCAGGTACAACGATTCTTTCACCATATCTTTGATCTAATAACATATCGTTTGATTTTGTTATTACATTATTCTCTTTTGGTTTTTTTTCTATTATTATATCATTTTTTTTTAGTGAAAGATCAGTGATCATCACAAAACCATAATCTAATGAACTTAATATTAAAGATCCTATTAAAGTATATGTAATTAATTTAAATCCTTGGACATTTTTATAATTCAGAATAATTGCTAATATAATTAAATATACTAAATATCTTATAAATTGATGCATTATTAATATAGTATATCAATTGATAATTTTTTAAAATATTCAAAAAAATTGAATAAAAAAAAAACTCACTATGAATAACTATAATTATAATATATATACATATATGCCTAAAAAGTCAGAATCAAATTCTATTATAATTTCACTCAAAGAAATCCCTGAACTTCCAGATAAGCTAAATTCTTTGACAACTAAAGAATTAGATGATTTATTTGCAAAGTTTAATAATATTTATGTTGAATATGGTTTAGCTATTCAAGACATTGATAATAAAAGGCAAGATATAATTCAAAATGTAGGTAAAATTCATAAAGTTAGACAACATATTGATAGAAAAAAAGCAAATATTGATGATATAGATCAAATTGAAGACGAAAAAGATCTTGTGAAAGATACTAAAGGTAAAAAAAAACAAAAGAAACCAATAAAGAATGTAGAAGAAGAAGATAAAGAAGAAGATAAAGAAGAAGATAAAGAAGAAGATAAAGAAGAAGATAAAGAAGAAGATAAAG
>Ga0222654_1001134_pt1 | contig 11933 bp, 15 predicted proteins | sample AntAcemetagen421_FD_179805 | JGI IMG/M metagenome (GOLD analysis project Ga0222654, IMG submission 179805) | Saline water microbial communities from Ace Lake, Antarctica - #421 | ecosystem: Environmental > Aquatic > Non-marine Saline and Alkaline > Saline | place: Antarctica: Ace Lake... | reverse complement strand
GCTGACCCGCTTCCTCGTTCTCCCACTCCTCCGGTACGCCCTTTCGCAGCATCTGAGCGACTGCTTCAGGGTTCACGGATGCGACGTGCATGCCTTTGGACCAAGCGCGCAGGAACCCTTCCATTACGGCGCGCTTGTCTTCCAGCGTGTCCACATTTGCGGCAAAGGTATTGGCCGGGCTGGCCAATAGTTCTGGTGGCGTGATCAGGCGCACCGGGATGCCGTTGGCATTCAGCGCGATCCAGTCGGGGGCGGCACCGGAAATGGCGGATACGTTTCCGTCACGCACGGCGGCAGCCAGCGTCGGGCCGCTTTCGCCCAGAACAACCGTCTGCACATCGTCGATGCTGGCACCGACCGTGTTCAGCGCCGCCTGAAGGAATGACCGGTCGCGATCAGACACGAGTCCAACTGTCGTGCCCAACAGATCGTCGATGGAATCGTATTCGGATGTTTCCAGCACGCCGATGCCTTCGGGCGCGTTCTGCATCACTTCGTACACGGTGTTGATCGGCGCACCTGCGTTCAGCGCGTTGATCGTTTCAACCGGGTCCAGCATGGCCAGATCGGCCTGCCCGTTCTGGATAAAGGCCACATAGGGGATCGAGGTGTCGGACGGCAACAGATTGACCGTGACCCCTTCTTCCGCAAAGTATCCCAGCGCCTCGCCTACAACCAACGGAAAGAAGTTGGTGGATCGTGGCAGCGGGTTGATGATGTTGATTGTAGATTCTTGAGCAAAGCCGGTCGCCGGAATGGCGGTGATGGCCAGACCCGAACACAACAGCATTGATTTTAGCATCGTCATCGTCTTTTCCTCCCTGAAATGTCGATTTGTATGCGTCATTTGCCCAGCTGACCCAGCCAGGTCCTAGCCGCCGCGCGGGACGCTGCCGCGCGGCGGCTTTCCCGACGCCAGAACACGATTCTGTCGTCCAGAAATTCCATGGTGTAAAATAGCAGCAGTCCGATCACGGTCATGGACAGCAAAGTCGCGATCGACGCCGCCATGTTCAGCTGAAAGGAAAATCTGCTCATCAGGACACCGACGCCGTCGGTTGCCTGTGCAAATTCGGCCACGACCGCGCCAATCAGGGCGGTGGTCAACCCGATCTTCAACCCGGCGAACAACAGCGGCAACGCCGCCGGGACCCGCAATTTGGCAAAGACCTGACGCGGGCTGGCACCAAGGGACGCGAACAGTTCCTCGCGGTCCTCGTCCACCTGCACAAGGCCGGTCAGCGTGTTCACAAAGATCGGGAAAAAGCACAGGATCGCTGCCAGTGCAATCTTTGACCCCATGCCATAGCCGAACCATGCGATGATGACGGGCGTCAGGGCGATCCCCGGTGTGACGTTCAGCACAACCGCATAGGGGATTACATACCGCTTGAAAACTTCTGACATCGACGACGCCACTGCCAGACCGACGGCCACGCTGGCCCCGATCAGGAAACCGACGACGGCCTCGGTCAGGGTGATGAAAAAGTGGCGGTAAATCGTACCTTCGGTGATGTAGAGTTTGAAGATGGCCGCCCCAATGGCGCTGGGGCGCGGGATCATGATGGACGTGATCCATCCGATGCGCGCGGCCAGTTCCCACAGCCCGATCAGCAGCAACAGCAGGATCGCATGGGGGATGAACCGCAACACGCGGTCAAGGATGAGGGTGCCTGTTGGCATGCGTGCATCAGTCATGTTTGGGGTCCCATTGCGGCGCGGCGTTTTGCGCTGACGCGGTCACGGCCGCCTTCATGTTTCCAGAACGCGATGTATTGGTCGATGATTTCCATACCCCGGAAGATCAGGAAGCCAAGGATTGTCAGGGTAAAGATGCAGGCAAAGGCCGAGGCCATGTTCAGGTTGCGCGTATAGACAAGGATCAGCGACCCAATGCCCTGATCGCGCTGGATGAATTCAGCAACCAGCGCGCCGGACAGAGCGGCGGTCAATGCAAGGCGTTCGCCGGCCATTATGACCGGGATGGCATCAGGCAGCACCAGTTTGCGCAGGATCTGCCATTTACTTGCCCCCATCGCTTTGAACAATTCCAGCTTTTCGGCGTTCACGTTCATGACGCCGGACAGGGTGTTGATGAAGGGCGCAAAGAAGCAGACCAGCACGATGATCGCGATCTTGGACGTCACACCAAACCCAAGTGCCGCGATCAGCAAGGGGGCGACCGCGATCCGCGGCGTTGCTTCGAGGACGATGACATAGGGTTTCAGAAACCGGCGCAGCGTTGGGTTCAGCCCCACAAGGCTTCCCAGCACGATCCCCAGCACGGATCCACCGATGAATCCCATGAAAACAAGGCTCATCGTGACCCCCAAGTGATACCAGACGTTGCCGTTCTGGACATAGATCAGCCAGAAAGATCGCATGATATTGCTGGGGCGCGGATAAAACAGCGGGTCTAGCCAGCCCAGACGGGATGCAATTTCCCATGTGGCGATCAAGATAACGAAAATCGCGGCATGGGCCAGGATGCGGCGATTGCGCAAGTTGCGCGCCGCATTTCCTGCGGTCCGGTCGTCACCTACGTGCTGGACCGCGACCATCAGACCGCCCCCAGCGTTTCGCGCACATCAGCAACCAGAGCGTTGAATTCGGGAGAGGTCTGGATCGACAGCGGGCGTGGGCGTTCCAGATCGACGTCGATGATCTTTGCCACCTGACCGGGGCGTGATGTCATGACAAACACCTGATCGGCAAGGAAGATAGCCTCGCTGATATTGTGGGTGACAAAGATGGTGGTGGCACCGATCTCTGCCACGATCCGCATAAGTTCGGTGTTCAGCCGTTCGCGGGTGAATTCGTCCAGCGCCCCGAAGGGTTCATCCAGTAAAAGAATATCTGCACCGGTCTGCAACAGCCGCGCCAGTGCGACCCGCTGCTGCATCCCGCCCGACAATTGCGCCGGAAAGGAAAAGGCAAAATCGCCAAGACCTACCAGTTTCAGCAGATCATAGGCGCGTTTCTTGTCAGCCTTTGTCGGCGTGCCGGCGATTTCCGTGGGCAGCAGGACGTTTTCCAGCGCAGTGCGCCATTCAAGCAAGGTCGCCTTCTGAAACATCATGCTGATGTCGCTGCGCGGTCCATCAACAGGCGTGTCATGCACATTGACTTGACCCGACGTTGGCGCGATCAAACCGGACACCAGTCGCAGCAAGGTGGACTTGCCGCAACCGGAGGGCCCGACCAGCGACACGAAGGAACCGCGCTTGATATCAAAATCCGCGTTCTTGAGTGCGACGACGGTGCCATTAGCAAAGGTCTTGCCGACGCCCCGACCACTGACCACGATATCGTCGGCGATGGCCTGTTGCAGTCTCATCTGATTTTTCATCCTTTCATGATGTTCGTTTGAATGGGGGTTGCCTGACATATCAGGTGCTGCCCCGAGTCCTAGCTGACGATCTGTTGGTTCTTTAATCCGCGCATGACCTGCGCCTGTGATTTGCGAATGTGCCTGACTGAAATCCGCGCAGCGGTCTTGTTGTCGTGCGCTTGCAGGGCGTCGATGATCTGGTTGTGATCGGCCAGCGATGCGGCTATCGCCTCTGCCTCTTTGTGGCGTGATGACAGCGACACGATGCACAGGCGTTCATAGTTTTCCATCAGCGCCAGCACCGTCGCCGATTGCCGCTGATTGCCTGCAAACCCGCTGATGCTTACGTGAAAGGCGCGGTTGTAAATGGCGTATTCGCGCAGGTTGCGGCTTTCACATGTGCGGAATGTATCCAGTGTGGCAAGGTCCGCATCGCTGGCATTGGCGCAAATCTTGCGAACGGCGGCCAGTTCAAGGATTTCCCGGAATTCCAAAATATCCCGCGCGTCCGCAATGGAAATGGGGGCAACCCGGTGTCCCTGCCGTGGGGCAATTTCCACCAGACCTTCCCATTCCAGCTTTTGCAGGGCATCGCGGATGGGCGATTTTGAAACGCCGTATTTCTCGGCCAAGGCGCTTTCGCGCAGTTCCTGTCCCGGCTGAAGCCCGCAGGACATGATGTCTTCGCGTAATGCATCAAAGACATGATGCCGTATCAATCTGACTGACATCCGGCTCCCCCCTGATATCTCAGAACATGCTGGCAGGGGGGGGGCAAACGGTCAACTTAAAGGTTGTGATAGTCACTATCCAAAATGGCGATACACGCGGTTACAGCTGGATGGCCTGCCCGGTCTCTGCGGACCGCACGATGGCATCCAGCACCTCGATATTGTGGATCAGTTCCGCATCGGAATAGGGATAGGGGGCATCGCCCCGGATGGCCGCACCGAAGGCTTCGATATTGGCGGTGACGCTGTCAGTCCAGTCAAAGACCCTGGTCTGAGTGTCGTCGATGCTGCGGTAACATTCCATCGTGGCCGTGCCGCCCGGTGTGTCGGGGTGTGTTGCGTTGCGGATTTCGACCCACATCTCGCTGCCAAAGACATGGGTGCGGATGAAATGCGGCGTGTGCAAAATCGCCTGAAGCGTGGCGGTCATGCCCGCCTTGAACTGCAACTGCACGGTGACCACATCGCCGGTTTCCCACCCCAGACTGCGGTCAGCGGTAAAGGCGTGCAGGGCGGCGACCGGACCGTAAAAGGCGATCAGAAGATCGGTCAGGTGTATGCCCATCTGCGTCATGCCTGCGGCGGGGGCAAAGGCCTTTGACGTGCGCCAGCTGTCGGCGGTCAGACCGATCAGCTTGTTATGACTGAACGACATGTCGGTGTGCATCACCGTGCCCAAGGCACCCGCGTCCAGCATGTCACGCAAGGCTAGGATGGCCGGTTCGAAGCGGCGTTCATGGCCGATGCCCAGCACCAGCCCCGACGCCCGGCAGGTTTCAACGCTGCGGCGCGCATTGGCGGCCGACAGGGACAGCGGTTTTTCGCAGAACACGTGTTTGCCGGCAGTCACCGCCTGCGCGATTTGTCCATCGTGCTGATCGTTCGGCGATGTCAGGATCACGGCCTGCACCGTCGGATCTGCCAGTGCTGCGGCATAATTGGAAAACACGATCAGCCCTTGCGCCCCGATCTGATCGTGCAGGTCGGAACTGGGTTCGACAATCCCGCGCAAATCAAAATCCGCATGCCGGGTCAGTCGGGGCGCGATGTGCTGTCCCCACCAACCATAGCCTACCAGTGCAACGCCGATCATGGCTTTTCCTTTTGTTTTGTTTGACCGAACAGGCCGGCCAGAGAATTGTCATAAGTGTCCCAGCCGCCCGCGGCGGCGATCCGCGCCTTGTCCAGCACTGCGGCAATGACGGCGTGGGGGCTGCCCTGAGCCTGTGCCAGATCAGTCATCAGCGCCATGTCCTTGATCGCGTTGGTCAGGGTAAAGCTGACGCTGCCCGGGTCGCCCGACACCACCATGTCGCGGATCGGCGGGATGCGTTTTTTCGCAGCCCCGATAGCCCCGGAGCTGTCCCCTAGGATATCAAGGGCCAGCCCCGCATCCACGCCTTGGGACAGGGCAAGACCCAGCGCCTCTCCCAAGGCGCTCCAATAGACCATCAAGGGCAGGTTCACCGCGAGCTTCATCGCGGCGCCGGTGCCCACCGGACCCAGATGTTCCAGCCGCCGCGTGATCTGTGACAATACGGGCTGGGCCGCGTCAAAGGCCGCCTGTGATCCCCCCGCAAGGCCCATCAACTGTCCCGACCGCGCCGGGACCACATTGCCGCTGACCGGACATTCAAGGAACAGGCCGCCGCGGGCCGTGACATCGCGTTCCAACCCTTGCACGGTGGCAGGCGACGTGGTTGCCATTTCAACGATCGTCTTGCCGGTCAGTTCGGTGGACAACAGGCCGTCCGGCCCGCGATAGACGTGGTCGATGGCCGTATCATTGGCCAACACCGACAGGATGACATCGCAGCCCGCCACGACCATGGCCGGGGTTTGAGCGATACTGCTGTTTGCGACCCCGTCTGCCTTTGTGCCGCTACGGTTCCACAAGACAAGCTCCGCGCCAACCTCTGACAGATATTCTGCGATAGGTCGGCCCATGTTGCCGATCCCGACGATTCCGATGGCCATTCTGCATCTCTCCGCTAACGGTTTAACACATTATTTCACATAATTCGACGGCGCAGGATCATCATTTCTGATAGATTGGTTTCGCCTTTTCGATAGGCCGGGCGAAATCCCAGTCCGACAGGATCGCACCGATATGCGTGACCAGACAATCGGCCAGCAGTCGGGCAGCGCGGGGGGAGGCCATTTCGGCCTTTTCCACCAGCACATAATCCAGACTGATCGGCGGGTCCTTGATCGGGTTCAGGCGCCGGATCATACCGCTTTTGTCCGGGTGACAGATCGCCGACGGCAGAATTGCGACCCAATCGGTGGCCCCGACCATTTCCAGCGTCGCCAGCATCCCGTCCATTTCCAGCATTTCTGCCAGATGGATGCCATGGGTGTTCAGCAATGTGTCGAAATGCTTGCGCCGCACGTTCAGCCGGGACGGCACGATCAGGCGTTTGCCCTTCAACGCGGACAAGGGGATATCGTCCAGATGCGCGTGGCCGTGCGGGGTGGCGGCGCTGGACACTAGCATTTCGCGGTCACGCCCGATAAAGGTGCCGGTCAGCCCGGCGGGCAGGTCGGTTGATGGAACAAGAGCAAAATCCAACTCGCCGTTCAGCACACGCCGCATAAGCGAGAAGCTGTACTCTTCGAGCAGGGACAGTTCCACGGCGGGAAATTCGGCCTGAAACTGGTTCAACGCGGGGATTAGAACGGACCGGGTTAATGATGGGATCATGCCGAACCGCACCAGCCCCGCCACGGCACCGTTCATGTCTTGCACGGCTTTTTCGGTGGCCATCAGCGCCTTGAGGATGGCCTGTCCTTCGCGATAGATGATTTCCCCCGCAGGGGTCAGGGCGAAATTTTTGCGTTCCCGGATCAAAAGCTGGGTGCCAAGGATCAGTTCCAGCCCCTTCACCTGCGTCGACATACCGGACTGGGTCGTGTTTTCCCGGTCGGCGGCCCGACTAAAGGATTGTTCCTCATAGACCGCGATAAAGGCCTGCAAAGCGCGAATCTTGATGCTGGGATAGGCCATGGCATGCCTTCTTCTGAAAAAATGATATTGCGGCCATTGAAACATCACAAAAGCATATGTGTCGAGTCTGCCGATGAGCTTTGTTGTACAAAGCCGTCGATGAACGGACTTCCCCTTTTCCCAGACACATTTATCCCACATTTTTTTGTGACGGGTATGCCGAGTTGGGTATAGCCGTTCATGATGGCCATGCGGACTTGGATCTCGGCGACTTGTCGGTCGAAGTCCCGCGCCATGAGGCGTTGCCCCAGTAGTTTCATGCAGTGCATCTTTGTCTCGGCACGACTTCGGCTGTGGTATCCGCTCCAGTTTTGCCATATCGCGCAAGCTAGGAATTTTGATGCCTGCAGGGCCTCATTGCGCGCGATGGTGCCCGCCGTGGTCGGGTTCCATGGTTTTGCATTTCGGCGGGGTAGGGTGCTGGCATGGGCGCCTCGATCTGCAATGGCATTGTGGCAATTGCGCGTGTCGTAGGCACCGTCGGCGGTCACGCTGCCGACCTCCTCGTCAGACTGTATCTGGCCCAGAAGGTCGGGCAGCACCGGCGCATCGCCGATGTGGCTTCCTGTAATCTCGACCGCCCGGGTCTCAAGCGTTTGTTTGTCGATTCCAAGGTGGATCTTGCGCTAGACGCGCCGTTTTGGCCCGCAGTGCTTGCGCTCGTGCCACTCGCCTTCACCCTCGACTTTGATGCGGGTGCTGTCGACTAAGAGGTGCAAGGGGCCCTGCGAGCCACGATAGGGGGTGTTCACGGCGAGGGTCTTCTGGCGGCGCGACAGGGTGCTGAAATCCGGCACCGTCCAGTCCAGCCCGACCAGTCTTAACAAGCTTTCGACGAAACCGGTTGTCTGCCTGAGCGCCATCCTGAAGAGCAATTTCATCGTCAAGCACGTCTGAACAGCGACAACACTATAGGTCGGCTGTCGCTCGCGCTTGCCCGTCGGTTCGGCCCCCCAACACATCTCGGCATCGAACAAAACCGTCAAAGACCCCTGGCGCTTGAGCGCGTCGTTATATGCGGGCCAGTTCGTTGTCGTGTAGCTCGGGGGAGTGAGGCTGCTCATGCACTTCAACTGTCACACTGGATTTACGAGGTGAATCCCCCAACTGCTTTGTGCAACAAGGCCACTCACAGCTGATTAGTAACTTGCTTTCGCTTTATCGGCCAATGGTTCTTGTTAGGATCTTAACGCGGATGCCGACGCAGCGCTGAAATGAGTCTTGCGCGGCCATCCGGCAGGAGTCGTCGCACCATCCACACCGAGATATCTGTACAGCATTTCTGCACTGCCGTCTTGATGTAGATCATGGACAGCGCACCGTTCTTCCGATGCAATCCAACAAGTGGCCGCAGTCGATGCCATGCAAAGGAAGTTAAAGGATGGAATTCATGAATAGGGCGATTTTACCGAGCATGGCACTGGCACTCAGCGTGGGTGCCTCGTCGGCGATGGCGCAGGTCGGCGAAATCCCGGATCGATACGGCCCATTCAACCATGGACATGACATGATGTGGGGCAGCAGTCAGTGGGGAGGCTTCGGAATGGTCCTTGGGCCGATCTTCATGATCCTGATTGTGGTCGGAACCGTTGCCGGAATCGTATATCTTTTGCGTCTGTTTGGTGCGGCTGGACCTGCCACCAGCAGTCACGCTGCGCATGACCGTGCCTTGGTGCTGCTGAAGGAACGCTATGCCAAAGGTGAAATCGACTCGACCGAGTTCGCCGAGCGCAAGAAGCTGCTGGCTGACTAACCTGCGACGCGTCGTGTTGGTTCAAGCCGCGCGGCATTGTGGCGATTCCTGTCATTGGCGAGCGGGGCTTCAGCCTGCTGTTGCCTTATGAAGCGCCGGGTCATACGCCTTAACCACGGAAGTGGTTTGCGTTGGCACTGCTTCCAGCCAAGCATTGAAAGATCAGCATGAAAAGACGTCAGTTTCTGACTTCGACCTCCGCAGCGATCATGACCGCTGGCGTCGTTTCCCAAACGCCAGTCCGACGCGCGTTTGCGCAGGGACAAACGCAGCAAACGCGTCTCTCCATGCCGCCGCTTCTGGATACACGCACTACGGGGCGGCTTTCGTTGACGACGATGTCAGGCAGCAGCAGCTTTTTCGGCGGGCCCGGCACACCCACCGCCGGGTTCAATCAGGCGTATCTGGGTCCGACCATCCAGATGCAAAACGGCGATCTGGCGGCCGAGGTGAAGAATAATCTCGATGAGCCCATCAGCGCGCATTGGCACGGCCTCCTGGTGCCCGGAGAGCATGATGGCGGCCCGCACCTTCCAATAGCGCCCGGTGAGACATGGCAACCGGAGATGTCTATTGCGCAGGACCCGGCAACCATCTGGTATCACTCGCATATCCACGAACGCACTGCAGAACAGGTCTATTTCGGACTGGCCGGGGTCATCCACGTGACGGACGGGCAGGATGACGCGCGCGGTCTGCCATCCACATACGGGATCGACGATCTGACGCTCGTTTTGCAGGATCGTCGGTTCGATGCCTCCGGACGTATGGCATATGACCCGTCGATGATGGACGTCATGCACGGGTTTGTCGGGAACCGGATGCTCGTCAATGGTCAGGCCAGCGCGACGGCGGTCGTGCCGCAGGGGATCGTGCGTCTGCGCCTGCTCAATGGCTCGAATGCGCGCATCTACTCGCTTTTCCTGGACGACGATCGGCCGATGCACCTGGTGGCAACCGACGGCGGCTTCCTGCCTGCACCCGTCGCGCTGGATGTGCTGCGCTTGGCACCCGGCGAACGGGCCGAAATCCTTGTCGATTTTTCCGATGGTGGTGCCACAGTGCTAATGAGCGATCCTGACCAGGCCTATGGTGTCCTGCAGTTCGCCACAGACAGCACGCTGGCCAAGCGGATCACCCGCCTGCCTGACCAGTTGGACGGTGCTCCCGAGGATCTGTCAGGAGCCGATATCGCGACGCGGTGTACATCGGACGCGGCCGCATTAATCGACCCATCGGCGTGATGAACCAACCGCCCCGACTCCTTGGCTTTCTGGATGGCACCCCGCGACAGGCCGACATGGGAGGCGTATTGGCGCTCGCTCATGCCCTGCATCTCGAACCCCGTATCCTTCATAAAGCAATGATATTGCTTTGAAATGAGTTGATTACACCCTGCGATGGAGCGATTCTGGGATCAGGAAATCACCCCGGATCGGAGACCAAATCATGACCGCAATTACAACCATTCGCATAGACCATGCAGCGCTTCCTGCACACTTCGACCGCTCGCGCCCGAACGCCGTCGCCGAGGCCATCGAGGCCGCACTGCGCGAAGACGGGATCACCGCCGAAGCCTCGGACGTGATCTCGCATCTCAAGATTGAGCTGCCGACCACCCAGCTTGCCGCCGCCAGCGCTGTGCTGGCCAGCTTGCACCTGATCTGAGGGAGAGCAGAAACATGAGCACCCGCGCGCAGATCGCCATTCAAACTGGGCCCGAGGAATGGGCGCATATCTATGTCCATTTTGACGGCTACCCCAGCCACATGCTGCCCGCACTGGCGCGCTGGACGCCCAAGGACATCCTCGCCGCAAAGGAAATTCGGCAGGTGCGCACTGATGAACTGGACTGTTTCGATCCACCCCGCGCGCCGCAAATCCTGCCGCATCCGACCTGCGAGCTGTGCCACCTTTATCTCTGGCAGGCCGGTGGCTGGGTGGATGCCACCGACCGCGCCAAGGGACCTAAAAGCAATATTATTGCACTGAATTGACTACGATAATCATCCCATCAGAGCGATGATTGTCTCAACAAAACGATGCGACTCGCTCAAGGAGCTAACCCTATGACCCGCCGCGCCACCGACAATTCTAAAGCCCTCGACGCCTTCCTCGCTGCCAAGGTCGAGATCGACACGATGCTCAAACGCCTGACAGCCCTCAGCGCAGACCATTTCGACGCCCACCCCGACGAGATCAACTGGGGCCATGTCGGAACCCTGAACCATTACGCGGGCCTGCTGCGCCAGATCACCGGCAGCGCCTTCAAGGAAGGCGAACACGCCGAGTAACGCACCCCGCCATAGCGACAGCCCCGCCCTGCGGGGCTTGGCCTCGTAGAAGGGCCCGCATCCCGCGCGCCCCGATACGGAGATGACGATGACCCAGATTCAGCTGTCCGATGCCCAATCCATCATCCTGTCCACCGCCTGCGCCCGTGCAACCGGTCTGATCTTTCCCGTCACCGCCAGCCTCAAGGGCGGTGCTGTCGGCAATGTCTGCAAAAGCCTGTTGAAACGCGGGTTGATCGAGGAAATCTCCGCCGCTGATCCCGACACGGTCTGGCGGCATGACGACGCGGGCCCCCTTACCCTGCGCGCCACGCAACTGGCCCATTCGGCACTCGGGCTTGGCGACGCTGACGGCGATGCGGCCGCTCCGCAACAAGACCCGATATCTCCGACCCCGCGCAAAGGCACCAAACAGGAGGCGCTGATCGCCATGCTGCGTGCCGACGGCGGCGCGACCATCGACGAGATCGTGGCAGCCACTCATTGGGAGCCTCACACTGTGCGTGGATCGATGTCCGGGGTCCTGAAGAAGAAGCTTGGCCTGACCATCACCTTGGAAAAGGTCGACGGTCGGGGGCGGTGCTACAAGATTTCTTCAGCCTGACCTCAGGCCGCAACACTGCCCATATTGCCGCCGTCGACCGAACCCGGTCGGCGGCTTTCACGTGGCCAGTCTGATTATTGGCCGATCTGGCGCTGCTCCAATGTCTCATCGTCACCATCTGATTGCATGACGTTCGCGATAAGGTGCTCCACCATTTCGCTGAAATATCCGGTCAACTCACGGTGCAAGCTCTGGAACTCGGCGGCAATCGTG
>Ga0222654_1001132_pt1 | contig 11935 bp, 8 predicted proteins | sample AntAcemetagen421_FD_179805 | JGI IMG/M metagenome (GOLD analysis project Ga0222654, IMG submission 179805) | Saline water microbial communities from Ace Lake, Antarctica - #421 | ecosystem: Environmental > Aquatic > Non-marine Saline and Alkaline > Saline | place: Antarctica: Ace Lake | collected... | reverse complement strand
GCGGGAATCAATCCGGCGGCGAACACCGTGAGGATACCCACGGCGGCGGTGAAGATTAAGCCTTGAGAATCGAGTGCGATTTGATCGCTGCGGGGTAAGGTGCCGGTGGGAGCGTTGAGCAGCAGCAGGCTGATGCCCCAAGTCGAGAGGAGTAGGCTCAGGAGTGTGCCACCGAGTGCGAGGGCAGATGCTTCACCAAGGAGTTGGCGCATGATCTGCCAACGCGAGGCCCCGAGGGCGGTGCGAATAGCGAGCTCTCGATCCCGCGCGAGGGCTTGGGAGAGGAGGAGGTTGGCGACGTTGGCGCAGGCGATCAGTAAGAGCAGGCCCACTGCGACGAAGAGGATGGTCAGGCTGTGGCTCAGTTCGGCGGGCACGTGTTGGTCGTAAAATGGCTCTAGGTAAGCACCCCAGCCTTCCATGCTATCCGGGTGGGCTGCGCGCAAGCCGGCGGCGAGGGCGTCGACTTCGGCCTGCGCCTGGGCGATTGAGACGCCGGGGGACAAGCGTGAGATTACGGTGAGCCGATGGTCATCGCGATTTTCGTTGAGGGGATTGGGAACCAGGGGGCGCCAGACGTCGACGGTGGCAAGGAAGTTGGCCGCGTCGCTGATGACGCCAATGACCTGATGCGGTTCGCGATTGATGGTGATGGAGCGGGAGAGAATCTCGGGGTCGGCGTTGTAGCGTTCACGCCAAAGGGACTCGCTGATGATGGCGACTTTGGGGCCACCGGGGCGGTCTTCTGCGGGGGTGAATTCGCGGCCGACAATTAGAGGCCAACCGAATACTTGGCTGAATCCAGCGCTGATGCCGACGGCTCTCGCTTGGATTGCGCGGCGATTAGCGTCGGACAGGTTGACGTTGGAGGTGCGGAAGGCGACGAGGGCTTCGAATGACTTCGATTGATCGCGGTAGTCGACGAAGTTAGGCACCGATTGAGAGAAGCGGGTGATGTTTCGTTCCGGATGGTTCTCCCAAAAGTAGACGAGGCGGTCCTGGTCGCGCACGCCGAGCGGCTTGAGCATGACGGACTGAATGACACTGAACATCACGGCACAGGCGCCGATTCCGATCGCGAGAGTAATGATGGCGGTGATCGCGTAGCCGGGAGCGCGCCGCAGCGATCTCAGGCCGAGAACGAAGTCGCGGAAAAGATCGGCGAGGAAGCGCAGGCCCCACGCATCGCGGCTGGCTTCTTTGGTTTGATCGATGCCACCAAATGAAACGAGAGCGGTGCGTTTGGCCTCGGCGGGCGCCATGCCCTGAGCGAGGTTGTTGGTCATCTCCATCTCGAGATGGAAGCGCAACTCTTCGTCGAGATCGGATTCGGTTTGGTTCCGGCGGAAGAAGGCCCGAAGGCCGATCCAGAGGCTCTTCAGGCGGGCCATCTTACGCGGTCTCCAAAATGAGATTCACGACGGAGGCGAATTTACGCCAATTGGCGGTTTCGGCGTCCATCTGGGTGCGGCCCTGGGGGGTAAGTGAATAGAATTTGGCGCGGCGGCCGGCTTGGGAAGTGCCCCATTCAGATTTGATGAGATCCTGTTTTTCGAGACGGATGAGAGCGGGGTAGAGGGAACCTTGGTTTACGCTCAGCACATTGTCGGCGATCTGGTTGATGCGTTGCTGGATACCCCAGCCGTGACGGCTTTCGTCGCGCAGGGCGCGGAGGGCGAGGAGACCGAGAGTGCCTTGAAGAAGACCGTTGGGGGAAGGAGTCATGAGCTTTCTCTAGTTAAACTAGAACAAGCGGCAGCTCCTCTAGTCAGTCAAGAGGAAAGGATTGGAGCGGGGAGGGGCGGGCTCAGTCCCGGTTGGGTGGTGGGGTGGCGGCGATGACTGCGGCGCTCAGGTGGTCGGGCTCAAAGGCGGGGCAGCAGGAACCGCTGAGGGAGTAGCAGTCGTCGCAAATCACGACATCGCCGAAGCGGCCTTTGGTTTCGATGCCGCAGCGGGTGCAGTGAGGGATGATGGGAGCGGATTCCATGGGGCTTGAGAGTGCATGAAACTTCAACTGGCGCAAAAAATTACGGTTCCCGCGGGCATTGAGGGACCGGAAGACCTTGCGGGAGGCGGCTTCCCTGATTCCCATGCTGTCCCTTTAAGCCCTAGTCCTTCGATCCTTGCTCAATTTTCCATGTCCCGTTCCACCGCTGATTCCACTCTTGTCATTCGTCCAATCGCCAAACTCATGGCGGCCAATCGCTCTGAGATCGCAGTCCGGGTTTTTCGCGCGGGCACGGAGTTAGGACTCCGCACGGTGGCGATCTTTGCGCAGGAAGATCGGTTTTGTATTCATCGGTTCAAGGCGGATGAGGCTTACCAGGTCGGAGCGGGTAAGGGGCCGGTCGCGGCCTACCTTGATATCGAGAGCATCATCGGCATCGCGAAAGAGAAGGGCGTCGACGCCATTCACCCGGGTTACGGTTTTCTTTCGGAGAATCCGGATTTTGCCCGGGCCTGTGAAGCGGCGGGAATCGTGTGGGTGGGACCCCGGCCAGAATTGCTGGACAACATGGGTGATAAAACCGCGGCGCGGGCGATGGCCCAAAAGGTGGGCGTGCCAGTGCTGCCGGGAACGGAAGATCCCGTAAGTGATCGCGGCGAGGCGAAGAAGATTGCGAAAAAGATCGGCTTTCCGTTGATCATTAAAGCGGCGTTTGGCGGCGGCGGACGCGGTATGCGCATTGTAAAGACGGCCCCCGAATTGGATTCGTTGTTGGATGAAGCCCAGGGCGAGGCCGAACGGGCGTTTGGAAATCCCGCGGTGTTTCTGGAAAAATACATTCAGAACGCCAAGCACATCGAAGTGCAGATTTTGGGTGATAAGCATGGCAACGTGATGCACCTGCACGAGCGGGATTGTTCGGTGCAGCGTCGGCACCAAAAGGTGATCGAAGTCGCGCCGAGTTTTGGCTTACCGGAAAACGTGGTGACGGAGTTGTGCGAAGCGGCGGCGAACCTCGCGCGCTCGATCAAGTATGACAACGCGGGCACGGTGGAATTTCTCTACGATCTCGATCGGCACGAGTGGTTCTTCATCGAGATGAATCCACGTATTCAAGTTGAGCATACGGTGACCGAGGTGCTGACGGGGCTCGATCTCGTGCGAGCGCAGTTGTTGATCGCGCAGGGTTACGCGCTGCACTCACCCGAGGTCGGCATGCCGGCGCAAGAGGATGTGCCCCGTAACGGGTATGCGCTGCAGTCGCGCGTGACGACGGAAGATCCCGAAAGTAAGTTCATGCCCGATTATGGCCGCATCATGGCCTACCGTTCACCGGGCGGATTGGGGATCCGGATCGACGGGGGCATGGGATTCGCGGGCGCGGTAATCACCCCGTTTTACGATTCGATGTTGGCGAAGCTGGTGGCCAGTGGGCCGACGTATGAGATCGCGATGGCCCGCATGCACCGGGCTCTGGCGGAATATCGTATCCGCGGAGTGAAGACGAATATCCCGTTCCTAGAAAATGTGATTGCGCATCCGAAGTTTCGCACGGGGCAGGCGACCACGACGTTGATCGATACGACGCCGGAGCTGTTCCACTTTAAGAAGCGCAAGGACCGTGCGACCAAGTTGCTTAACTTTATCGGCGAAGTGGTGGTGAACGGGAATCAGCACGCCAAAGGCTATAAGCCGGCGGGCGCTTTTGCGACGCCGACCGTGCCGGGCCATGCGCATCGCGAAGCGCCACCGGCGGGCACGCGGCAGAAATTACTCGAGTTGGGCCCCACGGAATTTGCCACATGGACGCTCAAGCAGAAGCGTCTGCTGGTGACGGACACGACGTTCCGGGATGCTCATCAATCGTTGATGGCGACCCGAGTGCGCTCCTTTGATATGTTGACCTGTGCGGATGCGTTGGCGCGCGACGTGCCCGGACTGTTCTCGCTCGAGATGTGGGGGGGGGCGACCTTCGACACGGCGATGCGTTTCCTGAATGAAGATCCCTGGGAGCGGTTGCGGCAGTTGCGCGCGAAGGTGCCGAATATCTGTTTCCAGATGCTCTTCCGCGGGGCGAATGCAGTGGGCTACACGAACTACCCGGATCACGTGGTGGGTGGCTTCGTGAAACACGCGGCGGCAAACGGCATGGATATCTTCCGCATCTTTGATTCGCTCAACTACCTGCCGAATCTGCGGGTAGCGATGGAAGCGGTGCAGGACACCCATGCGATCGCTGAAGGCACGCTTTGTTACACGGGCGATATTCTCGACCCCAAGCGCGATAAGTTTGATCTGAAGTATTACGTGCGGCTCGCGAAGGAGCTCGAAAAAATGGGCGCGCATATGATCGCCATCAAAGACATGGCGGGTCTTTGTCGGCCGCACGCGGCGGAGAAGTTAGTGAAGACCTTGCGCAATGAGATTGGGTTGCCGATTCACTTCCACACGCACGACACCAGCGGTATTAATGCGGCCTCGATCTTGCGCGCCTCGGATGCGGGCGTCGACGTGGTGGACCTTGCCCTGGCTTCGATGAGCGGAAGCACGTCGCAGCCAAATTTGAATTCGATCGTGGCGGCGCTGCGCGGCACGACCCGCGATACTCAACTTGATCTAACGAAGTTGGATCGGTTCTCCGATTACTGGGAGCAAGTGCGGCCGATTTATACGCCGTTTGATACGGCGCCAAAAAGTGGTTCGGCCGACGTCTACCTGCACGAGATGCCGGGTGGTCAATACACCAATCTTAAGGAACAAGCCAACTCGATGGGCGTGGCTCATCGCTGGCCGGAAATCGCGCGAACCTACGCGGAGGTGAACGTGTTGTTTGGCGATATCGTCAAAGTCACGCCGTCCTCGAAAGTGGTCGGGGACTTGGCGTTGTTCTTGTTCTCGCGGGGGATCAAGCCGACCGATGTGGTGAATCTCGAATCGGGGGCGATGCCTTATCCGGAGAGCGTCATCGATATGCTGACGGGTGGGTTGGGCTGGCCAGACGGAGGCTGGCCAATTGATGTCTCGAAGGCGATTTTGGGACCGGAGAAACACCGTTTGGCCCGCACTCGTTACGCGGCGGCGCAACGTGCCGAGAAGAAAGTGGATCGGCGCACGCCGGCCGCGCGAGCGAAGTCAATTGCCACCGGCATGGCTAAAGTGCGCCGGGAGTTGGTGGCGGAGTTGAAGCAAGAGCTGACGGACGATGATGTGTTCTCGCATTTGATGTATCCGCAGGTTCACGACACGTTCCGCAAGCACCAGCGGCAGTATGGCGATGTGAGTGTTTTGCCGAGTCCGACGTTTTTTTATGGGCTGCAGTTAGGTGAGGAAATTTCAGTCGAGATCGAAGCCGGCAAGGTGTTGATCATTCGGCTGGTGACGGTGGGCGAGGCCGACAAAGACGGTAAGCGCGTGGTCAGCTACGAGCTCAATGGCATCGCGCGTGATGTGGTGATCGTCGACAAGGGCGTGACCACGACCACGAAGAGCCGAGCTAAAGCGGATTCGGGCGATGCTAATCAAGTGGGTGCACCGATTCCCGGATTGATCGCGTCGCTCTCGGCCACGGTCGGCAGCAAGGTCGCGAAGGGCGAGAAACTGTTGCTCATGGAAGCCATGAAAATGCAGACAACGGTCTATGCACCGTGCGACGGCATCATCAGCGAAGTGACCGTGGAGATCGGCGATACGGTCAAAAGCAAAGACCTGCTCGTGCGCATCAAACCAGCCGTCGCGAAGTAGGCGCGGGTCATTCGGGATCTGAAAGATTATGAGTGACTCAGGAAACGATCAAAGAGCTGAAACCGAGCGAACTGAGCAAGTGTGTTCGGGGCTGCGTATCGCGGTCTGGGCAATCCTGCTGAACCTGGTGTCGGTGGTGCTTTTAGTGGTGCCGGACGGGGCGATGATTCGGGCGGTGACCGTCTTGTTGGCGATCGTGCTCGCGGTCTGGGGGACGGTGCGCATGGCGCGGGGAATGAAGTTCGATTTGATCGTGATTGTGCTTCTGGCCATGGTGATGGTTCTGCCCATGCTGAATCTAGTGATCCTGTTGATCGTTAATTTCCGGGCGGCCCGCTTCCTGCGGGAGCACGGCTACCGGGTGGGGTTGTTTGGGGCGACGAAGGAGTACTGAATATTTTCGGGCCAAATTTGTCCCGGACCGGTTGCCACTCGGTGATACTGATATCGACCGTTAGTCCTCGGAGGCGGCGGTGACGCGGATGATGCGGTCGGGGTTGTTGAAGAGGATGTAGAGGGCGCCGTCGGGGCCGGTCTTAAGGTCGCGCACGCGGCCGTAGTTGCGGAAGACGGTTTCCTGGTGCGTGACCGTTTGGCCGTCGGTTTCGAAGCGGTAAAGTCCTTCGAAGGCGAGGGAGCCCAGGATCAAGTCACCGTGCCAAGCGGGAATGGCATCGCCTTGGTAAAATTCGATGGGGCAGATGGCGACGGAAGGAGTCCATTGGTGGATGGGATCGCGCACATTCGGCGCGGCGGTTTGGGTGGAAACGGTGCTGTTGTCGTAACCGCGTCCGAAGGTGGCGACGGGCCAACCGTAGTTGGTGCCGGGCACGATGATGTTGAGTTCGTCGCCGCCCATCGGACCGTGTTCACTGGCCCAGAGGTCGCCGGTGACGGGATGGTAACCGAGACCTTGGACGTTGCGGTTGCCGAGGGTGTAAACTTGGGGCAGGGCACCGGGTACATCAACAAAGGGGTTGTCGGGGGGGGGCGAACCGTCGGGACGGATGCGGTAGGTTTTGCCGCTAGGTTTGCCGGGGTCTTGCGATTCTTCGGCCCGATTACGATCGCCGATGGTGAAGATGAGATTGCCGGCGGGATCCCAAATGAAGCGGCACCCCCAACGCACCGGGGAGGCGTGGTGAAGGTCGTCGGATACTTGGAAAATTACCTCTTGGTCGATCCATTCGTGATCGCGAATCCGACCTCGGATGATACGAGTCATGGCGCGCGAATCGCGATCGGTGTGGTCGTCGATGGCGTGGGAGTGCCCGATGTAGATCCAACCGTTGGTCGCGTAGTCGGGGTCGAGGATGAGGTCCATCATGCCGCTATCGGCGTGGACGTAGGTGGGCGGGAGGTTGGCGATGGGGCGGGGATCAAGTTGCCCATCGGTGATGACCCGCAGCGTGCCGCCCCGTTCGGTGACGAGGGCGGAGTTGGGCCCGGTGAATTCAAAGCCCCAGGGGATATTCAGGCCGGCGGTGATCCACGGGGTGAATTCGAGCGTGGTGCGTTCGGTTTCGAGTTGGTCGGGTAGTTCGCGCGCGGCTGTATCGGGGAGCTCGGGTTTGGCGAAAATATATTTAACGAGATCGTTCGCGTCCCGCTTGGACAGGACCGATTCCCAACCGATCATATCGGTGCCGGGGATCCCGTAGAGGATGTTGCGGTGGTGTTGATTGGGCAGCCGACCGTAGAGAAAGGTATCGTCCACGAGGCTGCCGGCGCTGGCGCCTTTCAGGTCGGCGCCATGGCATGCAGCGCAGTGGGTGGCGTAAAATTTGGCGGGCTCGAAGGTCTCTTGGGCTTCGGCCAGACCAAGGCCGAAGAGGGTGGAGGCGAGAAGCGAAGTAAAAGCGCGCATGGACGAGAGATTGAGCAATGAGGAAGACCGCGCAAACACCTAGATTGAGTTTGTGGTGAGGTGGTTGGCTTGAGGGTTGGGTTGGTCCTGTTTCGTTCCCTTTTATCTGAATTATTCCTGATGAAATCACTTTCCCCTCCGGTCATCGCCGGGCGGTTGAGTCGAATATTCTTGGCAGGTTGTCAAACGCCGCCGGTGGCGGAGCCGATTGCGGAAGAGGTTGAGGAAGAATCAGAACTGGTTTGATCCGTCACCGGTGGGTGCGGTTGAGGTCGAAAACTTGCAGCCGGGGAAAACGGGGGAATTTATCGAAGAAGATTTGGCGGATCCCGATGCGTTGGGGTTTCCGGATCCCTTGAAGAGGATCAAGCTAGGGACCTATCAAGTGCAGGCGCTGATTAACCACGACCAGACGCGGCGGAGTTTTAATGATGGGCCGGGATTTGGCGGCAGGCACCTCGGTTTGTTGAAACGGCCGCAGAGTAAGAGTGACGCCTGGACGGCATGGGAAGAGGGCACGAATCCGTATCGGGGTTTCGAAATCGGGTTGGATCCAGATAGGCCGTTGGGGCGCACGGTATTGGCGGACTCGGTCAATAATGGTCCGGTGGGGGAGGCGCTCACCCCGGAGCTGATTCCGGCGATTGAGGAACGGTTTCGAATCCTGCCGGAGGCATCGGCGCGATTTGTCGGCGGATATTCTTTAGGGGAATGGCCATCACTTTGGTTGCAGGTGGCGTATCCGGATGTCGCCGGTCAGTTTGCGCTCCGGGTGGAGTGACGGCGTCCTCGAGCGGACGAAAATTGATACCCGCGCGGTAGTTAGCGTCAGGAAATGACCATGAGAGGCGGGGCAGGAGCTATAATTGCATATAATTGCATTGACGGAAATGCCCTGATCGGGCTTCGGTTTGGGGGTCCGTGCGCGATTCACCCTAAGCGTGGCGCAACCCCTTCCGTTCATGTTTACGTTTCGCTCCCTTTTCTCTGTCCGGTTGTTTTTGAGTGCTTTGGGCGCCCCGCTCGTTTCCTCGGCGACCTTTTCGGTGGAAGGTCGGATGATCCAATTGGATGGGGTCGCATTTGAGGTGCGCGGGGTGTGCTATCAACCGGCGCCGATTGGCGATAATCCGTCGGTATCGGCTCCGTTTGGAGACTATTTTACAGCAAATTACGGCACGATTATGGGGCGGGATTTACCGTTGATTCGAGCGTTGGGGGGCAACGTGATTCGGATTTACGGTTGGAGTGAAGTGGCTGACCACTCGGCGTTTTTGGATGCCTGTTACAACGGTGGCGTGGACTCGATTTACGTGCTGATCAACCGTTGGATTGATCCGGGAACGAATTGGAATGACCCCACGGCGGTGGGGGCGATTGAGCAGACGTTCGGGCAAATTGATCAAGGGTTGGGAGCCCACCCGGCGGTGTTGGGCATCGTGTTGGGGAATGAAGCGAACATCCAGAATGGCAATGGAGATAGCGCCGCGTTTTGGGCGGCGATGAATCGCGTGGCCTTGGCGATTAAAGCACAAACCGCGACGCGATTAGTTTCGGTCGCGATTACGGATTCGATTCCGCAGATTGCATCGTTTGATGCGGCGGTGTCGGCGTTGGATTTTTGGTGCGTGCAAACCTATCGAGGCACGACGATGGGCACGTTGTTTACGGAGTATGCGGCCGCGTCGACGAAGCCGTTGGTGCTGACGGAATTCGGGATGGATGCCTATGATCACGGGGCTGGGGCGGAGTATCCGAACAATGCGGAATTCGTGGGTCAGACGGTCGCGGGTTTGTGGGGTGAGATCGCGGCGAATAGTGACATCGTGGCAGGGGGATGTGTGTTTGAGTTTGGCGATGAGTGGTGGAAGTCGCCGGGCGGGTCGGCCTCGGCGCATGATCGCGGCGGGTTTGCATTGGGCGGGTTGCCGGATGGATTTGCCAATGAGGAATGGTGGGGTTTGCACCGGGTGATCGATAATGGGGCGGGATTGGACACGCTGGAACCGCGGTCGACGGTGGCGGCGCTGAAGGCAGTTTGGGCCGTTCAGCCGGAATCCACGGTCGTCCTGCGCGTGGTGTTTCCTCCCGCGAGCCAGACGGTGGCGCCGGGCGGAAGCGCGACTTTCAACTTCGCTTTCTCCGGGGCAGCCAGCGGAGCGACGGTGACTTATCAATGGCTCAAGGATGGGGTGGCGCTGGCGGGGGCGACATCCGATACCTTGACGCTACCGTCACTCTCGGTCGCGCAAACCGGAGACTACGCGGTGCGCCTCAGCGACGGCACGAGCGCGGTCACGAGTGCGACGGCTCGCCTGTTGGTCGCCATCCCGATACCGGGGCGATTGAAAAATCTTTCCGTGCGCAGCCGGTCGGGGGCAGGCGCGGATGCGTTGGTGGTGGGATTCGTGGTAGCGGACGGTGCAGCGAAGCTGTTGGTGCGGGGCGTCGGGCCGGAACTCGCGACGTTTGGGGTAGGAGGAGTTTCGCCTGATCCCGAACTGCAACTCTTCACCGGGCAGGTGGCCGATGCCTTCAACGAAGATTGGGGCAGTGACGCGACTGCGATCCAGAGTGCAGCTCAGTCCGTGGGGGCATTCCCGCTCACGATCGGTTCAAAGGATGCCGCGATTTTGGCGCAAGTTGACGGGCCACGATCGGTTCATTTACGCGATGCTTCGCCGGGAGTGGCCTTGGCGGAGGTTTACGAGGTGGGGACCAATACGGGTCGGTTGGTCAATGTTTCGGCGCGGACCCGGGCAGGCACCGGAGATGAGGTGCTGGTCGTGGGATTCGTGATCGACGGCAACGTGCCCAAGCGCTTGCTGCTGCGGGGAGTGGGTCCGACTTTAGGCGGCTTTGGGGTGAGCGGAACGCTGGCGAATCCGGTGTTACGGTTATTTAACTCGAACCAGGCCATCGTGGCGGAAAACGATGATTGGGACGCTGCCGCGGTGGTCGCTGTCGCGCAAATAGTGGGTGCCTTTCCCTTGGCCACCGGCAGTGCCGATGCCGCCTTGGTTTATACGGCGGTGCCGGGCGCTTACACCGCTCAGGTCAGTGGAGCCGAGGGCGTGAGTGGCGTCGCGTTGGTGGAGGTTTACGAGGTTCCGTGAGTCGCTAATAACGACGATTGGGCCAACGAGTCATGAGGAGGACTTGGTGCTGACGAGCAGTCGATGTAGGGGAAGGAAGGATAACTAAAACCCTGACTATAAAGAGGCTTTGCGTAATTATATTGGGAGTCGAGCATGCCCTCTCCCGGCTTCAGCCCACCGATAATCGATACAAAACAATACGCGGGACGTCGACCGGCTTGTCTCCCGAGAGCGCTGCCGCGATAGGCGTTTCGAGGGCGGTCGGGATTGCGGTCTGTTTATCGGCAATCCGATGAGAACCATCACCACTTTTTCGGTGCGCGGCTTGCTCGCATGCACCCCGTTTTTCTTCGTCTGCGGCAATTTGCCTGCCTTTACCGATGGGATTTTCGATCCTCTCGACGAGGGCGACTGGACTACCACCTCGGACTGGGATGCGGGTATTCCCATCCTGGAAAGTGATGCCACCATCAGCAACGGCGAGGTAGCGAAGTTCAGAGACGTCGGAAGCTATCGTGAGCTTAGGGTGGGGAACGCGGTAGGCGTCCATAGAGGGGGTGGTGGTCTCAAAATCCAGGCAGGAGAACTCTCTGGGGACAGTGCCAAAGGGGGCGTAAATAACAGTCCTGCGACCGTTATTGTGCACGGTGGCACTTGGGCCAATTCCGTCGCTCTCATGGTGGGTGGTCCCCTTGGCACAGGCAACCTGCTGGTCAGCGGTGGCCGCGTCACTCACCCTGCCGCGGTCATGGGGAGCTCCTGCGTCGGAGACCTCGGCAGCGCGACGGTCAGCAGTGGCACCTAAAATAACAGGGTGGAGCTTATCGTCGGGAAAGTTGGCCCCGGTGTCTTGGATCTCACTGATCGGGAGTGGTGATCGTCAACGAGGGGAGCGGCACGCTCAACGTGGGCACGGGCGGGGCCGGAGGCACGCTGAACGCCGCGGTGGTAGATGGCGGCGGCGGCACGGCGGTGGTGAACTTCAATCACACGGGCACGACGACCTTTGCGCCGTAGCTCACGAGATCGTATCATTCAGGTTGGCGGCGGGCGGTCACGTCAGCGTCAGCATCTTTTGGTGAGGAAGGTCCGTTCGGGAGAAGGACCGGGCGCGTTGTGGTTGGTGGTCGTCGGGGCCGATGGGACGGCGGAGTGACTGGGGGGGCGAGGGGGCTTAAAGGCCAGAGTTCCGATGTCCCGACGGTTGCTTTGATGACGTTGATTTTGCGCGCGAGTATTCTCGGTTGAACGATCCGGGCATAGACAGGTTGGGCCCAT
>Ga0222654_1001121_pt1 | contig 11998 bp, 19 predicted proteins | sample AntAcemetagen421_FD_179805 | JGI IMG/M metagenome (GOLD analysis project Ga0222654, IMG submission 179805) | Saline water microbial communities from Ace Lake, Antarctica - #421 | ecosystem: Environmental > Aquatic > Non-marine Saline and Alkaline > Saline | place: Antarctica: Ace Lake... | reverse complement strand
TATAGCGATCGGCACCGGAGAGTTCACAGTCGTGGTCCTCGATCGAGGTCTCTTCCTTGTCGATATTGAAGTGGATCTTCTTACGGGAATACTTCTCGGTGAACTTGTAGGTGCCGGTGCTTACCGCGTAGCGACTGCCGATAGTGAGGGCGATGTGTCCCGACTGGTCGAGGGCTTTGCAGACGAGGTCGTCTTCCTCATCGGCATAGGCTACGAGCTCGAACTCCGTGACCGGACGCAGGGGGCAGGCCAGCGAGGCGACCTCCTCAAGGGCTTGATTGATGGCCGACATGGCCGCGGGTTCCACGGTGAACACGCCCTCGGTAACAAGGGAGTGCATGAGGACGCGCGTCTCCTTCTCGGTGGTCAACGTGAGCGGGTGGCAGTCGTTGATCCGCGCAAGCTTACGCACCTCATCGACGTCGAGCTTGAGGCCGCTTCGCACCGATAGGTAGGTGCGCAGCATACCCGTCTTCTTGTGCAGGTAGATGTTGAAGTCGGGGCGGCTGGCCGTCTCTTCGCGGAGAACACGGTGGGCGGTCTGCCACTGCTTGACCGGGTCGGCGTAGGTGCTGGTGTATTGGAGCTCCAGCTCGGTGGCGACGCGGCCCAGCTCTAGCGGGGAGGGCGGGGTATCCCACACGATTTCTTTGCGGGTGTAGCTGCCCTTGTAGAATCCATTGAGCGGGGGGCGGTGGAACCAGACGATACCAATGTCGATCCCGCTGACGCCCTCGAACAGGCCGCCAGCAGGCATGCGCTGGTAGAGGTAGACCCAAGCGTGCTGGGTGACGCCGAGGCGTTCGAGGGTGGCGGCGTTGGCGATGACGTAACCACACCCACCGGGGGCGAGGTGCGTCTCGATGAATTGCCAGGTCCACGCCGTCGAATCGATGGGGGGCTTGCCGTTGCCTTGCTTCCACTTGAGATTGAACGGGGGGTTGGCGACGATGCAGCTCCACTTGGCGGCGCTGTTCTTATCGGGGTAGAGTTCGTCTATCGTCTCGATCACCTTGACGCAGTTGCCAGTGATGCGGTTGATCGAGCGGAGGGAGCTGTCGTCTTCGGCGGACTGCTTGGTGAAGCGGTTATCGATCTCAATGCCGTAGATTGAGGCGCGGGAATGTTCTTTGAACGGGGCGAGCAGGTGCCCGGCAGCACACTGAGGATCGATGACGGACTCGCCTCGGTTGCTGGGGAGTAGGCCGTGGCAGATCTTGGCGAGCTGCTGCGGGGTTTGGAATTGCTGCTGACCTTTGGTGACTGCGGAGGAGGCATTGACGCCGGCGTCGATGATCTCCTGCAGGTTGGAGCTGTGAACTCCGGTGCGAGTGTCCGACACAAGAGAGTCGAACGAGGTGATGTTATCCATGAGAGTTGGGACTTTGTGGTGATATGATGCCTATGTATTTAGGCTACATTTTGGGTTGTTTACGAGCGGCGCGTTGCTTGGAGAGCGAATGCAACGCCATCAACCACTCACGTAACTGAACCATTTCAGGGCAGCGGTTGAAAGTGTCGACGTAGATTCGAGGGTGGCTGAGGTTGTGCCCGTTTTGGCTGAGGTATTCTTGGCACCCGCCTTCGGTGAAGGCGACCATCACGGTCTCCCATTCGTAGCGGACGCACATACGTTTCCATTCACTGAGCCGGACGTCGTCGCGTTCGTCGTCGTCGTCTCCGGAGTAGCGGCTGGCTTCATGCAGGCCGTCGAGGATGGCGGACGTCTCGTCGTCGGCCTTGGACCAATCTTCCTTGAAGAACCACTGGTCAGCGTCGGAGTCGTCATCGACGTCGTTGTAGTGATCCCGACGTTGCTGGACGCAGAACATGGGGTGGGAGGTGATGCGGTTGTCTTGAGTGCGGAGCCGGTCCGCGATCTCGTAGAGGAATGGAGGGAGGGTTACTTTTGACATGATGGGTGAGGGACGGGTAGCGGACGAACGTGCCCGCTGGCGAGGTTGATGAAGTAGCCGTGATGGGTGAGCACTCCCTTGCGAAGGAGCTGCCAGAGTAACTGACCGGCATACCCAGCCACGGTTGAGTTGATGAAGAGGTCTTGCTTGCTTAACGCCTCGGCCATCGAGCAGGAGGGAGCATCGCGCTCCTTGACTTGCTTGATCTGAGGGAGCACGTCGACCACGTGGGGGAGGCCGTGGCCTCCGAGGATAACTTGGCCGGTATCGGCGAGGTTGCCGAGGTCGAGCCAGTAGAAGGGGCAATCGACGACATTCCATTCCTTGCGGGTCTTCGCCGCCATCGCGACGCGACTGGATGCGGTGTCGGTGCAGTTGATATAGACTAGCCCTGCATGCCTCTCGTTGACTACTCTTTGAGCGGTGAGGCGGTAGGCATGCCACTCCACGTCGAGTCCGAAGAAGGTGCTGGCTCGCTGGGCTAACACGGCGGCCTTGTAGCACCCGAGGTCGGCCGCGCAGAAGCATTGCCGACCGAGGTTCGATTCGCTGACGGTGTCGTCGTCGTAGATGATCACCTTGAAGGGCGCACCTCCGAGCTGCGACCATGCTTGATGGATGCGGCAGAGGTGGGTGAGCATGATCGAGCCGTTGCCACCGGCTCCCGCAATATGGAAATGAATCGATCGCTCACCTAGGAGTTTGCTTTGGTGTTCAGTCATCATGGTCGTCATTGTTTAGGATCGTTGGATGTGACCTGCTCGACGGAGCCGAGCGGCTTGAGGGTGGTGGGATCGTAGGGCTTGGCGCCGAGCCCGATTTTGTCGCCGCTGAATCCCGCCTCCATGAACGACTCGACCCAGCCACGAGGCGTAAAGGACGAGGGCTTCATGGAGCCGATGCAGACACCGCCAGTGGCATAGACGTTGCTCATGGCGAGAGCATAGGCTACATCACTAGGCAGGGGAGGCTTGTCTCCGGCGACTGCGGCAACCCGAAGGCGGGGGTGGCCGTGGCGGGTGCCGCGCCAGACCATGCCGGGAAACCATGCCTGAGTGGGCTTGGTCTTCTTGCCTTGGCCGGAGATGAATACGGAGTGATGACAGGGGGGCGTCCACCACACGTAGAACTCGGGACTCGCGGCCAGCACGGGGAAGGTGTGCCATTGCAGCTCGCCCAAGGAGGGGCGCGAGGCGACGGATGGGGTGATGGGGTCGCTCCCTTCAAAGAGTTCCCGTATATCTTTGGCGGATACGGGCACTCCCGTCCCAATGCAACCGCCCGTTACCTTATGGCGGGTGGCGAGGCTGGCCCCCTTCCCGTGGTGGTAGGATCCAGTGTTTGATTCATAGTAAATAAGGACGGCAGCCCCAAGGTTGTATGCCTTGGGGCCAGGCAGATCGATGTGTGCGTTCATGGTTTTATGATAGGGTGAGTTGTTGTTGGGGATCGACGGGGGTGGGGAGGTTGATTCCCCATTCCCTGAAGTCCCATAAGGGTTGCGCAATGCGTTGAGCGTATGAGGTGAGGGCATCGCGCACTTCCTCGATGCTGCCTTCGCAGTGGAAGGCGTCATCCATATCGCCTAAGTTACCTTCGTGCAGATCATGGTTGACGAGATCCCAAGCGTGGTCGACCACGTCGCCGGGTTCCCAGCCCAAGGTAAACAGAGGCTCTCCGATTTGGTAGCCTTGGGAGACGGCATCATTGCGATCGATCGCAACGAGCAACCGATCACAGATAGCGGTGATCTCGGGGTGAGTGGTGCGGTGCGGACCGAGGACGGCGGCGGCGGCATCGCGCAGTCGCTTCACGGCATCGGGCCAGTCGGAATCAATCGGATACTCGTAGCCGATGAACGCGCCGATCTCTCTTCTGATGTGCTCCCACTGGTGGCCGCGGGATTCGAGGATGGAGTCCTTGTCCTCGTCGGCAATCGACTCGATCTCTCCGGTATCGTGATCGATCACGCTGTCGGAGAGCTCGCTGACTATCTCCGACCACACCCCGAGGCAACCGAACCCTCGGTGCAGGCAGATCACTTCGAGCAACCAGTCTTTCCAAGCCGGACTGACTGCGCCGATGGTGCGGATGATGGGTTCGAGGTAGAGCCGCATTTCGTAGCTAATCCCGACCTCACGAATGACGACGCCGATGGTCTTGATCTCAATCGTAGCGTCGTCATCCTGATCATTCGAGTAGGCATGGAACGCCGACTCGGCGTATTGGTTCAGCTCCAAGAGCACGGTGCCGGAATTGTCGATGAGTGCGTCGAGTCCCATGAGGAGCAGGTCTTCCTCGGTCGCAGCCGACGACTCCGGCGTGAGTGCACCGACTGCGACGAGCTGCCGGAATAGATCGGTGGTGTTGATCTTACCGTGAGGGTAGATCGTCAAGGGAACGTCTTTACCGAGGCGGGGGATCAGTAAGCCGGAGGCCGTAAGAGGGATGGCGGAACTCGGATGGGTCGGGCTTGATGGACGACGCGATGAAGCCGACTGCTGTGCTGCTTCCATGAGGCGAAGTCGACGGGAATGAGAGGGAGCGTGAGCCCCCCGACCCCAAGCTCTCTTGGCTTGGGGTCGAGGATTTGTGCGACGGTGACGCATGTTGCTTTCACGTTGGGCTACCCTTTGGTGCCAGCCTGCACCTTGATGGTGAAGACGTGCTTGCCCCCTTCAACAACCGGACCTTCGAGCAGGGAGTTGGTGAGGGCAGGGTGGGCCGCGCTTAACACTTGGACGGCTTCGTGCGGGGTGAGGCTGGGGCCGGGGTCGGGCAACTGGGTGCCTCGGTAGTTGAATACCCTGTTGAGGGTGGTGACGGTAGCTGGCATGAGTTGATTCTTTCTTGGTTAAGGGTGGCAGGGATCAGTCGAGGAAGCTGAGGTCGACGACGTCTTTGGGATCGGCATTGAAGGTGCCGATAGGGCCGGACACCGCGGTGACGGTATCGCTGGGTTCGACCCAGCTAGGCTTGAGCAGGGAGGCAGACGGGGGGGTCTGCCCACCGGTGGGGGCGGGAGCGCGAGGAGGTGGCGGCTTGGGAGCATCGATGCTCTTGGCCGCTCCCTTCTTGTGCGCCGCTCCCTTCTTGGCGGAGGCAACGGGGGCGGAGGCAACTGGCTTGGCCTTGGCGGCGGCGACCTCGGCCTCAACCTCGGCCTTCACGGCGTCGAGGTTGGAGATAAGCGTGCTGACCTGAGTGGCGTGCACGTTGAGCACCTCGGTGAGGTAGTCGTCGACCTCTTCGATGGAGCCGCTGATGTTGATGGGTTGGCGGGGCTTGGCGGCCTCGTCATCTTTATCGCTCTTGCCGGTAGGTCGGAAGGAGATGGTGACAGTCACCGCATCGCCATTGTAGATAGGCGTGATGGTGAGGTGGTGGTGGGCCCCGATAGGAGCGAGGGATCTGAGTAGTTTCATTTGATGTTGTTTACCGAGGGAGGGGGAGGGGGCGGACAGGCAAGGGGGCATGCCCCTTAGCGAACCCGAGTTTCTTGAGGGTCTTGAGCTTGCCTTCGAGGCGTCGCTCGATGCGCCGCAGGTCGTCCGTGTAACTGCCGTAGCTTTTGCGGAGGTAGTGGAGTTCATTGCGAAGGGCGCGGCGCTCGTCCTCGTCCTCTTCCTCCTCGTCCTCGTCGGCCTGCTGGTTCGTGCGGGAGTTGGCGAGTTCGACGGTGAGGCCACCTGGCCCGACCTGACCAGACATACGTCGGATGCTGACGATGTTGGTGAGGTCGTTGTCGTGGAGGGCAGGATCGGCGAGCACGGCTCGCAGATCACCAACCCTCACCACGGAGCCGGGATCGAATTGAGATAATGCCCGTCCTCGACGGAAGGACGAAGGAAGGGGGGCGAACGTGATGGGAGGAGACATGGCGGTTACGATTGCTTAGGGGCGAGGGCCGCGGCGACCTGTCCGAAGATCCGGTGCAGCACGGCACGAGTTTCTTCGGAGGCGATGACGCGCACCTGCTCCTCGGTGAGGCCACCGGATGCGGCGTCGGGTTGGTGCTGCCGCAAGATGCGCAACACCATAGGTTCGAGCATCACACTGAACGGATCGGTAGCAGCAGGAGCAGGAGGCACCGGTGCCGTGACCACCGGAGCGGCAGGCTTGGGCGCGGCAGGCTTGGGCTTGGGCGCAGCAGGCTTGGGCTGCTCTGCCTTCGGGGCGGGGGTCGCCACCTTGGGAGCAGGAGGCAGCTCCGGTGCTTCCGGAACGACGCCAACCGCTTGACCGTTGGGCGCAGAGGGCAGCTCGTCCCATGCTTTGCGCTCCAAGATGTTGATCACGCCGTCGAGGTAGGCAACCTTGTCGCTCAGGCTGATGCTCTCGTTCGAGAAGAACTCGGAGTATTTAACCCCGTTCATTTTGACGCAGTAGGACTGCACCCGCTGAGGCAGAGTCGTCTTAGTGTGGGGGATCATCAACGTCTGGAGCTTGGCAATGCGCTCCTTGAACGTATTGATTTCGGCAGCGGTATCGGCGGTAGTGAGGGTGGTAGTGGTGGACATAGTATTTTTGATGTTTGAATTAACTGACTGATTAGTTGTCGGCATAAGGGAGCCGGTTGGATTTAGGGATAGGTTGGAGTTCTGGGGGAATGGGGCTGCTGCCTTGACGACGACGTCGAGGGCGGCGAGCGATGAGACGGCAGGCTTCGTAGTAGTCACGAGCTTTGCCCTCTCGAACGAGGCGACTGGCCTCGGCTTCAATGTTGAATGAGTTACCCATTGTAGTAGGCTACATGTTTAATCTAGACCGCATGAGGCCAGCATCGATAAGACGTCATCGGTGATGGCCGGAGCGGATTGTTTGCGCCGGTAGCCTTTGCTGCCACGGCGGCGGCGGAAGGTGGGCTGAGTGCAGGAGTGACCCCACTTGCCCATGGTTTTCTTGTCGGACATGAGGTGCCCGCGCTTCGAGTAACGAAAGCCGATCAGGTTGAGGGCTTCGCGGGTGGGCTTGTTGCCGTCTCCGGCAAGCGATGGGCCGCAATACCACAGCCAATCACGATCTACGTAGACGTGTTGGGTGAGGGTTGGGGTGTGTCGCGCCATCTGGCCCATGACTTCTTGTTGAGTCATGCAGCCAGCGGGGGGCGAGGTAGGATTGAGAGCTACCATAGTGATTTCCTTTTTGGTTTAACGCTCCGAGGGGAGGAGTGGTGTGATATGCTTCAAGTTGCGGAGACGTTGACTTCGCAGTGGTTGGTTTCGCTGAGATTCATCTCATCGGCAGCGAGCGTTTGGATCTTCTGAATAAGTCTCCAAGCGGTATCGGTGAATGTTAGATGAGCGCAGAGATCAAAGTTAGCCTTGAGCTGGCCACCGTTGGCGGCATGGACTATCTCATTCCCTAATCCGTCGTGTCCTTTTGCTTTAAGCCCACGGACGGATAGCAAGGTGATAGTTTGGCCTGCTCTATCAAGGAGCCAAGCCGATTGCTTGCCCCTTAATTTGCCCGACTTTATCGGAACAATTTCGATGCTCCCAATGTTTGCCACCAGCCACCCGATTGTGCCGCGAGCGTTGCATGTCCGCTTAATGTCGATCCGGATCTCCATAGTGGTAGTTTTAATGATTTCCATAGCAGTGATTTCCTTTTTGGTTTAACGCTCCGAGGGGAGCATGATGGTGACGCCGCCTTGGTTATTACGTTCGGCGTAGAGTTTAAGGGCGCAACGGTGATGGGTGTTGCGCTCTTCGTGACTGATCTTGCGGGGGTCGGCAGCGTGCTTGGGGTGCGGCCAACGCCCGAGTAGCATGTCGGTGAAGGGGATGAACTGGACGGCCTTCACTGATCGATCAGTGTTGTGTCCGTCTTCCATCCATGCCCATGCCCACGTGTCGCTGCACTCCGCAATGCTTGCGCCGGGGCCGGGGTAGGGGCCGGGACCAGGAGGAGGGGTGTTGCAGACGAGGAGTTGCCAGAGCTGGAACTCCTCTTGCTTAACCTCTTTAACTAACTGCCAACTGGCAATCAGATCAACAAGCCAGTAGGCACCGGCTTGCTTGCAGAGGTATTCAACGCCTTCCGTGTAAAGCACACTGCGCATAAGGGCATGGCGGTAGAAGTGTCCGCTACCTACGCAGCGAACGAAAGCGCGCTCGATGGTGTCTATGCGGTGGTGCTGCTCACCGGTGAGCGGCGTGTAGTTGAAGGGTGGAGGAGGCGGGGGGGGGTTGAGGCGACCGGTGCTGCTACGAGCAGACGCGGCCTCTTCGAGCGTAGGTATTTGGTCCCACTGCTTTATGGACAGTGGGAGAGGGTCGATCTCCATAACGATTGAGGGGGGTGAGGGTTTGCCTTAGAAGAGAATGACTAACTCTTCCATAGGATCGGGTGCTTCGACCACTGGAGCAGGGGCCACCGCCACGGGCAGGGGGTCCTCTACTTCCAGCGGGAAGATGGCATCGGGGATGCCGTCGAGGTCGAACGAGAAGGGAGCGACGTCGCCACCGGCATCGAATGTTTCGATGAACTGGACGACGGCGGGAGGAAAGGGCACGCCTTTCATGGGTGCATTCGGTTCGTCAAGGCCACGAAGAATCACGCGATCACCAACGACCGAGTAGAAGAACGACCGGTAGAGGTGGGGCGTGATCGCTCGCCCGATGGGACAGAGCGAGCAGCTCTCTCGGCGACCTTGCTTGATGTGGTTGGAGGTGACGTGGACGGTGATCTTCATGGTTGGTTATTCCCGAGGAAGGATGCTCGCTTGATTGCGCATGGCGTCCCGATTGCAGTTAGATCGCTCGATGGTTTCGGTGCGGTTATCGAACCGCTGCGACATGACTTCATCTTGGATGAGGGATAGCTCTATCGGACTGAACGGGACGATTTCGCCGAACCCGTTCTCGATGTAGATGCTCCGGTATTTTACCCATATCGAGACCCCTGTGTCGGCATGCACGAGCCGCCTACTGAAGGGAGCGCGGGTGATTCCGGTCCGCTTCCAATTAGCCGACTCGAACTTGAGGGACTTTAGGAGGCGAACGCAGACAAGTCCGATCTTTTCATTGGGTGGATGAAAGGGGCTCATGGTCTGGAAGCCTAGTCCTTTCCGGTAAGGGGACGGGGGGCGCGTGGATTCCCAGATGATGCTAAGAAAGAACACGGCGAGCATCAGGCACAACGCGACGGCAACGACCGTCATGATGGGGCTGGTGATGAACATTTCATTGATGACATTCATAATACTTTAAGCTAATGATTGAGGAGTGGGGACAGGGAATAGATACGTGTAAATATACACATGATTACAAGTTTATTTTAGGATTCAAAATCCACGGAAGCGGGGGGCGGCTACTTAACCGCCTCCCGATCTAATCCGAGACGCTTACGGGCCTTGGCCTTGGCCTTGATGAAGCCTTGCCATGCCTTGAGCTCTCGGGCGTCGCTGATCTTGCCGTAGCTATCGACGGACTTGAAGGTGTATCCTCCGCTCCAATCTACCGAGCTATCCCAGCAGTGAATCTCGCCGTCGCCAGCGCAGCAGCATTGATGAGGGGCGTAGGCAGAGCAGCCTCCATCTTCGCTGTAAAAGACGATGCCTTCCACGTCCTTAACGAGCTGCTCAAGCTCGAGGAAAGCACCTCCATGAAACTTGTCGAAGGTAAGCTCGAAGCATTGCGGGGTGGGGTGCCCCGAGGAACTGCAATAGTCCTCGCGGAGTTCTTTGCTTTCATTGATGATGGCCTGTTGCTGGGACACCAGCATACAGACCCGCAGTAGTGATTTAAAACTCATGGTTGTTTCCTTTGGGTTATGGTTTAATAGCTCCCGACTGACGGAAGGAGTAGTGGCCGACGCCTCGCGGATCGCGCTCGCGGCGGCCGATGACAATGTGGTCGAGTAGTTTAATATCCACCGCGTTGCTTGCATCATTGAGGATGCGAGTTACCCGAAGGTCCGCCGCACTAGGGCAGGGGTCTCCGCTCGGGTGATTGTGCGCAACGATCACCCCTGTCCCAGCAGTGGCGATCGCAAGGCGGAACACCTCACGGGGATGGATCAGTGATGCGTTGGCCACCCCTGTCGTGCAGATCTGCCACGACTTGAGGCGGTTGAGGGAGTTGACCACGAACACGGCGACGCACTCTTGGTCGGGGTTAAACATCACCGACTTGGCGACGGTCTCATTCCATGCCTCAGCCACCTCTTCAGCGGAGGAGAGGGCGACGTCATGGTATCCTTGCGCTTCTTCCACACACATCACTCGGATATGCGGAGCGTAGAGCTTACGTGCTTTCATGGCTCAGGTGTGGGGGGACCACGTGTTGTTACGGTGCAGAATGCAGGCTCCAAACATGCCGCAGATATTGAAGCTGATCTCGCCTTCGCGACCGCCATAGACTGCGTTGCCTTTGATCCCCACCGTGCGATCCATCCACGACATGAGGGACTTCCACTGCTCGGTGGGCATGTCTTTGAACGAGTGCAGCGACTTGAGGAATCGCTTCCGGTTATCGTTCTCGACGGGGACGTGGCCGATGACTTGCACCACGCCCATCTCCGGACGCTCCAATGGCTTCGGGCGGAAGCCGGTCTTCGCGTCGTAGGTGAAGGAGACTCGGTGTGTGGGGTAGCCCTTGTCATTGCAGGGGTAGCGCAAGGCGAGGGAGTCAACCGCACGCTGCACCGCACTCGCAAAGTGAATACGATTGAGGGCAGTAACGAACGCCGTGAGCTTGTAGTCACACTTGCCATATTGCTTGTAGCCATGAGGCCAGCCTCCTGCCTGCAGAATGTCCGCCGCGTCGACCACGGACATGCAATCGTTGCGGAAGGTAATCATGCGGCTGGCATCGTGGACCGTGTTCGCTTCCCAATCGAAGTGATTGCCGCACGCTTTTTGCAGATCGCGGTCGACGATATAGATCGTCGGTTCGTAGCCCTCTATCTGGAGCTGAAGGTGCCGACCCCAGCGAGGGGAGGGCTTGGTGTTGGTGTCAAAAGATACGGTGATCTTCATAGGATTTTCTTTCTTTGTTGGGTAGCACAGTAGGCTACACTTTGAACAATGGATTGCGGGTCACGGCGGCAGCTAGGCTGCGCTGGTAGTTCTTGGCAGGGCGATAACCTGGCAGCCACGGGCGGCCAAGGGATTCGAGCACTGCGCTGATGTTCATGCGCTTGAACTCAACACTCGTCTCCGAGCGTTGATTCAACAAGGGGAGCAGCGCACGGCGCGTCTTCGCCTTGTTGATCTTAACGCCGGCGGTGTGATCGCGCAGCAGGGTGAGGTAGTCGGTCACAATGAGGTCGTCCTCTTGTGCCGACCACGGTGGGGGGCGGTTGTTCATGTGTCTCGGTGGTGGATTTGTTCGAGGGAGAGGGTCTCTTTGGATGCCATTTCGACGAGCTCAAGGAAGCGGGGTTCGCCCAGCTCGCGCCGGCATACTTTCCTGAAAGCCCGGGACCATCGCTCGGACTCGGAATTGGCTTCTTGGATGCGGGTAAGCCTCGCGGCATGTTTGCCCCCGGTCCTTAGCTCCTCACCTACTTGGCTGATGATGGAGGCGGTTACTTTGAGTTGCGATCGGATGCTATCACGGCGTCTCGTGTAGTGCGCTCGGGCTTGTTTCGCACGCGCCTTCCAATTTCTACCTAGGTCTTCTATGCTGCCCTCGCGGGCCTTGATCTGGGCAGTGATCGAGGATATGGCGGCGTCGATCTCAACCAAACAGTCTGACAACTCCTGATGGTATTCGTGCGTGACGTCATCCCCCCTGAAGTGGGAGCGAACGGATGAGAGAAGCGTAGCCGCTCGCCCGTCTACTGCGTCTAGGTTTATATCAGGCCATGTGCTCATAATGTTAGGGGAATAGGCTTGGGTTGACTAACTTGAGGGCGGCGATCGCGTCGTGGTGCGATTGCGGATCGTTGGGTTTGGATTGGAGGTGGTTGAGTGCCTTGAACAGGGCAGGCGCCGCGGCAATCAGCCAAGCGTCGGCCATCGTGTAGACTCCTTCGGCGATACACTCTCCGACGTCTCCGTAACAAATCTCAGCGACGATATCGCCAGGCCCACTGCGGAGGACGATATACCAAGGGCCAGGCGTCGATCGGGG
>Ga0222654_1001119_pt1 | contig 12002 bp, 11 predicted proteins | sample AntAcemetagen421_FD_179805 | JGI IMG/M metagenome (GOLD analysis project Ga0222654, IMG submission 179805) | Saline water microbial communities from Ace Lake, Antarctica - #421 | ecosystem: Environmental > Aquatic > Non-marine Saline and Alkaline > Saline | place: Antarctica: Ace Lake... | reverse complement strand
GAAGCCCTGACCCGCCTCGATCCGCTTTGGGATGAGTTATTCCCCGCCGAACAGGCACGGATTGTCGCGCTGCTGGTCGAACGGGTCGATATCGGCACCGAGGGAATGAACGTCCGGCTGCGAATGGATGGGCTTGCTGCGCTGGCGCGCGAAATGATCAACGATGTTGGAGAGGCTGCATGACCCGCGCAAAGGCAATCCCCGAAACCATCACCATCCACGTCCCGTTCCGCATCGTGAAGCGCGGCGGGCGCAAGGAGATGATCCTGCCGCCCGGCGCACGTGAGCCCCGCCAGACCGACAACACGTTGATCAAGGCGCTCGCGCGCGCATTCCGCTGGAAGCGGATGCTCGACTCCGGCGCGTTTTCGACCATCGGCGATCTGGCCGCAAAAGAAGGCATCGCGCCGTCCTACATGACGCGGGTGATGCGCTTGAACCTGCTGGCCCCCAAACTGGTGGAAGCAATTGTTGAGGGGGGACAGGGGTCTGAGGTGACGCTCACGAAGCTGCTTGAGCCGTTTCCTGCGGAATGGGGCCAGCAGGAGGGCATTAGCAAGGTCGCCAAGCAATCAGGACTTTGATATTGACCTGGGCACTTTCCAAAACCTCTCGGCCAAATAGTTTGAACAGATCACAATCGCTGCGGCAGTTGACAGCGACTGGTTGCCAATCAGCCGCCACACGGGCTTAAGTGTCCTGGCACGCATTGGGAGTCCGTCGATTGAACCAGCAATCCTTGTCTTCGTTCCTTTGGTCGGTCGCCGACCTGCTGCGGGGTGACTACAAGCAGTCCGACTACGGCAAGGTCATCCTGCCGCTGACCGTCCTGCGCCGCATCGACTGTGTGCTGGCCCCGACCAAGGACGCCGTTCTGGCCGAACTTGCCGCCCGCACCGCGCAGGGCATGAACCCGGAACCCTTCCTGACCCGCAAGGCTGGCCAGTCCTTCTACAACACCTCGGCCCTCGACATGAAAAAGCTGATGGGCGATCAAGACAACATCGCGGCCAACCTTTACAGCTACATTCAGGCATTCTCGCCCGAGGTCCGCGATATTTTCGACCGGTTCGAATTCGTGGCCCAGGTCGATCGCCTGTCCAAATCCGGCCTGCTCTATCAGGTCATCGAGAAATTCACCCAGATCGACCTGCACCCGCTCAAGGTCGACAACCACCAGATGGGCCTGGTGTTCGAGGAGCTGATCCGCCGCTTCTCGGAACTGTCCAACGAAACCGCAGGCGAACACTTCACCCCGCGCGAAGTCATCCGCCTCATGGTCAACCTGCTGTTCGTCGAGGATGACGATGCGCTGTCCAAGCCCGGCGTGGTGCGCACCATCTATGACCCGACGGCAGGCACCGGCGGCATGTTGTCGGTCGCGGGCGAATACCTGACCGAGCACAACGAGAAGGCTTCGCTGGTCATGTATGGGCAGGAGCTGAACCCGGAATCCTACGCGATCTGCAAGGCTGACATGCTGATCAAGGGGCAGGACGTGTCGAACATCATCTTCGGCAACACCCTTTCCGACGACGGCCACCCGGCGCAGAAGTTCGACTACATGCTGTCCAACCCGCCCTTTGGCGTCGAGTGGAAGAAGGTTGAAAAGACCGTCCGGGCCGAGGCCGAGCAGAAGGGCTTTGCCGGTCGCTTCGGCCCCGGTCTGCCGCGGGTGTCGGATGGCTCGCTGCTGTTCCTGATGCACCTTCTGGCCAAGATGCGCCCGGCCAAGGATGGCGGCAGCCGCTTTGGCATCGTGCTGAACGGCTCGCCGCTGTTCACCGGGGGTGCGGGCTCTGGCGAATCCGAAATCCGCCGCTATGTGCTGGAAAATGACCTGGTCGAGGCGATCATCGCTTTGCCGACCGACATGTTCTACAACACCGGCATCGCCACCTATGTCTGGATTCTGACCAACCGCAAACCCAGCCACCGCAAGGGCAAGGTGCAGCTGATCGACGCCTCGCCCTTCTGGCAGAAGATGCGCAAAAGCCTGGGGTCCAAGCGCAAAGAGATGGGCGAGGCCGATATTGCCACCGTCACCCAGCTGTTCGGCACCTTCACCCCGGCGCAGATGGCCCGCAGCTTTGATGCGCAGGGGCAAGCAGGTCGCCCAGACCGTGCTGCGTGACGGCGATACAACGCCCACAGCGCCCGAGGGTGGCCGGGTCAAGCTGGCCCCGCTGTCGCGGATATTTGCCAATGAGGCCTTTGGCTATCGCACCATCACCGTCGAACGCCCCCTGCGCGATGCCGCCGGCCGCGTGGTGCTGGGCCAGAAGGGCAAGGCCAAGGGCCAGAAGCAGCCCGATTCTGCCCTGCGGGATACCGAGAATGTGCCGCTGTCCGAGGATGTGGAGGCCTATTTCCGGCGCGAGGTGCTGCCCCATGCGCCCGACGCCTGGATTGATCACGCCAAGACCAAGGTCGGCTACGAGGTGCCCTTCAACCGCCACTTCTATGTCTTTGAACCGCCGCGCCCGCTGGAGGAGATTGACGCCGAACTGGCCGAGGTGACGGGGCGCATTCAGCGCATGCTGACCGAGCTTTCCGCATGACCCGCAGGTATCCGGCCTATCGGGCGTCAGGGGTGGAGTGGCTGGGGGAGGTGCCGGAGGGGTGGAAACTGGGCAAATTCCGGCACCTTTTCAAGGAAAGCACCGAAAAGATTGCGTTAGAAATCGTAGGCGTAATGCTTTCAGTCTCGGGCTATCGCGGCATTGAAATCAAGGAATATGACGACGAAAACCGGAAACGGACTGACGAAGACCTTGAAGGGTATCGCATCGTTCGACCTGGCCAACTGGTCGTAAACACGATGTGGTTGAACTATGCGGGCCTTGGAGTATCGGCCCACGAAGGTCACGTGAGCCCGGCTTATCGCAGCTACGACTTTCGGGGTGGGCTTGAACTGAGGTATGCTCATCACCTGCTGCGCTCGTCCATTTATGTCGATGGCTACACGCAGCTTCTAACCGGCGTCCGGCCCAACTCTTTGCAGATGAGCCGCAACGACCTGATGGACTTTCCGGTTCTCGTCCCTCCCCTCCCCGAACAACGCGCCATTGCGGGTTTCCTTGATCGGGAGACGGCGAAGATTGATGCGCTGGTGGCCGAGCAGCGGCGCTTGATTGATCTGCTGCGCGAAAAGCGTCAGGCCGTCATCAGCCACGCCGTCACCCGCGGCCTGAACCCTGAGGCCCCCCTGAAACCCAGTGGCATAGACTGGCTCGGCGACGTGCCTGAGAGGTGGGAGGTTTGTGAGGCCAAGCGCTTCGTATCCATCCTTTCAGGATTTGCGTTCCCTTCAACCTCGTTTTCCGCTGATGAAAATGACATACCTCTCCTCCGGGGTGCCAACGTTGGAGTGGGGGAACTTAAGTGGGAAGACACCGTATATTGGCGACGTGAGCCTGACGACGGACTCGACATGTTCGAGATTCAATCAGGGGATTTGGTCATCGGCATGGACCGCCCGTGGATTAGTGCGGGCGTTCGGGTGGCCATCGTCAGCGAAAAAGACGTGCCTTGCCTGCTTTTACAGCGGGTGGCATCTCTGAGAACCGATGAAGCTCTGAACAAGGAATACCTCCGGCTACAGTTGTCAGGGGAAGCCTTCATCCACCATTTCCTTCCCGATATGACCGGCGTGAGCGTGCCACACATTAGCCCGGGCCAAATCGGGAGTTTTGTAATTATCGTGCCACCTCGTGACGAACAGGACCAAATAGTTAACTTCATTGGTGAGGCAACAAGCCAGTTCGACACCCTCACCGCCACCGCCCAATCCGCCATCACCCTCCTGCAAGAACGCCGCGCGGCGCTCATTTCCGCCGCCGTCACCGGCAAGATTGACGTGCGGGGACTCGTCCCAGAACTGGCAGGCGCGGCATGAGGCGGCAACACATATTTAGCGAACCTGCGGGAACACTATCGGGCAGCCCAAAGGGAGACCCTGTTTCAGCACCAGTCGGGGGACATGATGGCGACGCATAAGGAAATCGGTTTTGAGGATGACATCTGCGCGCAACTGGCCGCCCAAGGCTGGCTTTACGCAGTGGGCGATGCGGCAGCCTATGACCGCCCCCGGGCCCTGTTCCCGGCCGATGTGGTGGCCTGGGTGCAAACGAGCCAACCTGCGGCTTGGGAGGCCCTGACAAAAAGCCACGGTGCTGCCGCTGAAACCATGCTGCTGGACCGCATCCGCAAGCAGCTCGATGAACGCGGCACGCTGGAGGTGTTGCGCCGGGGGGTGGAGTTGATCGGGGTGAAGGCACCGGTATCTTTGGCGCAGTTCAAACCCGCCATGGGGATGAACCCCGACATCACCGCCCGCTATGTCGCCAACCGCCTGCGCGTGGTGCGGCAAGTGCGCTATTCGCTGGCGAATGAAAACTGCATTGATTTGGTGCTGTTCCTGAACGGCTTGGCCGTCGCAACGGTCGAGCTGAAGACCGACTTCACCCAGACAGTTCAAGATGCCGTCGACCAATACCGCTTTGACCGTCACCCCAGCCCCAGGGGCCAGAAGCTCGAACCCCTGCTGGCCTTCCCCAGCGGTGCGCTGGTGCATTTCGCGGTCAGTGATTCTGAGGTGATGATGGCCACCCAACTGGCCGGCCCGGCCACTCGGTTTCTGCCGTTCAACAAGGGTGACAACGGGGCCAAGGGCAACCCGGTGAACCCTTCGGGCCATAAGACCGCCTATCTATGGGAAGAGGTCTGGCAGCGCGATAGTTGGCTGGAGATCATCGGCCGCTACATGGTGGCCGAGCGGGACAGCAAGAAGAAGATCAGCCGGATGATCTTCCCGCGCTATCACCAGTTGGACGCGACGCGAAAGCTGCGCGCGGCGATCCTGGCTGAAGGTGCGGGCGGCAAATATCTGATCCAGCACTCGGCGGGGTCGGGCAAGACCAACTCCATCGCCTGGACCGCACATTTCCTCGCCGACCTGCACGACGCCAAGGACGAGAAAATCTTCGACTCGGTGCTGGTGGTGTCGGACCGCAATGTGATCGACGCGCAGTTGCAGGAGGTGATCTTTTCCTTCGAGCGCACCACCGGCGTCGTGGCCTCGATCACCAACGAGGCCGGGGCGAAAAGCGCCAAGCTGGCCGAGGCGTTGGCGGGGGGCAAGAAGATCGTCGTTTGCACGATCCAGACCTTTCCCTTCGCGTTGAATGCTGTGCAGGAGCTGGCGGCCTCCAAGGGCAAGCGCTTCGCCGTGATCGCCGACGAGGCGCATTCCAGCCAGACCGGCGACACTGCGGCGATGCTGAAACAGGTACTGTCACCGGGTGAACTGGCCGACCTGAACGATGGCGGTGAAATCAGCAGCGAGGATATTCTGGCCGCGCAGATGGCATCCAAAGCCAGTGCGGCAGGCATCAGCTTCGTCGCCTTTACCGCCACGCCCAAGTCGAAGACGCTGGAGCTGTTCGGCACAAGGCCCGACCCCAGCCTGCCCGCCAGCGCCACCAACCTGCCAGAGGCCTTCCACGTCTACTCGATGCGGCAAGCGATCGAAGAGGGCTTCATCCTCGACGTGCTGCGGAATTACACGCCTTATAGCCTGGCCTTCAAGCTGGCCACGGATGGCAAAGAACTGGACCAGGCCGAGGTCGAACGCAGCGAGGCGGTCAAGTCCTTGATGAAGTGGGTGCGGTTGCACCCCCACAACATCAGCCAGAAGGTGCAGATCGTCGTTGAGCATTACCGCACCATGGTGATGCCGCTCTTGGGTGGCAAAGCCAAGGCGATGGTGGTGGTCGGCAGCCGCATCGAGGCGGTGCGTTGGCAGTTGGCCACCCAGAAATACATCAAGTCCAAGGGCTATGACATAGGGGCCTTGGTGGCCTTCTCTGGTGAGGTGAATGACCCTGACAGCGGGTCGGACCCGTTCAGCGAAACCAGCAAGGTCCTGAACCCCAACCTCAAGGGCAGCGACATACGCGAGGCTTTCAAGCGGCCCGAGTTCCATATCCTGCTCGTCGCCAACAAGTTCCAGACCGAGTTTGACCAGCCGCTGCTGTGCGGCATGTATGTTGATCGGCGGCTTGCGGGCATCCAGGCAGTGCAGACCCTCTCGCGGCTGAACCGCGCCTACCAGAGCGGCGATGTGGTCAAGGACACGACCTATATTCTCGACTTCGTCAACAGCAGCGAGGAAATCCTCGCCGCTTTCAAGATCTACTACGAAACCGCAAGCCTTGCGGACGTGACCGACCCGAACCTCGTCTTCGACCTGCGCTCCAAACTGGACGCATCCGGGCACTACGACGAGTTCGAAGTCAACCGCGTCGTCAAAGTCGATCTGGACCCAAAGGCCACGCATGGTGAGTTGTCTGCGGCTATCGCCCCGGTTGCCGACCGCCTGCTCAAATCCTTCAAATCGGCTCAGGACCAGCTCAAGGCCGCGAGGGCTGCAGCGAACGACACTGCGACGCAGCACGCTCAGGACGAGTTGAACGCCCTCCTGCTGTTCAAGAACGACATGGGGGCCTTCCTGCGCCTCTACAGCTTCCTGTCCCAGATCTTCGACTATGGCACCACGGCCATCGAGGCCCGCAGCATCTTCTACCGTCGCTTGGTGCCGCTGCTGGAGTTCGGGCGGGAGAGGGACAGCGTTGACCTGTCAAAGGTGGTCCTGACCCACCATAAACTGATCGACCAAGGCAAGACCTCCCTGCCTTTAGGCGGGGGTGGTGAGAGTCTCCAGCCGATGACCGGGACTGGTACTGGCAGCGTTCAGGAAAAGGAAAAGGCGCTGCTGGCCGAAATATTGGCGAAGCTAAATGACCTGTTTGTCGGCGAATTGTCTGACGATGATCAGTTGATTTATGTGAACAATGTGATCAAGGGCAAGTTGATGGAAAGCGCGACATTGGCTGAACAGGCCAGCAACAATAGCAAGGAACAGTTCGCCAACTCTCCTGCGCTACCAAGGGCGATCTTGGACGCAATTATCGATGCCCTCGACGCTCACACGACGATGAGCAAGCAAGCTCTGGACTCGCAGGCGGTCCGTGATGGCCTCAAGGAGATTTTGCTTGGCCCGAGCAGGCTTTACGAAGCGCTAAGAAGCCGAGCGCAATAAGTGGCCCACCCTAGGATTCGGCCATTCCGACGCCAGTCTTGTCCGCGAGCCGGACGTTTTCGCAAACTGACCAAAAAGACCTATGCAAATATCCATTCAGATTCAATGCCTTGAAGCTGAGCACTAAATCCGCGCAGTCATCAGCTTTGGAGAGTATTGGCCCGGAGAGAACGCTTTCGGGCCTCTCGGCGCATGGTCCAGTGCTCAGCCCGCCCCGCATAACCCTCGAAAACAACGGAAAAATCCGGCCTCAGCCGGATCGGGAGAAACTTTCCGCAAGGGCAAGTGGCGGTGCTGTCAGACCAATTCGAACTGGTCTCCGAATGGACAGCAAGGCTGCCCCTTAAACGGCGCAGAGACCGCGCCACTCGGCGAGAGCAGCGGCGCGGTTAGCCTTGAAGAGGTGTCGGCTGGAGAGGCTTCGTTCCTGGTTAAAGTGGTTTAGGACGGAGGCGTGGATGGAGGCGAATTTCTGTAAACTTTGCATTCGCCGAAATCGCTGCATCGCCCGTTCCCGTCGTCGGAACGGCAAGTGCGAATTCTCGGCCCGGTTGTTGAGCAAGCGGCCGGTTTCCTGCCTTTTGGAAGCGCCGATGTCCTTCATGGCGGCACCGTAGGACCGCAGGCGATCGGTTACGATGACTTTCGGCTGACCGTGCCGCTTCATGGATTTTCGCAGGAATTTCAATGCTGCTGCCTTGTCCCGGGTCTTCGTGACAAAGCTTTCCAGAACCTCGCCTTCGTGATCCACGGCACTCCAAAGATAATGTCGCTCACCGTTGATCTTCACGAACATCTCGTCGAGATGCCATTGCCAGCGGCTCGACCTCATGCCCGCAACACGCCGCTTTCGGATTTCGGCGGCGAACATTGGCCCAAACCGTTGCCACCAATACCGGACCGTCTCGTAGCAGATATCGATGCCTCGCTCGTGAAGCAAATCTTCGACATTCCGAAGCGACAACGGGAACCGGATGTACATCATCACCGCGAGGCGGATGATGTCAGGGCTGCTGTGGAAGCCTTTGAACGGGTTTGGTTTGCTCATCCCCGGACGCTACGAACCCGCCCTACCCCGCTCAAGGCAATTCTTTCTGACAAAGCCGGTCGAGTGCATGCGCCGCCCGATGCTGAACAATTCCAGCCTCGGTCATGTGCCCGCCACGATCTCCGGTTGTCGGAACACTGCGCGGAGCTGGTCTATGACTGCGGTCTCGATCTCCCCAGCAGGGACGCGGCCGACCGGGCACGACCCGGCACCGTGCTTCAGCACGGTCTGGCTGACATAGTAGCGGTAAAGTTTGCCCTTCTTGCGCGTGTGGGTTGGCGAGAAGGCCGCCCCGTCGGGGCCGTACAGCAGCCCTTTCAGCAAAGCGGGCGTGTCGGCGCGGGCCCGCAATTTAAGTCCAAGTTTACCGAGTGCGGTCCGATGGTTGCCCATGGCCCCGGCAGGCCCGGCGGTTTGCGCTTCATCCAGGCTGGTGATCATCGGGCTGTCATTTGCGACCGGCGCGACATGGTGATCGGACGCCAGCGTCGGGGGGCCACCGGTCTGACCTTGTGATTTGCATGGAGGCCCGGTTGGGCAAGACGGACGGTCGGTTTGGACCGACCCAAAGATGTCGAGGTCTTGGAGCCATTCGAGGCCTCGACCGGCAGCTATGTCTTCATCCGGCCGCCTCAATCGACCGACGCTATCGACCGTCATGGCCGGATGGGCAGGCTTTCCATTGCCAGCCCCGAGGCGCGGCTCTTGAGGTATAACTCGAGAGCCACGGTCTGAGCCGAGCCGGGGGCAAAGGGCTCTGCCCGGACGCCGGTCATGCAGCCCGCAAGCCGGCGGTCGAGGGTGCCCAGCGTCTCCCACTCGAGCCGGTATTGGGGATAGCCGGTCGGATGGGCCTCGGGGATTCGGGCCGCAGCCAGATGGCCTCCGGCGTTGTCATCGTGGCATTGCGCGCAGGACAGGTTCAACTGCCCCATGCGGGTGAAAAAAAGCGCTTCGCCCTCGGCACGGGCCGGGGCAAGCCGGGGATCGGGATCGGGGGTGATGGGCAGCCCGCGCGATTGATGGGTCACATAGGCCAGCAGCGCCAGCCGATCCGGGTGCGACCTGTCGCCCGCCTCGGCAAGGCCCTGATACCGGGTCTGGCACAGCCCAATCCGGCCGGACAGATCCACGGGGGTGGACAACGCCTCGTCCCACGCGGGATATCGCGCGGCGACGCCCTGCATCGACGCCCCGGCCTCCACGTGGCAGTCGGCGCAGCTTTGCTCTGCCTCTCCGGCGGGCTCAGCCCACAGCCTTTCTCCGTCGAGCACCCAGAACACGCCGGGGTTCATCGGATCATCCTGAAGCAACTGCAACGCGGGGCTCATATCGTCGTAGCCCGTCCTGCGATCCTCGGCGCTGACCGCGCAGGGCCACAGCAGGGCAATGATCGCAAGTGCGCGGATCATGCCACCGTCAGAGTCCTGAACTCGCGCGAGGTAGCGCCCACGATATCCGTCCAGACAAAGGCGACCTCGCCGGTCTCTTCCGCCCGGAGGTGAAACCCCAGAAACGGATTGGCCGCGACGGCGGGGAACAGGTCCGCACGAAAGACCTCTTCGCCGCGATAGAGGCACACGACGGTCTCGATGATGTCGCGGGGCACCAGTGCCCCGTCAGATCCGGTGCGAAAACCGGTTTCCATCGGGTGCTGGATCAGGATCTTGATCGCGACAATCTCGCCCGGCGCTGCGGTTTCGGGGATGTTGATCAGGACGGCCATGGTCACACCTCCCGACAGGCAGGCGCGGTGACGATCACGTTGGTCGTGGTCGACCAGTGGCTGCCATCGTTCATCCGCGCCACCGCGTGGACGGTCTGGCTGCCGTTCAGGCGGATTCGCGTCTCCACGGCGGCAAGGCCCGCGCGGGGTGTCAGGTGGAACCGGGCGGTGTCGGGCAGCGGGTTCAACTCGTTGAAAATGGCGATCTCTTCCACATGATCCTCTGGCGTCATCGGGCTTTCCACCGACACGCTCAGGGGCACGGAATTGCCGTTCTCGACCAGAAGCGGGATCTTGAGCGTCACCCGCCCCTCCCGGACGGACGCGCCGCCGGTAAAGGCATCCAGCGCCCCCTGCATCGTTTCGGGCGTCGCCCGGGCGGGCGTCATGCGCAGGATCCATGGCAAGCTCAGCAGGCCGGTCACGGCGGCGCGGCGGGACAGTGTCATGGCGATCCTCCGGTAAGGGTGGCGAGATAGGCCACCACGTCTTCGACCTCTTGTGCCTTCAGTAACGTAGCGCCCTGCCACGCCACGCCAACCCGGACAAGGCCCTCGGTCGCGTGATAGGGCGGCATGATCGTCTCGGGATTGCCGACCCGGCTGTCCACGATCTGCTGGCGCAGCGCGGCCACGTCCCGTCGCGCCCCTACCCCCGTCAGGTCCGGCCCCAGAGTGCCGGTAAAGGCCACATCCGGAAACGGACCGGCATGGCAAAGCGTGCAGAGCCCGTGCTGCGGATCTGTCACGATGGCGGCCCCCCGCACGGGATCGCCCGGGCTGTCGGTCAGCGGATCGGGCAGACCCTGAGCCGAGGCCGCAACAGCCCAGGCAAGCGCCACCACCGGCCCCAGCACCAGCATTGCCCCCAGCGCAGGGCGGGCCTCAGCCCGCAAACGCTTCGCGGGTGATCGCGCCATACCATGATCGCGCATACTCCGCCTCCAGTGCCCGAACGTCGGAAGAGGCGCCAAGCGGGCTGAGCCCGCCTGCCTCCGCGATCTCGGACAGTTTGCCGTCGTGCTCGTCATAGACCCCGGCGACAGTGAACCCATAGTCCGGTGCGGCGAGGCTGTAGCAGGTGTTCGCCAGCTTGGGGCTTTGCGGCGTCTCGCCCCGGAACAGGGCATCGAGCGCCTGTGCCAGCACCTTGGCCTGCGCATTGGCGGAAAAGGCGGATTTGGGCATCGCCCCGGGTGCGCAGGCGTCGCCGATCACGTGAATGCCGCTCACCAGATCGGATTCGAAGGTGACCCCGGACACCGGGCACCAGCCCGTCTCGTCCGCCACACCGGCGACTGTCGCGATGTGGCCAGCCCGTTGGGGCGGAATGACGTTGGCGACATCGGCTTTGACCTCGTCAAAGTCCGTCTGCAATGTCCGCGCCGCCGGATCGACCGACACGACCCGGCCCCCAAAGGATGGCGGGCGAAATTCGATCATGCCGGGATAGAGCCGATCCCAGGCTTCCATGAACAGGGGCTGTTTGGAGAAGGCCTCCTTGGCATCGAGGATCAGGATCCGCGAGGCGGGTTTGTTCTGGCTGAGGTAATGGGCGATGAGGCTCGCCCGTTCGTAGGGCCCCGGCGGGCAACGATAGGGGTTGGCGGGCGGCGCTATGACGACGAGCCCCCCGGCGTCCATCGCCTCGATCTGTGCCCTGAGCAGGGCCGTCTGTGGTCCGGCCTTCCACGCATGGGGCATCGCCTCGGTCGCGGCCTCGTCATAGCCGGGCAAGGCGTCGAACCGCAGGTCGACCCCGGGCGACAGCACGAGCCGGTCCCAGCCCAGCAATTCGCCCCCGGCCAGCACCACGGTGCGCCCGACGGGGTCTATGTCGATGGCGGCGTCCTGCACGAGGCGCACCCCCGGGCGCGCTACGCCCGACAGCGGAAAGGTCAGCGCCGACATATCGGCGAAACCACCCAGAACGGCGTTGGATCCGGGGCAACTGACGTAATTCGCGTTGCGTTCGACAAGTGTGACGTCATGCCCGAACCCGGCCAAGGCCCGCGCCGCGGTCGCCCCGCCATAGCCGCCACCAACGACAACGACCCGCCCGCGATCCTGCGCACCCAGCGCCTTTGGCAGGGCAGCGGCCAACGCGGCCCCGGTGGCCGCCACAAT
>Ga0222654_1001118_pt1 | contig 12019 bp, 7 predicted proteins | sample AntAcemetagen421_FD_179805 | JGI IMG/M metagenome (GOLD analysis project Ga0222654, IMG submission 179805) | Saline water microbial communities from Ace Lake, Antarctica - #421 | ecosystem: Environmental > Aquatic > Non-marine Saline and Alkaline > Saline | place: Antarctica: Ace Lake | collected... | reverse complement strand
GCGCTGAGTGAGGCAGAGGAATCGAAGGCGTGCCCTTGATTGTGCGAGGACCGGCATCGAAGAAACGGGCGCCGGTGCCGATGGTGTTCATGTCACCAATTTCGGAGCGGGCCGCCTCGATGTGGGTCATGAGTTTTGCCACCACCGCGGGATGTCGGGGGGCGAGGTTGGTGGTCTCGCTCGGGTCGGTGGTGAGATCGAAGAGTTGCACCTCGGATATTTCTTCGATCATGCGCCCCCACCAGCCGGTGCCCGGAGGGTTGGCGGGGCGCGGCAAGACGAGTTTCCATTGATCGACGCGCACGCCGGTGAGGAGGGAGCCGGCGTAGTAGAGGAAGTTGTGACGGGGGCTTTGATCCGTGTGGCCAAGCAGAAACCCGGTTGCGTCTTCACCATCGAGGACGCGGTCCGACGGAAGGGCGGCGCCGGTCAAGTTCGCAAAAGTGGGGAGGAGATCTAGGGTGCTCAGAATCTCATCGCTGACCCGAAGAGGGGAGATTTTTTGAGGCCAACGAGCGATGAAAGGAACGCGGGAGCCACCTTCCCAAGTCGACATTTTCCAACCGCGGAAAGGTGCGGCCGAGCCGGAGTGATGGCGGGGAATAAAGGCTTCGCCATCGGGCTGCATGGCGCGGGTGGTTTCCACCCAAGGGCCGTTGTCGGACGTGAAAATGACGAGCGTGTTTTCGTCGAGGCCGAGGGCTTTGAGCTGCGCAAGGATCTGTCCGGTCGACCAGTCGATTTCTTCGATCGCATCACCGTAGGGACCGTAGGCGGATTTGCCTTTGAAGTCGGCGGATGCGCCGAGCGGAATGTGCGGCATATTGTGGGCGAGATAGAGAAAGAAGGGTTCCGCTTGATGTGATTCGATCCAGTTAAGTGCCTCCGCGGTGTAGTCGGCGGTGATGTTGTCCCAGTTTTCCACGGCGGGGACCACGACCTCTTCGTTGCGCAAGATTGGCACGCGGAGTTTGGTGTCGGCGACCTCGACGGTGAAGCCGTTGTAGAGGGGGGTGCCGTAGAAATAGTCGAAGCCCTGGGCGTTGGGCATCGTGGTGGGATCGAAGCCGCTGGGGTGTTCTTTGTTGATCGCCGCCAAGTGCCATTTGCCGATGATACCCGTTTTGTAGCCGGCGGATCTTAGCACTTCCGCCATGGTAATCTCGGCGGGATGAGGGACGGTGTGGAGGCGTTTGACGTTGCCGGGTTCCGCGACGCGGATCGGGTAGGAGCCGGTCATGAGCGAGGCTCGGGATACGCCGCAAACGGGCTGGGCGTAGAAATTGGTGAGGCGGAGCCCCTCGGTGGCCATGCGGTCAAGGTGAGGGGTCTTGATCTTGGTCGAACCGAAACTGCCGAGATCTGCGTAACCCTGGTCGTCGGTAAGGATCAGGATGATGTTGGGGCGATCGGCGGCGCGGGCGATTTGAGTGATCAGGATGAGCGCAAAAAGCAGCAGACGTTTCATTTTGGGGTAGGTGGGTGGTGGAGTTTGGGAATCCGGGTTCACTCTGGTGGACCGCAGGGGAGGGCGGACAGGCGAGGGGGCCGTCTCTACCTGGGGGGTTTTATTTCGAATTTTGGATTTGGGAATGGGGAATTTGGATTGAGCAGACGCGGTAGCCGGGAGGCAGGTGTTTTTAACGCAAAGATGCGGAGGGGCAAATGCGGGGAGGGACGGAGGCTGGATGCCGAGGGGCAGATGCGGGCGGGCTAGAAGCCCACCCCTACCTTTCTGGGAGGCGCTGAACGTCGGCTGAAGCACGGCGCAACGGGGCGGGGTGGGCTGGTTCGAATTTTGGATTTGGGAATGGGGAATTTGGATTGAGCAGACGCGGTAGCCGGGAGGCAGGTGTTTTTAACGCAAAGATGCGGAGGGGCAAAGACGGGGAGGGACGGAGGCTGAATGCTGAGGGGCAGATGCGGGCGGGCTAGAAGCCCACCCCTACCTTTCTGGGAGGCACTGAACGTCGGCTGAAGCATATGGCGCAACGGTGGTTCGATTTTGGATTGGCTGACGCGCTGGGGAGGGGCGTCAGGTATTAAGGCCGAATGCCGAGGGGCAGTGGCGGACGGCCCAGCGGTCCGTCCCTACCTCGGGCAGGGGATAGGAGGAAATCGATGGGGGAGGAATGGACCTGATCTCGACTAAGGGGAGGTGAGGGAATTACGGAGATTTTGGGCGCGCTTCGAAAGCGGGATTTGCAGGAGCGGGTCGTCGGCTTCCAGGGGGAACAGGCCGCTGGCGACAAAGAGGGCATCGGCTCCGGCGGCGATGAAATCGTGAGCGTTGCGTGCGGTTACGCCTCCGATGGGAAAAATGCGCAGTTGGGGGAAACGCGCTCGAATTTCGCGGACATGGGTAGGACCAAAACGATCATCGGAGGGGTAGAGTTTGATCGCGTCGGCACCAGCGGCGACGGCGGCTTCGATTTCGGTGACGGAGTGCACCCCGCAGAAAACGGGCACCTGATGGCGGCGGCAGAGGAGGATGACTTCGGGGCGAAGCGCGGGGGTGGAAATGAAGCTGGCACCGGCGAGGAGGCCGCGCCGAGCGGTTTCAGTATCGATCACGGTGCCGAGTCCAAAGCAGACGTCAATTTCGTCTTTGAGTGCCGCCAACGCCGTCTCGAGAAACTCAGGCATCGCGGGAATGGTGAGGGGAAGTTCGATCGTGCTGATGCCTCCAGTCACGAGCTCACGCGCGTTTTGAGCGAGGGCCCGCCCGCTATCGGCTTGAGCGATTCCGATGAGGCGTTGGGCACAAATGCGGTCGAGAATTTCAGGCTTGGTCATGGGGGGCAGCGCGCGACTAGGTCCGTCGCCTAAAGAGCCTCTACGGGACGAAAGTCGCGGACGATGCGCAAGACGTAAGGTGGAGACCGGGTCGGAGTGGTCCTCGAAGCTCGGGTTTGGTCGTTGGTGCGGCGCGGTATTCCCCGAGAGGGGAGTTAGCTCTGGGCGGGACTGGGGTGGTTCACCAACGTCTGAATGGCATGAGGGGGGATGTGGGCGCCAATGGCCCGGGGGCCGACGTAAAGGCGGTAGGGTATCTCGTGATCGGATTGATTCATGACTACCGTAATAAGGCTGCCGTCGGGATTCAGGAAGGCGGTGCTCAGCAAATGGCTGCGACTGGTCGATGCGCTGACGCGTCGGGCACCGGGTCGGATGAATTTGGAGAAGTGTCCAATGTAGTAGTAGGACGGAGTGAAGATGAGTTCGCCGGAATCGGTGTTGGCGTGGACAGGGGCAAAGCAGTGGTTGCCGACGTGATTGGGGCCGCCGTGGTGGTCGAGGAGGATGTTCCAATCGGTCCAGCCGACGGTGCCGTGATTGAAGTCGTTGATCATCGATCGGCCGTAGCGTTCGGCATGAGGCCAGAACTCGTATTTGGCTTCGTCAAAGTTCTCTACGCAGCCTTCGGTGAACAGGAGTTTCTTGTCCGGGTGCGCGGCACTGACTTTGCCCACATTGGAGAACATGGGTTCTCCGCCGGCCCAGGTTTCATACCAGTGAAATCCGGTGCCCCAGGCGTATTTTGCGGCATCAGGATCATCAAAAATAGTGTTGGCTCGGTGAGTCATGAGATCTCGGTTGTGATCCCAGACTACGATATTCTTCTCTCCTAGACCGACCTTTTCTAGCATGGGGCCGAGGTGGTTTTTGAGGAAATCCCGTTCGGCCTCGGCGGAGTAAATACATGATTCCCAGCGTTGCACAGCCATGGGCTCGTTTTGGATCGTCGCGCCCCAGATCGGCATCCCCTCTTGCTCGTAGGCCTGAATGAACTTGGCGAAATAGAGTGCCCAAACGTGGGCGTATTCCGGCAGTAGGGATCCGCCTTGGAGCATGTGGTTGTTGTCCTTCATGAAGGCGGGCGGGCTCCACGGACTGACATAAAGGAGAAGTTTACCGCCGGCGGCCGCGATGGCGCGTTGGAGGAGCGGAATTCGAAAGCGTCGATCGGGGGCGATATCGAAGGTGCTGAGGTCCGGATCCTCGTCGCTGACATAGGTGTAGCTGGCGGAGCTGAAATCACAGCTATGGATCGTGGTCCGGGCTAGGCTGTAACCGATCCCGTCGGCCTGATCGTAGTAGGCGGTTAATAACTCCTGCTGCTTCGCGGCGGGCAATTTTGCGAAAACCTCCGCCGCGGCGTCGGTGATCGCGCCTCCGATTCCGATGAATTCTTGGAATGGGTGTCGGGGGTTGATGAAGACGGAAACATCGGGCTCCGTGGGTTGGTTTGCACTTAAAAATTCGGCGGTGCCGGTGCGGGTGAGTCGAAGGCCGGAGTCGCGGGCGGTGGTGTAGATGGACACGGGAAGATTGAGCTGGGGGGAAGGGCGGGCGCGGGTGATGGGTGGTGGTCGTCCGGGGAAGAAGTGAGCGAAGCGGGCGGGGTGATGAGGGGGAGTTGGTCTGAAGATGATCCGCTTAAGGCCCTTGCATAAAGAGCTTAGGAGTTCGGTCGCGATTAAATAATCCCCAGTGTTTTTCGGGCTCCTGCTGATCCGCCGAGCCCTTCCATTCTTCGTCGAAGGCTTCGAAGACGAAGGTGAGGATCCTTTCGCGGTGAGTCCATTCGAGCAACTCACGGCAGTAACGGGACTGCAGTTCCTCGGAGGCGTTCCAAGTTTCAATGCCGCCACCATTGGCGGCTGTGGCCCAGCCAGCCTCGGTGATCACGACGGGCTTGTCGGGATAGAGGTCGGCCACGGAACGATAGTTTTGCTGGGTGTAAGCGAGCGCTTCGTCGATCGACTTATACTCCCAGACGGGATAGGTATGAATGGAGATGAAATCCAGCTCGGCGGCCAGAGGCGCGAGTTTGTTGGTCCACGGCACGTAGTTGTCGCAAAACGTGATCGGTTGTTTGATGGACTGCTTGAGTTGGCGCACCTGAGTAATCAGCCGCTCGACGGACACGAGGTGGTCGGTCCAGTCCACGCAGGCCTCATTGCCGACGGAAACCGAGAATACACTTTCCGGGTAACGCTGGGCCAAGGCGCTCGATTTTTCGACTTCAGCATCATTTAAATCCTGATTAGCCAGTAATGTTTCGGAACTAAATTCAGCACCCCACGGGCAGTTTGGATTACGGAGTTCGGCCCTCATCTCGATGCCGAGCATTACCTTGAGGTCCAGGCCTTCCTGATCGATCACCTGAAGCACGCGTTCGGCGTGCAAGCTGCAGTCGTATAGGCGTAGGTAGCACCAATTCTCGGACAACAGCATGAGATCTTCTCGAATCTCCTCGTAGCTGGGGTAGGTCTCGGTCCGGGGGCTTTGCCCATCCCGATAACCGGAATAACAGATGGCATGGCCGTGAGCGATTTCAAGTCCGTGCATCAGCGAGTGAGGCTGGGAAATAGGGTCAGACATATTTGAAGTTTCCGTCCTTATCCCAAAGTCCCCAAAACGCGCCGACATCACCCTCAGCGCCGACCTTCCACGCCTCATCGAACGATGAGAAGTAAAAGACCTCGATACCGGCCTCCTCGGCCCAGGCGTAGGTATCGATGAAATACTTGAGCGCGTTTTCGGTAGAAGGCACGGCGCCGCCCTCGGCAGAGCCTTGGTCGGGCCAGCCGGTTTCACTGATGATTACGCGTTTCCCTCCCGCGGCCTCGGTGGCGCGGTGATACATGTCCTTCATGTAAGGGAGGGCGTATTCGGCCGGACAGCCTTCCCAAAAAGGATAGCAATTGGCCATAATCACATCACATGCCGCGGTTACCCGCGGATGATCGACGAACTTAAAATAGGCGTCGACGTAAGCGACTTCGAGATCGGGCTCAGCTTTTTTCGCGCGTTCGAGGTAGGCGATGATTTGGTCTTCGGTTAAGTCGTTTCTAAGTAAGACCTCGTTGCCCACGGCGAGAATGTCGACATGCCCCGCCTGCGCGACTTTCAGGGCGTTTTGAAATTCTTTTTCGTTTTTCTCGTGGTCATTATCCAACCAGATTCCGACGACGGTTTTAAGGCCGCATTCTTTCGCAATTTGCGGAATGAGTTCGTTTCCATCGGTGCAAGAAAACGTGCGAATCCAGTTTGAGTGGGACTTGATGACATCGAGCCGTTGGCGGATTTGGGTTTCACCAATCTGCGTGCCCGGGCCTTGCCCGTCTTGGTAGGGACTGAAAGAGAGGCCGTGTATTTTCCTTTCGAGGGTTTTGGAGGCGAGGGCCTTGAGATCGTCGGCAGAAAAACCTGAGGGGTCGATTCCAGTCAGGGAAAGATGGCGGTATCCGGGAGCGGGGTGACCGGGTGCCGGGTGACGGGGGGGGGTATCGCCGGGAAGGGCGTGACGGTGAAGCTGGGACATATCGAGGGAGCGTGAGTTTGGGGTGGCGGCGTAGAATTTGTTCGGCCGGAAGTGAGATGGAAAAATTGAGTTTAGCTCAAAACGCGCAGCGGCAGGGAGGGAAGGGGCGATGAAATGACGACGTGTTGGGGCCGCACCCGGGAGAGCGATTTCCGGCTAAGAATGGGACACGCGGGGAAGGAGTAAAGCATTAAAATTGCATAGAATTGCATAGGAATTGCGCAAGAGACATTACGGAGTTCGGAAATGGGAAAGGCGGCACTTTGGGGGAGTGGCGGGAAACTGAGTCGATATTGATGAGCTACGGGGAAGACCGCGGTTGCCCGCTTGATGGTCAGGCACCAAGTCGATTCCCATCGTTTGGATTGCGCCGCAGCCAACCGGTGAAGACGAGTTCGAGTTGGATTAAGGCTCGACGCGAAAAGTTGGGGAGATGCGGCTCGTGGGCCGTGCCGAATGAAATTTTTGTAATTTGATGGAGCCCAACGGCAGGGATTGGTGGATCTGGCGATCCAGTCCGTTGGACTCAATTCTTTGAATTGCCCCATCTCCGCTTCGCTGCGTCGAACCCTGAGATGACGGGTTCTCGTCCCTTCATCGGTTGTCCCGGGGGCGATGATTATGAAGAAATATCGAACGACTTTCTTGTTAATTGATGGTGCCCAGGAAGGGACTCGAACCCTTACACCTTGCGGCACAGGCTTCTGAGACCTGCGTGTCTACCAATTCCACCACCTGGGCACAGACGGGAACGAGGAAGACACGAAGCGAGGTTCGTGTTGGCAAGCTCTGATTTGCGGGGGAGCTAGGTTGGTTCCTTGCTCAGGGGTGGTTCAGGAGCACCGTTCGGGCGATCCGATTGCGATTGTCCTGAGGTCTCTCACGGCTGCACCGCGGCCAAGCGAAGCGTTGAGTTTTGCGCTTCATGCGCGAGATGACTGCCTGATGCACGGAGTTTGGCAAAGAGGGCTGGATCACTTTTCAAGCGATGGGCCTGATCGGCAAATTCCTGGGTCGTTTCGGCCCGGAGATAATGCGTCTCAGGAATGGCACCGAGTCCTTCGACCCCGAGACTGGTGCTGATGACGGGGACTCGGGCGGCGAAGGCTTCGAGCGCTTTGAGCCGAGTGCCGCTGCCAGCTCGCAGTGGAATCAGCACGACGTCGGTTTCGTTGTAGATATTTTCCTCGAGGGGAATGAATCCTCGGTAGTCCAGTTGTTCGATGGGCTCGAGTTGCTGCACAAGTTCCCGAGAGGCGGATTGACCGGCGATATGGAGGATGTCTCGGGACTTGGCTCGGATGAGTGGCCAGATCTCTTGGCCTAGCCAGACGACAGCGTCGAAGTTGGGGGGGTAGTTAAGCGTTCCGAAGAAGAGGTAGTTCCAAGAATCGTCGGTCGGCCGTTCACGCGTCGTCTGGTTGACGGGAGGCGTGGGGTTGGGAACCACGCGAACATCGAGATCGGGATAGGAACCAACCACACGTTGCTGGTCTAACGAGGAGCAGACAAAAAGTCGTTCACAGTGCTTGAGCCATCGTGCTTCGAAGCGTCGATATCCGGCGGCGAGGGTAGCATGAAACAACCGAGACTTTTTCCCGTGAGCCACGAACGGAAGGCGGCTGATTTGTTCATTTTTGGAGGATTCGAGATCATCGAGATCGAGCCAAATAGGAACCCCGCCGCGGCTCCGACTGAGCTCGAAGGCATACGGGACATTGAGCAGCCGCATGACGAAGATGAGATCGAAACTTTTATGGGCGGTGACTTGCCGGAGCGCTTTCGTTCGTTTCCTCGTATTGCCATGGCGGTCGAGTGGTGCTCGCAGGTAGAGTTGAAAAAGCAGGGGGACTCGATCCGCCAGCGCGCGCTGTAGACGCCACGAGCGACTGTTGGGCAAGGGCACTTCCGGATAGGGCGAATGGGCGGGGCGACTGGTATCGATCCGAAGCGGAATGATTACCACCTCGACCTCGTAGACTCGTTGCAGGGTTTCGAGCAACGCGGCGGCGCGCCGAGCTGACGCACTGATTTTGTTCTCCGGCCATTCCGCGCTGAGGAAGAGTACTCTGGGCCGGGGCCGAGCGAGATTGACTGAATTGGAGCGATTGATGGAAAGAGACGAGCTGAGGTCGAAAGTCGGGCTTTGCCGGCATAGGAGTAAGGTGAAGTAGCAATTTTCCAAGTAGGGGGGAAGCCTAGGATTGGGTATCGGTGGGATGGGGCGGTTTGGTTAGTGAACTTCTAGGCGTGATAATTTCGCAAAAGTGGATACAAATCTTCATATGATGAAATTTGTTAAGCTCCTCCTTTTGCCGTTGGTTGTTTTCTGTTTTGGCGGGTGCTCGAAATCAAACGGCCAAACTTTGGGACCACCTCTTGGCGCGGCGGAGGGGAATCGAGTGGTGATTCCCGATGCGGCGTTGGGGAGGGAGTATATGATGTCCACGTCGGTGATTCCACAGGCGGGGGCGGCAACCGGGCGCGGTTTGATGGGGCGAGTGGTGACGTTTGAGCGTTATGCGGATGGGATTGATCTCTACGAGTCGACTCAGGGACAGATTGTCACCGAGGATCTGCCGGCGCGGCGGCTATTGGCCACTTTTCCGATCTTAGCGGAGGGCGAGGGCGAAACGGTGATCGATTTTAATCAGGGGATGCGACGTCTGTTGGATCAGGGGTGGTATGCTTCGGGAAAGCGATTTGATGCAGGTGCGTTGGAACGCTCGGCGGAGATTCCGCAGGCCCGGGTATTTGGGGTGGCGATGGAGGACGATATTTTGGTGATTCGCCAGGCGGTGCAGGCGAGAGATCGGTCCACTGATCAAAATCGAGAGGTGCGGATGGAGGTGCGGTATTTCTTTGCCCCTTACACGATGAGCGATTTCGAGGCGAAGGAAATGAATCCCGTTGAGACGCGGTATGCACGGTTTTGGGAGACGCAAGCCACGCTGGAGCTCACGACCGGACGGCAGACGGTGAAGATGGGACGTTTCGACGAAACCAAGCCCATCGTGTTCAATTACAGTGCAAATACGCCGCCCGAGTTTGAGGAGGCGGTGAAGGACGGGATCCTGTATTGGAATCAAGCTTTCGGGAAAGACATCCTACAGGCGGTCAAAGCTCCGGAAGGCGTCTCGGCGCCGGATGCGCGTCACAATATGGTGCAATGGGTGCCCTGGGATAGTGCGGGCTTTGCCTACGCTGACGCGCTGCTTGACCCGCGCACCGGAGAGACGCTTCACGGGCAGGCTTTCATGACGAGTGTGTTTGGGATTTCCGGAAAAGCCCGCGCCAGAGCGACCATCCGCGCGATGACGGATTTAGTCGAGGAAGCCGAGAGTAAGGAGGGAGATGGCGGCGAGGGAGATCATCAGTTCTTCGGTTCACAATCGGTTTGTCAGATTGATCCGGTGGAATTTGCGAAGCAGCTGACGGCGAGCTTGGAAGCGTTGCTTGCCGATCCGGAGTTGACCGATGCGGCGGTGCTCAAGCTATCGCAGGACTACGTGCGGGAAGTGGTGGCTCATGAGGTCGGGCATGTGATAGGGTTGCGGCACAACTTTGCGGGGAGTTTGGATGCCACGATGAGTCCGATCGCGCTCGATGCGTTTATCAGTGATTACATCGGAGGTGAAGATCTGGCGAAATACGCCGATGAGATCACCTCTAGCTCGATGATGGAGTATACCAATTTCAAAGCCGCGGTTTTTTCGGGTTGGAGAATAAAGACGCAAAGTGAGGCCCTGCATCACGACCGGGGCACGATTCGGTGGGGCTACTTTGATGATAAGGAAGTGGTCGAAAAGAAGATGTTGTTCGGGACTGATTCAGACGCCGAGATTTTCGGTGATATTCGTCGATTCGACTATGGTGTGGATCCGCTGCTAGCTCGTTATAATGAGATTTCAAGTGAAGTCCGGTATCTGCCTCACAGCGTGATCGAAACGTTTATTCGGGCGCGGGCTCCGCAGGATGCGCGAGATCGTCAACCGCTCGAAACTGTGAGTCTAAACGTCGATCGATATGCGACGCGCATCTCGAGTTCGTTTGCGGGTATTTTGGGTTGGTTTAAGTCGGAGACGCGTTCCCGTAAGGCGGAGAACGCCTTCGAATTCATCGGCGATCTCAACGAAGACGAGCGACATTCCGCGCATTGGGATTACCTCAACACGCAGTTGGACGGACTTGGGGGCATCGACCGAGTGGGGTTCTCTTACCTCCCGGCTGATCTAAAATTGGAGCTCAAGGATGAGCTCGAGATGGTCGCCATGGCACCGAAAATCGAGGCCAAGGTGTTCACGGAGAAATTGGAGAAGCTTTTGGCCTCGGCGAATTATGCGACATTTGTCGGCTTGGACAATGAGACTTACACTTGGACTGAGGATGAGAAAAAAATCATCCTGCGACAAGGCACGGCGTTGTTTGGGGAGCTCGAAGAAGCGCTCCTTTTAAAAATCCTCGCGGCATTGGAGAAGGCTCCGCGCGATCTCGGGTTGAAAGCGACGGGCACTCTTGCGGATGACGATGCCGTGGCCAAGCTGGAGGAGCGGATCATCGATTTGGCCAAGTATGTTTTGGTGACGAAAGACAAGGAGTCGCGAATTAAAGGTAAGGTGGACAAGTCACTCGTCGAAGTCATCGACTATCGTTATAAGTACGAGACGAGATTGGCCGCGGCGAAGGCGCTCAATGATAAGACCGGGTCCTTTGTTTCCTGGGCTAAAGAGGCCAAGGAGAAGCTGAACGAGGAAATTAAGAAGTCCGTCGATGAGTCGTTGAACATCGGTCACTTCAAAAAATTCGAGGAATCCCTTTTGTCGCGATCGTTGCGGAAATGGTATCTGGAGCAGCAGGCGATTTTGAAGCTGTTGCCAACGGCTGAAAAAACGCCGGCGCCAGCGCCGGTGCCGGCGTCGGTGCCGGTGAAGAATTAGTCGGCCAATGCCTGGTTAATCGGGTCACGCGATGTTGGAGTTGCGAGTGACGCGGGAGGAGCGCAAGGTAAGCCGATGGCTTATGCTCAGTTGAATCTACGGTCGGTCGAGTTTGCGCACTCAGGGATGACTAAGTCCCTGTTTAGCGATTTGACCGTGCAGTTTTCGATGGGTTGGACGGGCGTCGTGGGCCCCAATGGAGCGGGCAAGACGACGTTGTTGAGGGTTGTGGTGGGGGAATTGGAGACGTTGGGCGGATCGGTGCAGCGGCAGGGGCTGGCATTGTATGTGGCGCAACGGACCGATGAACCGCCGGCGTATTTTGAGGATTTTATTTGGGCTCCCGACGCAACGGTTTTGAAGGCACGGCTGCAGATTAAGGATGATTGGCCGGATCGCTGGTCGACGCTCAGTCACGGTGAACGAAAGCGGGCCCAGATCGCCGTCGCCCTCTGGCGCGAACCGGCGGTGTTGGCGTTGGATGAACCGAGTAACCATATCGATGCGGAGGCGCGGCGACTGTTGATGCAAGCGCTCAAGGAGTTTGGCGGGATCGGACTACTGGTGAGTCATGACCGGACGATGCTGGACGACTTGTGCTCTCATTCTCTGATGCTCGATCCCCCTGATGCGGTGCTCCGGCGCGGTGGGGTGACTGAGGCGATGGCGCAGCAGGAGAATGATGAGAAGTCGGCACAATCGACGAATGAGGTGATGCGGCGGAGCGAGGGGCGACTCAAGGCGGAGGCGC
>Ga0222654_1001108_pt1 | contig 12076 bp, 9 predicted proteins | sample AntAcemetagen421_FD_179805 | JGI IMG/M metagenome (GOLD analysis project Ga0222654, IMG submission 179805) | Saline water microbial communities from Ace Lake, Antarctica - #421 | ecosystem: Environmental > Aquatic > Non-marine Saline and Alkaline > Saline | place: Antarctica: Ace Lake | collected... | reverse complement strand
AGTCTCCAAGTGTCATCTGTCAGAGCCATCTCTCCAAAAGTGTCTCCGCTTCCAACTACTCGAAAGAGGACGGTAGACTTCTGGGTGCCGGCCCATCCAGAAAATAAAATTCCTGTCCCACTAGCCTCACTAGGGTCTCGTCGTGCGGCAAACCTCAAGCTATATGGCGCATTTGCCTCCATTAGAGCGGCGTCGTAGATGTAATTACTTGATCCGCTCGCGCCGGGTCTGAGGAAATACAGATATTTATCCGACCCCCCGTAGCCATCGCCCGCATCTTCTATGCTATTTACAGAGCCAGCCCCTATCCATGTTTTCCAGTTGGTGCCAGTGATAGTAGCGCCATTGGAATAAACGGCTGCGGTTACAGACTCGAAGTCTCCACCCGTCATCAATTCGGCGTTGTCCCCTTCCCCAAACTTCGGCTCCCACCCGCCATTGCGCATCCGATATTCAAACTCGGCCAAAGTCGGGGCGACGTTGAGCAGTTCGAGGGCGTCGATCTGACCGTTACTAGACTCAGCACTGTTGCGGTAATTTGAGATAAAGTAATCCCCTGATAAAGCATCCCCGAACGTCGGCACAGCGCCGGCTGTTGCTACTGTCATCGTATTCGTAACATCGTAAGGGACCCCCCCATTGATCGAGAGGTGGAAATGAAGTCCGTCGCCATCCCACGAAGTCAAGATAGCCACTCGCTTCCCCTCGTTGGAAAGCGATACAAGAAGGTTATACAAATCTAGTGATTTTAACGCCGTATAATCGCCAGTAGATGCTCCGTAAAGCCTTAGCCAGATACCATTGATCGTCTCATACTGGATGCCGACCGAACGGCCTGAAATGGCTTCAGTTGACGACGCTGAAGCGGAAGCAAGAGAGCGTGTTGTTGTGTAGCCATCCGTGGGGAACAGCCCCTCGAATAAAATCCCAAATTCCCCTCCGGCGATTGACTGACTGTTGAGAGTAGCCGATAGTTTGGACGCATCACTCCCATCACTCACCAAAGCCTGAGTCGGCACGTTGACGGGCTCGACGATCTCGTAGTTAAGTGAGATGCCGGTGGTGCCGAGAATGGCGTGCAGATTGTTGCCGGATATGTCCTCAAACAAAACGCCTTGCGAGAGGCTTGGCTCCCAGTGTGCCAGCATGGTCAAGCCGCTGTCGCGTGCCGTGCCGTTGGCGTGGATGGAGGCGATCTGTGCGGCGGTGGCGAGGGTCGATGAGATCCAAGTCTCACCAAGGCTGCCCGATGACCTCGCAGAATTAATATCAGACAAAAACTCGAAAGGATGGGCGCTATTGTAGGTCTCGGCTTCTTGGGCGGAAATATCCACCGGGGTCCCTACTGCCTGACCGTTCAGATACCAAGTCGCAAATCCAGACTTATCGACGGTGATTGCCAGATTCACCCAGCTCTTATCTGCGATGGTGATTTCCGTCGTGTATGCTAAGAGTGTGCCTCCAACAGCCGACCGGAGCATAAGGCCAATTCCATTGCTCGCGATCGAAGAAGTGAACATGCGAAACGCCGTAATAGAGGCGGTAGTGCTTACCCCACTATTCCCTAATATGTTAGTGGAAATGCCCGTTCCGTAGTCGTCGAGATTTAGCCATAAGCCAATCGTGAAGTCCGCCGTCCCAACTAGGACCTTTCCCGTGGGAATGCTCGCAAGGTCGCCCGTCCCATCACTCACCAGGGCGCGGCGCGGGGCGCGGGCGGCGAACTGCGATTGGCTGAGATCGCCATCGATCAACGTAGCGTCGCCCACGATCGCGTTTAGCTCTGCTAACGTGTCGATACTCGCCGCGCTAATGTCGCCCCCACCCGCTGAAATCGTTGCGTATTCCAGAGCCGTGTTTCCGGCGTTCCTGCGCAAAATCTGCAAGCTCGTTCCGGTTGCGAGTCGGTTCGGGTCGATCACTCCGTTTGAGATATTCGCAGCGTCGATACCGAACCCCACCTTAGCGCCGCCAAGCGATCCGTCGGCAAGGTCGTCAAGGTCCGCGTCGGAGTTCTGCTTGGCGTTCAAGGCAACCTGCGCTGCCGTGCTGATTGGTTTGTCCGCGTCGCTCGTGTTGTCGGCGTTTTCTAGCCCCACTTGTGCGGCCGTTACCGAGTGTGGGTCATCGGTCCGTGCTTCATGCGTGTTTACATCGTTCTGCACCACGGCGATTGCCGCGGCCTGATACGATGATACCGGCTTTGCACTGTCAGGAGTATTGTCAGCATTTACCAAGCCGACTTGCGTCTTTGTGACTGCATGAGGGTTAGCCTGGTTCGCTTCATGCGCGTCTAACTGCGCCTGTATCGCAATCGCCGTTGATTCGAGAGTGTCGATGTCTCCGGTCGCAGTCGTGACAATGCTATCGATCGACCCAAGCCAGCCCTCAACCGTTGCCGTTGCCGGTGTGATCGTGACTGGCGTTGCAGCCACTACGGAGTCGACCGCCATCAACGAGACCGGCCTCGCAACGCGCCCCGTCCCCGTGTTGTAGGTGACTGGAACAATTTGCTGCGCCCCAAGTGAGGCGGCGAGAATTAGAAGTAAGGCGGTGAATCGCATTTCAGTTAGTATCCGAGTAAAACCCATCGGCGGGCATTGGTTGTCGCGTGGTAGTCGACCGGCTGAACACACGTAATAGGAGCGGAGACGCTTGCGGCCGGTGGAGTGGTCGAGAGCTTGAAGAGCTGGGGGAATCCGTTGATCGCCATTTGAATTACTGCGTCGTCGGCTTGATCGCCGTTGTCTGTGTCGAGACCGTCAAGATTTAGGGATCCGCCTCCAACATATCCGGTCAATCTAGTCCCGTTCTGTATCGTGTCGGCCTTGATCGAAGCCGCACTTGCCGCGGCCGCGATGGCATATTGTTCGGCCAAATCCTGTTGGTCCGGACGTGCTGAAATTACAATGCGCGAGGCTACGGGGATTACCGTGGCTTCCGCTGAGTTTCGGTCATAGGCGATCAACGTAGCGGTGATATAGAGACCGCCGTTGTCTTCGATCCGGAAGAGTCCGCCAACGAATAGTGCATCTACCTCATTCCCAACCAAGATGTATTGCCCATCCTGCATCCAAGAACTGTCATCGACGTTGATGGCGACAGTAGTCCCCACGGGTGGCAGGGCGAGTGCGGCCGTTGAATAAGCGACTCCGCCTGAACGCCCGCGGGCGAAGAATGCGACCCAGCTAGAGGGTGCCCCCCCGGGGACCAGCTTTGATTGAAATTGGCTCAATTTTTGGGTGTGTTAAAACCCCCCGGAGTATGATTCCCCGAGGGGCGTTGCTTAGACCATCGTGTAACGAAGGAAAGGAAGTGAAACCAGATCATCCACGCCGTCCGTCCGCTTGACTGTCCATTCCGAGGAATTCTTCAGGCAAGGTAGGTCGAACGCTTCACCGGCTGGGAATACGAACGGGACGCCCGTCCCAACACGTTCAAACGTGATGGCGGTCCCGGTTATATTCGTCCCCACTAGGCGAGTCGTCTTGCCATCGGAAAGCGTTGAGGCTTCCGGACCGATTACCACAATATCAGGATCAATTGAATTGGGCGTTCCCATGCGGGCGAGCAATCCGTTGATGAGTCTGAGCGACCCCAATTGACTGTCATACTCTGACGGAATTAGAGAAGTGCGGTAACGGTCGTGAACAATAGCGGACATAGCGGATGATCTGGGTTTCTAATCAGGAAAAGGAAAAGGCGTAAGCCCTTAGTCCTTGGCGAGTGTCAGGATGGACATACCAAACTGAGGATACATGGGCTTTGCCGCTTGCTGAACGTCAGCGCGGTAGAAGCCCTTGTTTCCGAGTTTATTGGCGGCCATATCCTTATTGTTGATCCAATTGAACTCCGCGGTGTATTGCGTCGCGTCGAATTTTTCCATACCAGCGCCGAGAGGACCAACCGGGCGAGGGCGCACCTCGTAGGTGTTCTTCATGCTGATAGTCACAATCTCGTAAACCGCCAACCCATCGTTGGCCACTGTGCGGTAGTTAGGATTCGGGACGCTCTCACGCCCAACCGTTGTCCCCTGATTGATCGTTGGATAGATCGCAGTCGTGCCGTCGGCAGCGAAGCGGATCGGAAACTCATCGACATTCGGAGCGAAGCCGTTGACCGATTTGTTGATGCCGCGAGCGCGGAAATTCAACAAAGACTCATCAGAGTAATTGATCGTTTCTCGCACCTGTGAGTCATCGCCGAAGAGCGAACGCTTGTAGCCTGGCCCACTCGTGATGCCAAACGTAGGAGCGCCCATCGACATACCGATGGCGAACATAGGATCACCAGCGCCGCGGCCCATGAAGTAATCATAGATGCCGTTCAAATGAAGCCAATTCAGCTCGTTGGTTGGCAGGGTCAGAGTCGAGAAGTCATAGATCGAATCTTGCTTCATCGAGGCATTTACCGCGTGGTCGGTAGATGCCTTGTGATCGTGCATCCCGATGTTGTGGACCCGATACCAATCGGACATCCAAACGCGGGTGTATTCACGAAGACCATTCTCCTTGTTCGTCACCTGTTGGGTCGCTTGATACTGAAACTGCAAATCGGTGAGGCAGATGACTTCCGTCTCAAACGAAGCGACTTCCAGCTGGTAGGAACGCTTTTTATGACCGGACTTAATCACGGTCGGCTCAACGTCACAGGCGGGAGAGCCTGTGCCGTTGGATAGAGCGAGATTCGCAAGGCCGAACGGGTAAGCGGTCGGAAGCTCGTGGGTGCTGGTAATAACCTCGGGGATACGTCCCTCGCTGAGATTGAATTCCTTACGCGGATAAAGCGTAAAGAACGGATTGGTTCGCCAGATATGGGAAAGAATTCCGGAATCGAACTGATTCTTCACCGTAGCGAAGTAGTTGTTAATGTCGACGAGTGATGGCATGATGTATGGCCCTAATTGAATTGAGTGAGTTGAATCGACGAAGAGCCTAAACCCTTGTCACGCGGTTGCCGTCCGCGCCTATCGGCTGAATCTATCACTCGGGCCGACCACTTCCCGAAATAGGTCGATGTTCGATCTATGGCCCCTCCCAAATGACCGCGCAAGGGATGGGTGTGCAATTTCACAAAAAAACGGCGTCCCCAACCACGAGGACGCCGCTAACTGACAATGAAAAAGACTATCGATTCCAGACTTTCGCGGCTTCCGCCTCATGTCCAAGGTATTTTGATTTCTCTAGCCCGCCACCCCCTCCGGATCCTCCAGACTTCGGCTTTTGCCCCTTCAGCGCGGCAATTTCCTTTTGGAGTTCCGATACTAGCGACTGACTTTGCCGATATTCAGACTCCATTCGAGGGAATGCTTCACCGACAAGGAAATCAAGCGTTGCCGCCTTGGTCGCAACGGATGCAACCCCCTTGTCGTCGGTCGCCTCAAATGCGAATTTCTCCGCCGCCGCTTTTACCCCTGCAATCGCGTTATTGTAACCTTCGACCGATTTGAGTTCTTCCGGTGTCGCGTCCGTATCCGCGTCAATCCTGACTAGAAACTCTTCCATGCCTCCGAGATCCTTCCAGACGGTTTCGAACGCCGCGTGAGCATTGGATTGACTTCTTTCCTGCATCTCTCGCGTGAGGTCGCCTGACTTCGAAAGCGCATCCCGAGTCGCAACGTCCAGTTTTTGGAGATCGCGCATTTCGGAAATGAATTGCGACTGATCGAAGGAGGTGAGGTCTTCGGCAATTTCGCTAACCTTCTTTGCGAACGCTGGACGGTCCAGTTTCAGCAGAGAATCTATATCGACCGAATCAATCTCGTTGTCGGTGAGAATCGTTTTAAGCGATTCGGTTAGTTTCGCGGCCGGTTGCCCGAATGTCTTTTGAAATTCCGGATGGTTCTTGAGGTCCAGCGTAGATAGCCGGCTACTCATATCCGCGTGCTCAGTCCGCATTTTTTCCAATTCGGAAGTATCTCCCGCCTTGGTGTTCAACTCTGCTACTTGGCGACGCAGGGTTTCGATTTCAGTGTCCTTCGTCCCGTGCTCTGCTCGCAGCCCAGACGCGATAGTTTTCAACTGGGCGAATTGTGTTTTGGTATCTGGATTGGCGTTTTCCCCCAGCTCCATCTTGTCCTCGGGATTATCCGTAGGCGCTTCCTTCTGCTTCTCCCCTCCCTCCCCTTCGGCTTCCGGTTTCTTTCCGAATTTGTCGAAGATGCCTTTCTTCTCCTCCTTTGCGGGCGGATCCTCCTTTGCGGGCGGATCCTCCTTTGCGGGCGGATCCTCCTTTGCGGGCGGATCCTCCTTCGCGGGCGGATCCTCTTGTGGATTCCACACGTTATCCGCCTCGGCCTCGTGAGTCGGTGCAGTCATAGGGGGGCCGCCGCCGCCGCCGCCGCCCTCCGGCGCTCGTAGTGTTCGAATTCGGTTGAGTGTCATGTTAGTCTATTCGCCCGGCATTCGGGTAGGTTTCTTGAACGGTTTCGGTTCGCTTGGCGGTCTCGATGAGTTGCGAATAGATCGCCGCCTCGTAAGAGTCCCATCCTCGCATTTCGTGGAGTCGGTTGTTTGATGCCGCTTGAGATAGCGCAGCATCTAAGACGCGAGACCCACTGCCCGCCTTCTCGTTTACGATGAACGCCGATGGACGGCTACGTTGGGCAATGTCGAGCGCCCGAACCATTGCCGGGTCGTTCAGCATTTCATTGAGCTTCGTCCGCTCGCGGAGGTTGAGCGGTTCGATTTCCCCGGTCGGGATTACCTTCCGTTTTGGCGGCTCCGCCTGCGGTTTTGATTTTGCCATAGTCTAAGCGTGATTTTGGTTATTGAGGTTGCCCTTGCTCCGATTGGAGCTGGGTAAATATTCCATCGGCGATGCTCTTGATTTCGGAGTATTTTGGCCAAATCTGACCATATTCGTCTTTCATCGTTTCGTCGTCCTTGAGGTATTCGAAATGCTTCTCGGAGTGGGCGAGACTCACTTGCAGAAGAACCAATGCCTCGGGCGCTGGTGCCTCTTGAGTTTCTTTGAACTGCATTACGATTTGTTCGAGCGGTTTCATGTGCTCTTCCAAATGCTCGAAATGAGCGTCGGCCGGATCGACTGGGAGCGGAATGCCCTCTCCAAAGTGGGCGTTTTCCATCATCGCGACGCGACGTTGTTGCGGCGCACTTCCCTCGCCCTCGGGGAGAAGGACTTTAGAAACTGCCTGCGACCCTAACTTGTTCGCAAAATACTGTTCAAGGATCCATCGTTGATTGACGCCTGGCATCTTCGATAGGCCGATCAACTCTTTGAAAATCATGTCGCGCAATGCGGCACCAGCGGTCCCCGGGTGTGCTCCTGTCCGGACAGAAATCTCGACGTTCCGTATCTTCGCAGGAACGCCACGCTCGCGCAGCCGCTTCATAAACTTCTTGGCGTCCGCGTTTGTGCTTCCGGGGAGCATTAGGCGGCGAACATTTTCAGCAAAGAAACGCTCCCCCATCTGAGAAAGATAAATACTCGATGTCGCCGCGCCAGCTTCCTCGGAGAGATTCGCAAGGATGACGGCCTGGCGTGCTGTGTCGGTTTCCGCGATTTCCTTGCTCGCGTCCCGGTAGATTCCGTTGTTTTCGGCTTGGTTCTGGGCGAGGGTTTCAATGACCGTCCGCGCTTCCGCTATTTGCGGATAGATCGACATTTGCTTGAGACCTTGCGGGAAGATATTGACCGCACCGTAAGATTCGACGGGAGGCGCTTCGTCGGGCGTGTCCTGTGTCTTGGTGAAGTTCATCGCCATTGCCATGCTGGCCGAATCCATCATTCGGGACTTGGCCCGGTTCTGCAGAACAGAGAAATCGTAGTTCTTAATCGCAAACCCTTTGATCGTGTGGATCAGGCCAGCAACTCCCACGTCATAGAACAATGCCCCAATGACGTGACCAAATGAATCCGCGCAATCGGTGTCTTCGTAGAGGTAGTCCTTGACGATGTCGCTTTCCGTAAAGATTCGGCACGAGATTTTCCCTTCGAAGTCTTTAACGTATTGGTAAACCACCTCGATCGGTGCCCAGTCGTCTGAAATCGCAATGTCGTTGCTCGTGACTTCATCCTGAACGGTCGTCCAGTCGGAACCGCCCAGCGCCTTGCCTCCACCTTTGCAAAGCCGGATGGCGTCCTTTACTGACGCTGGATCCCAGCCAACGTGCTCGGCTCGTTCGGATTCCTTTTCGCTCCGGATCTTCTTCCAGAGTTCCGAAACACTCATATCACGCTTGAAGCTGCAAATCTCCCACTCGTCCAAGCTGGCCGTCGCTCGCTTTGGTAAGACGATGTTTTCGGCCCGGACGTGCTTGAATCTAGGATTCTCCTTATCGTCCCACATCGCATAGCCCGGCCCAAACTTCACGAAGTCCTGAGTGAACATCATAAATTGAGCGAAGTAATCACTGCCCCAATCTTCCAAGAATAAGTCGAATGCTTCCGCGATGGCCTTGGCCCACTTCGCACTGTGCGGAGACTTCGAGTGACAGACCACGGCGATCTTGTTCGGAACGTCGTGAACCATCTTCCAATACGGGAGGTAGGTCTTGTCGAACGTCGCCTTGGCATCCCCAAAGTTGACGTTGGTCATCCATGACATCCCGTTGCGCTTCAGCAGCGCCGGATCGAACGGAAGACCTCCCTCCAGTTGGTTGCGCGTTTGCTGCATCGTCAATCGACGCAGCGAAGCATCGTCCCAATGGCGCTTGAAAGTTGAACGGGCCTTTTCGGCGTTCTTGATCCTCCGAGAGTTATCAGGTTTTGACGCGGTATCGGTGCTTGATTCTGTGTCGTTCATTTTTGCCAACAAAATTTAGGGAATTTGATTTCGCGCCCAGCGTTGCCGGCGTGGATTGCTGAAAGTGGTAGCAGTAGTTTCGCCTTTAACGTGCATCCGCACGCCGCGCACATTTCGACGCCCGGTTCGTGTCGCCCCTTCGGAACTAGGGCGCTAACTACTCGATTGAATGCGGAGCAAGCGCAGCCACTTGCGGAGCGATTGAACTGGCAACGTCGGCAAATATCCGCCCGCCGCTCGCTCTCCTTTTTTTCTACGGGTGGTTCATCACTCGCCAGAAATGCCAAGGCCGTTCGACTCAGCGCCGCCGCCTTCGTGCTCGTGATATGCCGAGTCTGGTCAATTGTTGGCTCATAGTTCTCGCCCTCTTCTCCACGGCAAAACCGGCTCTCAAGTCCTTGGCAAAGTTGGCGCTCAACATCGATTTGGACCTCGACCGGATCGATCGATCCCACTTTGCGGTATCTTCGGTGGGCAATGATCCGCTCGACAAGTTCCGGCAATGATCCGCCATCGATCGAGTATCCGGTCTCGAACTGGACGTATCCCCAGCCCCCGGGCGGTTCGGTTCGGGTGTCGTTAATACGGGCCATAGTCAGTCATATTGTCAGGGAGCAGCCTGAAAACCCGAACCTGAAGCCATGATTTTGCAAGCGTTGAGTGCGCGCTTCTTTGATTCCCCCCAGAGCGTGTTGTCCTCTTCGGCGGTCACTCCATCCGGGTGATACCCCAATCGAACCATGATTTCGCTCGCCAAAATGAACGCATCCCCGAAGTCGGGTGAACGGCCCAGGCGTTTCTTCAGTTCCTTCTTGGTCTCGACCCGACGCTTTCGGTTGATGACGAAGTAACGCCGAGCGCCCAAGTCCTCCTTCGTCCTTTCATCCAAATTATTCAGCCCGCCAACTTGTCCGGACTGCGCCCACCTCGCCGCTCGAAAGTGCAATTCATCCACAAAGTAGGCGTAAAGATCCTCACACTTTTTATCGGTCTCCGTATCGATCGGTCGCTCCGATGGCTTCCCGCCAAACTCCACGCCCTCAACCAACCGACTCCATGTCCTCGATAAATGAGAGTAAACCGACCGGCCGTTTCCCGTCGTATCTTGCGCGTAATGCTGGGGCTTGGTTCCCCAGTCGACGCACGAATCTTTCACCGCCTCGGCAATCTGCTCGTCTTTGGTCCGCTTATCGTCCTCCCCCACTTTCGGCACAATACAAACCGTCTCCTTAAAGAGCATCGCCATCTTCCCATCTCGGCGCTTCCCAAATTCACCGTGATGCAAAACACAATTATCGTGTTCATACGCCGGATCCAAAACAGACATTTTCTCAGGCGGCAAATCCCATTCCCATTCCTGCCCCATCCGCTCGATTAACTGATCCGGGAATACTTTATCTACTAAACCATCCGTAGGAAAAAACCCCCGAACATACATCCACCATTCCAATGATCCTTCGCCCGGACTTTCACGCACCTTCTCTATATACTCCGCCGAAATCATAAACGGCAGTTTACGCTTTTCATACTCTTCGCGTGTTATAGCACCACGGCCCATATCGACATACAGTTTACTATTGTGACATTGCAAACCGTCAAAATGCAGAACCAATCGATTGTTTTTTCCGCGCCATGATAAATCCGAATCATGAATGCTACTCCAGCCCGCCGCAGGCTCACAACAGTCCCGCCCAAATCGACTCAATTTCTCCACCGGATTCGCCAACCGCACAGACTTAAAATCTGGCGCCGTTCCCGCATTCACCTCCGCCGTCCATATCGCATCCGGCAATTCCTGTGCTTCATCCAATCCCAGTCGACGACGGCCGGCGTGCTTGCCCTGAATCCGCCCAGCTCCATTCGCCGCAATCGCGAACCCCTCAATCATATATTTTTCGTCCGCCTTCGATCCTCCCTCTTCCTTCACCCGAATCTTCATTTCATTCGACGTGCTCGTCACCTTGAACGGACACGGAAATTGCGCCGTCTCTACCGCAGCCATCAAATCCGACCACATCCGACTTTTCAGCCCGTCAAAGCTCGTCGTCGCCAAACTCGTCCATGTCTCCAATGGCGCACTGCAATAATCCAAGTATGCCAAATGCGCCGTCCCGTAGGTTTTCGTCGCCCGCGAGTGCCCGATCACCGTTAAGTAATCCTCCTGACACCATCCCGTCATCAGCATCTCCATCCAATCGTGCCAGATGAAGTTCGGCCAGGCCATCTTGAAGGCATTCCGAAAATGACGCTCCTTGCCCAAGCCCCCCCGGTCAGGAGTCAAATCCGTCGCGTAGCCATACAGTTCTATCGCCAGATCACTCGTCCCCATTGGTATCGTCAGTCCATACCTCTCAAAGTGGTTATCTGGGACTTCAGTCGACTTGCTTGAAAATGACATGTGTGTGGAGGGTGTGGACGTATTATCGAACGGGGTCGCTCCGGGGGGGGAGGGGGTGTCCGGGGGGGGGGTTCCTGAACCGTTAACTAGACATAATGATTCTTGTGCGTCGGCTCCGTGGGGCTTGTTGAGACTCGTGGGAGCTCATCAACACCTTGCGCAACATCGGAGCAATCGGACTGATCCGGATTACTGCGCTGTCTCAATAGCGTATTGCGATCGTATTGCATCATGCAAAATCGAGGTCGATGGACTCCTCAGCCGCGGGTGGCGTGATGTCGATCGGCTCCGCCTTGGCCGGTGCGGCTGCCATCTCCGGACGCCAGTAGATCACCGCAAGTGGCTTGGCTGCGTTGATCTGCTCGACCTGATCCATGCCCATCGCAGTGCGGGCCATCGTGGCGAACACCTTGACGCCTCCCGCGGCCATGACGAATCCCTTGGCGTCCTTGGACCGTGCTGCGTGCCGGGCCAGCTCGAAACCGGCCTCAGTGAGCTCCTGACCGTTCGAGGCAAGCGACTCGTTGAAATCCCGGGCCGCTTGGGTCGCTTGCTCATCGGCTGACATCGCCAACGCTAACTCCGCCTTGCGCCTGATCTTAGTCCATCCCGCCCGCGAAACGAGGCATTGAACCGATGAATTGGTCCTATCGAGTTTGGTGGCGATCTCAGAGGGGGACCAGCCTTGCGTTAGATACATTCTGCGGGCCGCGAGCTTATCGCGCCTGCTCCATCCTCTACTGTTCGTTAAAATAGCTGCCACGGTGCAAGCGTTGGGCGAGTGGATCCGTGCCCGCAACTGTTGGGTGTGCAGTTGGTTTTAGGTTGGTTGGTTTTAGGTTGGTTTTAGGTAGTCCGAAACCCCCCCCCGAAAGAATGGACTAAATAGGCCGTAAGATTACTCCACTCCG